>Ga0307937_1001046_pt1 | contig 15192 bp, 9 predicted proteins | sample OrgLakmetagenom3_FD_201814 | JGI IMG/M metagenome (GOLD analysis project Ga0307937, IMG submission 201814) | Saline water microbial communities from Organic Lake, Antarctica - #3 | ecosystem: Environmental > Aquatic > Non-marine Saline and Alkaline > Saline | place: Antarctica: Organic Lake...
CATTAAAATAGTGGTAGAACCTAAAAATCTTCTGTTTCCGACCAGACACTAACTAATTTTTAAATATACTTTTGAAGTATCTAAAACACAAAATAAATTAGAAGATAAAGTGATCACTATCCATCTTTTTATAAGGAAATAATTAAGATTCAAAATATATAAAAATATCCTTCCATCAGCAAAATCACAGATTTTAGCGAATGAACTTTTTTGTATTAAAATTTCACGCTTTTGTATTTTGGTTTATCATGGAGAATTTAATATCCATTAAAACCGGGTTAGAACCGTAAATATTAATCATTTCTGTATTACAAACGCTTTATACCAAAAAAAAATAAATCAGCAATTGATTAATTAAACTTCAAGATAGATCTAAATTTATTTAGAACAGAGCCATTTGGAAACAATAGAAAGTAAAGTAAGATTAAATATTCAACCGCAATTAAAACATAACCAAAACTAGATTGTCCGTAAGCATAAAAACCATAGGACAACATAATTAAGTAAGACCAAAACAGCACTCCTAAATTGGCAGAAAAAACAGCCAATCCCAACGGAAGAATTACATACCAAGGATGAACAGTAGTCGCTAACAACAAATATATTACATACCCGCACATCATTCTATCCAGCCACTCTTTACTATTATTGATTGGCTTGTATAAGGCCATCAATACTATTGATAGAAATGCAATAAGGGATAACACTGGACCAACAATGAAAGTTGGGTTCCATTCAATAAAAAAGGTCGTAATCCATTTAAGAAGGTAAAAAACACCCGCGTTGAATTCGAAATTATCAAAGTACAATTCTATGCTTTGCATAAAATTCCAAAATAGACTTGGCCATAAGTAAATTAAGAGCAGTCCACCTGAAAAAAGAAAAGTGAGAATATAGAATTTTAAACTTATTTTAATGTTTCTGAACCGAATCAAAAACGGCAATAAAACAAGAGGCGTAAGTTTAATATTGATAGCAATTGCCCAAAAAAGACTACTTCTTATCCATTGGTGTTTGAGCATAAAATAAATCCCAATCATCAGCCAAGAAAGCATGATTCCTTCAAAATGAAAGTTACCCATTACTTCAACAATAAAAATAGGATTAAGCAAAAGTAAAACACTATTACTAGCAGGAATAGAAAGTATTTTAAGAATTTTAAAGAAATACTTCGAGCCCACCAATAGTGTTAATAACATCAATATTCGCAATATAACCAAGGAGACAAATAAATTATCAGTTAGGTAGGCAGTGATCAAAAAATAGAACTGATTGACCGAAGGATAAGTCGAAAAATTCTGCTGAGAAAGCGCAGAGATTTGAATATAAAGCGAGTTCATATAATCGGAATTATAAACCCGACTGTCGAATTGCATTAAGTCATTTGGAACTGAAGCATAAGGATGAATTCCTAAAGTAACCAATTCTCCATCCCACAAAAACCGATATACATCTGGAGAAAGCGAAGGAATCGAGAATACAGGAATCAGAAATAAACCAAGCGCAATATTTTTCCAAGTTTGCAAGGAAAAATTATTTCGGATAGAAATGAAATAAAGGAAAGCAATAAATGCAATTGAATAAGAAGAAAAACTAAATATAAAATCAGATTGATTTGCAACATAAGAAATTAAAACAAGGGAAACCACATAAAGCACAAGCGCTCCAATTAAACCTCCAAACTTCAGCTGCATATTGTATTATGCGTTAACGTTACTTGTATTGAATTTAGGAACGAATGCAAACAATGCTGGTCTGACCTCCGCAATACTGTAAAAGAAAACTGTTCCGTAACCGATTGCCAACATCAAGTGAAAAGGAACCATTCCTAAATCTCCATAAGCCAATCTATTTAGTGTTGTAAATCCAAATACTAGGAACAGGATTCCTTCTCCTATAGTCACTAAAGAAACTGATTTCTTATCGTATTTATTCTCAATTATCCCTTCCTCTTTTGCTCCAACATTGAACTTTGGTGTTCTAACAAACGAACTTTTAATCCCCATATATCCTTCAATCACAGCAACTGCATTACTTAAAGAAAGGCCCATTGAAATGGTAAGAAATTGTAAAAATCGTTTTACAAATTGAAATACAGATTTTTTCTTGTCTTCTGTTTTATCTCTGTACGAATTCCAATAATAGAACATCAAAAACAAAGTAGACATGATAAATACACTACCAAATTGAATGAAGTAATTTAGGTCTGAGAAACTGTCTTTTATATGAAGAACTGGGAGGCTTAGCAAACTCATTACCAAAATAAATACGAAAACAGAAGAGTTAAATAAATGCGACAATCCATGGATTCTATCCATTAACCTAACATCTTTTGCCATAATCAAACGTTTCGCCATTTTCCTAAAGCATTCAGCACCCCCTTTCATCCATCTGTGTTGTTGCCCTTTTAGCGCACTCATTGTAATTGGCAATTCTGCAGGAGAGATAACATCTTCCAAATAGCTAAACTTCCAACCTTTGATTTGCGCTCTATAACTCAAATCCAAGTCTTCTGTTAATGTATCGTGTTCCCAACCTCCTGCATCTTCGATACATTTAATTCTCCACACTCCTCCAGTACCATTAAAATTAATAAAATGTCCAGCAGCACTTCTCCCGCCTTGCTCTATTGCAAAGTGACCGTTCAAACCAAATGCTTGTAATTCTGTCAATAAAGAATAATCTTTATTGATGTGTCCCCAGCGTGTTTGTACAACTCCTACTTTTTGATTGAGGAATTGAGGCATTGTTTTTTGAAGAAAATCAACATCTGGAAGAAAATCAACATCAAAGATGGCTACAAATTCACCCTTTGCATCAGGCAAAGCGCTGTCCAAAGCACCTGCTTTGTAACCTACTCTATTTGTTCTGTGAATATGTTTTATATCAACACCATATTTTTCACGCACTTCTTTGACTTTTCTTGCAATTACTTCTACGGTTTCATCCGTCGAATCATCAAGAACCTGAATTTCTAATTTATCTAATGGATAGTCCAATTGTGCCACACGTTCTATAACACGTTCTGCAACATAATATTCGTTATACATTGGCAACTGAACTGTCACATAAGGCGTATTATCTGCATCAAATTTGGGGAGTTCCTTTTTCTTTTCGGATTTACTGTTTTTATATTTTATGGCCAAAGAAAGTTGCAGAATACTATAAAATAGAATCAATACAAGACTAAGTCCGTAAATAATAAGGATAAGCTTTGCAAGAAGATGTGCAAAGTAATGTTCAAACCCAAAAGCGTCACCCCAATTAAACATCCAAGTGGGCTCGCCTAAAGCACTGTCAAGAAGAAAAAGCAAATTCATTTTGTAAATTTGTACTTAAATACTGCAAATATAATTTTTATTCCTGCCATTACCGCACCTTTTATCGTTCCACTTACTTTTGATTGTCCAATTCGGACTTTATAATCGACAGGAACCTCGCAATAATTCATCTTTTTTTGGGCTGCTTTTATTTGCATTTCAATTGTCCAACCGTAGGTTTTATCACTCATTGAGAGCGATTTATAACTTTCAAAACGGATGGCTCTAAAAGGCCCAAGGTCGGTATAATTAACCCCATAAAATAAAAATAATAATTTTGAAGAAAGCCAGTTTCCAAAACTTTGAGGAATTGTCATCGAACCCTTTTCTCGACTTCCTAAAACGCGAGATCCAATGACTAAATCCATATTTTGTTCATAAATAGGTGCAATTACGCTAGGGAGTTGATCAGGGTAATCGGAATAGTCGCCATCAAGAAAAACAATAGTTTCCCCTTTCATTTTCGCTACATACTCACATCCTTTTAAACAGGCCCAACCATACCCTTTTCGGGCTTCAGATAGAACCGTTGCGCCACTTTCTTCAGCCACTTTTTGTGTTGAGTCTGTGGAACCATTGTTAACAACGGTTATGTTTTTTCTCGGAACATTTGGAATGTCATGAATTACTTTTCCAATAGATTGCTCTTCATTGAAAGCTGGAATAACTACAAAAACTTTTGTATAATCAATTTCCTTGATTTGTGTCATTTTTTATTTGGGATAAAAGCAATTTGAAACGCAAATTTACTACAGGGCACCTCTAAAAACCCTAATTTGGTTGCTAACAGAGTGATTAGAGATGCCCTACAAAGAATGAGAATGCTGTTTTTTCTATCTCCGCAACGTAGGATGCTCATCATGACCAATGATAATAGGATTGTCATTTACGCGACCTTCTTCTGGACCGTTTTCTAACTTCAACACACCACGTGGACAAACAGAGGTACAAACTCCACAACCAACACACGCTGCACGAACAATGTTTTGACCTTTTTGAGCATAAGCCCTCACATCAATTCCTTGTTCACAATAAGTAGAACAATTTCCGCAAGAAATACACTGACCTCCATTGGTAGTAATTCTAAAACGTGATTTGAAACGTTGAATAATTCCCATGTAACCCGCCATTGGACAACCAAATCTACACCAAACACGGTTTCCGAGCAATGGATAAAATCCAACCCCAACTATTCCTGAGAAAATAGCACCAATGAAAAATCCGTATCCTTTCTTAATGGTATTGCTGTTTATTCCAAAAGCTTGAGAATCATTTCCTAGATAACTGAACAACATGGAAAGAATCATTACCATGCCTATTACTGCCCCAACTAACATAAAGTTTCTTGATTTCCCTTTTCCTTTGAAATATAGAAATAGGAATAACAAAACAGCCAATCCTAAGAAACCAAAAAGCAAACTATAACCTACCCAAGCAGGAAAGTACATCATCAATTTAAATTCTGATTTTGCGAAATAAGAATACATCACTGCGATAGTCATCAACATTACGAAAACCATTACAGAATGCACTAGCCAACGTTCAATTTTCCATGCTTTGAGGGATTTATCAGAAAGATGTCTGAAATTATCTCCTGCTGTTTCGGCTAATCCACCACAACCACAAAACCATGAGCAATACCAGCGTTTCCCAACCAAATAAGTCACGAATGGAGTGATAATCAAAAACAAAATAATTCCCCAAACCATGTAAGCAACTCCCATAGGTTGACTTTCCGGAGCTATTCGAGCATCAATACGATAACCTGTCAAAAAATCTGAGTTTAAAGGCCAAGAGTTTACTGGATTCAAAGAATAATAACCACCAGAAGTCGCATTTAATCCCTCTAATACAAAAGGAAGAATATATGCCAATCCCAATTGTGAAAACATTACGACCACTGTTCTTATAAAATGGTATCTATTTTTACGGTATTTAAACAAGAATTTTGTACCTAAAAACACGATCGCTACCGTATAGAATGTTCCGTATAAAAACCATTTATCTGCAGATTTTCCGCGTATCATCTGACTCAAAGGATCAAACAAAGCAACAGTTCCTTCATTGGCTCCCTTTGCTCCTGTTCCATCACCAAACCAGTCACCATACCAATACAAACAAACATAAAATAAGGTGAGAATTATAGCACCAATCCAACCTAAAGCTCCTCGATTTGTAAGGGAATTAAAATAAACACCGTTATTTTTTATTCCAGCAGGTAAACCCTTGTATGTTCCAACAGCGTAAATAACAGGTCCAGCTGAAAACCCCAACAAAAGGATACTTAAATAAAACCAGCTTGGTGTTAAAGTTAAACCCGTAAACCATGTTAAAAGCAGAATAAATAAAGAAATCGAAGCCAAGGTTAAGCCTAGCTTTTGAGTAATGTTTAAATCCTGTGTTTTATCTCCAGCGATAGAGTAATTAGTTGTCGTTCCCATAATTTCTATACTTTATCCAATAATAATTTTCTCCACCACTTTGTTGGCGCTAGCGCTACCGTTTCATTAAATTCTTGGTTAAAAGCTTCGACAATTCTCTTTTCAAAAGATTTAAAAAATTCTGGATCAAAATTAGCTATTTTAAGGTTTTTCAAAACATGCTGAATTGTCGCTTTTTCTGTAAGCCATTTATCAAATAATTCGTGCCGTAACCGCAAGCCAAAGCTATTGACTCCCTTAAATAATTTAGAATTTTCATCAAATACAAAATGCAATAAAATCTCTTCTTTTGAGTCTTGCCAAACAAAACTACTTTCGTTTTCTTTTCTTTTTGACCAAACCCATCCATAAGTTTGAAATTCTAAATCAAAAAACTTAGCAGAATTGAACCAATGACTTGGTTTGTAATTCATTTTATTTCCAACAATAGTTTGCGCCACTGTCTCCCCCATCATTCTTCCTGTGTACCAAACTTGTTCTATTGGAGCACGTTTTCCAATTGGTGTTCTGAATTGCGCGCAATCTCCAATTGCATAAACATCTTTTTGATTGGTCGACAAATCAGTATTTACTAAAATTCCTCTTTCTATTTCTAATTCCGTGTTTTTTAAAAAATCTACATTTGGACTTACGCCAGCGCATAATCCAACAAATTGACAAGGGATAATTTTCCCGGACTTAGTTTTAATTTCTTTCACTCTTTTTGAATCATCTGGAATAATCTCATCTAATTCTTCTTCAAAAAGCAATGTTAAACCATGATGTCTTTTTAAGTGCTGTGTTACAAAATCACCATCTGATTTCGGAAGTACATTTCCCCAAAAGGTCTTTTCTAGGATTAAAAAAGTAACATTAATATTACGAGAAAGCAGCATTTCGGCCATTTCCACACCAATTAATCCACCTCCGACTAAGACAGCTTCTTTAATTCCGCGTGTATTACGCTCCATTAAATCCAAATCTTTTTTTGAATAAAGTCCTTGAACTCCTTGGTAATCTTGGCCTTTCCAACCAAACTTATTCGGTTTAGAACCTGTTGCCAAAATCAATTGGTCGTAATGGATTGGGGGAGTTTGAAGTAAGTGTAAGGTCTTGGAATCAAAATCTACCTCATCCACATAATCTTCAACTAAATCAATGCGGTTCTTTTTCCAAAAATGGCTTTCATAAGGTTGAATATCTTCAAAAGGCATGTGTCCCATGTAAACATACATAAGAGCTGTGCGAGAAAAGAAGTATTTTGATTCGGAAGAAATAATTGTAATTCGCTTATCAGATTCTTTTCGGATATGTCGAGCTGCAGTTACACCAGCAACTCCATTTCCAATAATAACGACATGTTCCATGATTTTCTGATTTTACTGTGACTTGAAATAATGCAGATTTACAATATTAGAATAAAAAAATGAAAATAGAAATTTAAGATTGATTTAGTTGATGCATTTCTTAGGCAGTCAAGATTACTCATTGACTCTATCTTTTAAAAAATAAAGAATCAAACCATTGTAAAGTTTCTGTATTTCGTTATAAAAACAGTATAGTCTACTAAAAATCAAATTATTAAAATTATTACTTCAGATTTAATACAATCTATAAACCCTGTTGAGTATGAGCCAAAATTATAATAATATGAGTAATTTGGCACATACTCAATAAAATTATAATTTTGAGTATGTGCCAAAATCATAGTATTTAGCTATATTTGGCACGAACTCAAAAGCAAATGAGTATGTCGAAAGTAATAGTTGGAAGGATAAAAGAAAAAGAAGTGCTAAAAGAAGCTTTGAATAGTCACAGATCAGAGTTGATAGCGGTTTATGGTCGCAGAAGAATTGGGAAGACCTATTTGATTCGAGAATTTTATAAGAATAAAATAATATTCGGCTTTACAGGACTTAGTGATGGAAATAGAGTTATACAGATAAAAAACTTCATGCTTAAATTAAATGAAGTAACAGATATTTTCAAGAAAGAGAAGAACCCGGCAGACTGGCTGGAAGCATTTAGCTTACTAAAACAATATGTTAAAGGTTTAAAGCAGACCAAAAAGAAAAAAATAATATTCTTTGATGAGTTTCCCTGGGTTGATACGCAACGATCAGGTTTTCTAGCGGCATTTGAAAACTTTTGGAATGACTACTGCGCGACGAGAAGCGACATAATTGTTGTTGTTTGCGGATCTGCAGCTTCCTATATGGTGCGAAAAATAATTCAAAACCATAAAGGATTGAGTAAAAGAATTACCCAAACAATTCTTTTAAAGCCGTTCAATTTGAATGAAACCAAAGAGTTTTTCAAATTCAGAGGGATTCCAATGGAGGAAATGGAATTATTAAAGTTATACATGGTTTTAGGAGGAGTAGCAGAATATTTAGAACATGTGAAAAATGGTGAGTCTTCAGTAGTTGTTATTGAAAGACTTTGCTTTCAGGAAGGAGCATACTTGGCAAATGAATTTGAAGAAGTTTTTAAAGCACTATTTGATGATAAATCTCATCACCACAAAATAATGCTTGCAATTGCCAAAAACCATAAAAAAGGAATAAAAAGAGACGCAATCTTAGATGAATTAGGCATAAAATCAGGTGGTAAATTTTCTAAAGCTTTAAAGGAATTGATGTACTCTGGATTTGTTTTAAAATATGAAGCTTATGAAGAGGGTGGAAAAAGTACACGCTACAGAATTTATGATGAATTCTGCTTGTTTTACATTCAATTCATGAAAACATTTAAAGGATCAAAATGGACGCAATTGTATCAAAAACAAGAATATAAAACATGGTGCGGATATTCCTTTGAAACAATTTGCTTAAAACACAGTGAGGCCATCAAGAAAGCACTAAAATGTGACCAAATAGAATCAAAAAATTATAACTGGAAGAATTCAAAAGCACAAGTAGATTTGGTGATAGATAGAGATGACAGCATCATTAACTTGTGTGAAATTAAATTCTACAAAGAAAAGTTTACGATTGATGAAGCTTACCTTGAAAAACTAAGAAATAAGGAAAACCAGTTTAGAGATTCTACTGAAACTAAAAAAGGGATTTACACCGTAATGATAACTACTTGGGGAGTAACTGAGAATAAATATAGTAAAGCAATAGTAGCTAATAGTTTAACGAAAGACTGTTTGTTTGAGAGAATGTAGATTAGAATGAAAGGTTTGTAGTCGAAGTTAAATCAATTGTGTAATTCATAATTGAAGGTTATGAACTTAAAACAGCCTTGATAATGTGCCAAACTTTGTGTCTAAACCACTTTTTGGCACTAACTCAAAGTTTAAAAAACAAAACTCACTACTCCTGATACGTATAACCATTTTTAAAGAAAATGAAATTCCCTCTATTGACTTGAACTTTCACTGTATTTCCATTAACTTCAAATGCAGCTCCAGATAAATTACTCACTATTTCAACCTGATTATTATGGAACACCGAAACTCCTCCGTTTAAGTTTCTAAACGCAACGATTCCATTTCTAATTTTATATTCTTCTGGAATATAGTTGGCGATTTCATAACGTGTTCCTCGATTATACGTATACAGAACACCATTTTCACCCCAAACCACCATGTCGCGGAAAACTTCATAAAATATTGGATAAGAACTTAACGTAACCAGCTCTCCATCAATGTATGCTTTGAGATTGTTATTTCTGTCGGTATACACAAATTGATCATAACCTGCTTTATAATTCATCACTTTAATAGGTTCAACATCTAAAATTTCATTTTTAAAAATGACTGCAAAGGATTGATTAAAGGGATCGTTAAAAACAATAAGGTTTCCACCGGCAGCGTATTCAACAGTCTCATTAAAGACACCAATTTCTATAATTTTTCCTTGAACAAAAGCATAGTAAACGTTTCCATTTCCACGAAAAGCGACAGTATTGCTGCCAATATATTGAGGGAAGAACAAATCACTTACACTATAATATAAATCATGAATTTCACCATTGTAATAAACACGTACCGCATTGTCTCTTCGGTCTTCAAACACAACGAGACTGTCAGAAATTTCATATCTCCCTCCAAATCTAGTCAATGTTTGTTTTTCTCCATTTTCCCAAACAGAAACGATAGGCCCAGTATTCCAAGCCACTAAATTGATCCCAATTTTATAATCATTGGCCAATCCAGTCAATTTCTCTGTGTTTTTTCCATCAAAGACATAAAAATCACTTTTATTGTCGATATACGCGATAATTTCCTCTGAATATTTTAAATCTATTGGTCTTAAGAAATCCAGCTGTGTCACCTGTCCTTCATGAAAACTTTTAAAATATTGCATATTGTCCAAAAAAGGAAAAACCTCTTGGGCTTTCAATTGAAATGAGATAAAAATAAGAAGTAATAAAGTGCCTTTCTGAATCATAATTTTTGAGTAAAAAAAGGGTGCCCACCGAACACCCTTTTAATATTTAATTCTTGTCTATTTTATCAATGTGCCTAATATGTCTGAACTAGAAAGCTCAAATCCAAGGAGTCCCGAATGCAAGCGTCGGGATTGCTGCTTTCAAAATTAAGTGAAACGCAGATATTGGATTTTCTAAAAATCATTTTTAATTTTGTGCTGTTTCCGACCAGACACTAAATAGACTATTTTGTTTCTGTTCTTTCTTTCGCAAGTAGAACAGCCGCTTTTACATTTACAACTTTACCATATCTAGATAAGTTATCAAACTTAACAAGTTCATTTTTTCCAGGGACTTTTTGGTAAGTATCACCAAAATAATCGCCCGAATCAAGAATAATTTGACGAACCTCAGCCATTGTTAAAGATGGGAAATAACCTTTAATTAAAGCTGCTACTCCAGCAACCATTGGCGAGGCCATAGAAGTTCCTGCAATTGCTTCGTACTCATTATCTGGGAAAGTATTGTAGATTTCAAAACCTGGTGCGAAGATATCAACTTCATTTTTACCATAGTTTGAGAATCTTGCTGCCAACTCCTCCTCATGAACACGTGTTGAGGCTCCAATTGTCAACAAATGTGTAAATGGAAACTCTTGGAAATCATACTTTACTGCTGGAAAATTACTATTTATTGCTAAATCTTCAGCTGAATTTCCTGCTGCATGAACAAAAAGAACATCGTTTTCTTGCGCATACATGATCGCTTTATATACTTCTTCTGGTAGACTTGAATAAGACTTACCAAAAGAACCGTTAATTACTTTAGCCCCATTGTCAACCGCATAACGAATTGCTAAAGCAACATCTTTATCGAATTCATCTCCATCAGGAACAGCTCTCAATGACATTAACTTAACGTTGCTCGCAACACCATCTCCACCTAAATCATTTCCACGTGTAGCAGAAACGATTCCTCCAACGTGTGTCCCATGCATTGCATCAGGACCTTCAACATCATTGTTACCATAATCAGTATCAGTAATGTCATACATATCGTCACCAATTAAAGCTCTTTCATTTAATTCTGGATTGTAGTGACCATCAATCATTCCTTGAATTTGTTCAATTTGTTCTTGAAGTACTTGTTCGCTTAAATCACCAGACAACAAAGCCAATCCCATCTGCTTCATTTGTTCTTTTTCAGCATCTTCAGTTTTCCATTTTTTCAATGATTTTTCATCGTACTCTTCAACCTCCATCATGTTTGCAATCATTTCAGGTAGCATTGGAAGCATTTGATCTTTAAACTGATTTATTTGCTCGATGGTTTTTTGAAATCTCGCACGGTTACTTTCTACTTCTTCCTTTGTTTCTAAGTAAAGCGCATATTCTTCTGCGTCTTCACTTTTAACATTATCAGCAACGATATTATCATATTTAGGCATCAAATCCGCATAAATTCTAGTCACATTTAAGCGTGCTTGATTTACGTTTCCTCCGTCCTTATTTCCTAGAAAATTCCATCCGTGAACGTCATCGATGTATCCGTTTTTATCATCATCAATTCCATTCCCTGGAATTTCACCTTCGTTGGTCCAAATTTTACCTTGTAAATCCTCATGTTCTATATCAATACCTGAATCAATAATTGCCACGATAACCGTTTCTGGTGTAATGTTTTTAAGCTTTTTGTAAGCTTTGTCGGTAGACATTCCTGTTTTACTAGAGTTGTACCAGTTCAATACTTTTTTATCTACTTGTGCCGTAGCAGTAGAAAAGTAAGCTCCTAAAAGAGCAGGAAGCATTATCCTTAGAAATATTTTTCTCATATTTGTTTTTATTTATATGCTGAATTTAACGTAAATGTTGTGATTATTACACAATTTTACGATATTTATTGTTTATATGACGATTTTCGTCTATAATAGGTTAAATATATAAACAAATGGCATTCCAAAAAACCTTACTTTATCTTTTATTCGTTGCTTGTCCCCTATTCGTTTTGTCTCAAAAGCTAGGTTTTGAAGAAGTTTTTAAAAATAATCCTGATTTAAAAATCCCCTTGACGATTAAAAATAATGTAGAAAATATTGCATTTCTTCAAAAAGAAGGAATAACGATAAAAAGAACAACTAAAAATTGGTTATATATTACCACATCACCTGCCTGGGTTTCAAAAAGTCTCGCAGCTGACCAACTTTCTGATTTTTATTTTGAATATGCACCACCCACTTTATTGGATGACTCCGTGCGCGTGATGCACAATGTAAATCCTGTTCACAATGGTGATTTTCCTTTGCTGGATGCCTATACAGGAAAAGATGTGATTATAGGTGTAGTTGATGCTGGATTGGACCACAACCATCCTGATTTTATTGATGCTTTCGGAAATAAACGGGTCATCCGTTATTGGGATCATTCTATAACCAATCCTTCTGCTTCACCAGCTCCATATAATTATGGCCAAATTTGGTACGCTAATCAAATTCAAAATGGTTCAATTACGAGTAATGAAGAATCCATTGGACATGGGTCTTCTGTAACTGGTATTTGTACTGGAAATGGTTTAGCCAATGGGAAAAATAAAGGAATGGCACCAGAAGCACAGATTATTTTTGTGGAAACAAACTTCAATTTACCCAATTGGACATTGACCGTTGCAGATGCTTGTGATTATATTTTTAGTGTGGCAGATAGTTTGAATAAACCTGCGGTAATCAACCTCAGTGTTGGAACTTATTTAGGAAGTCATGACGGAAAAGATCCAGCAGCAGAATTAATGGATTTACTTTTAAGTGAGAAAAATGGAAGAATTATTATTTGTGCAGCAGGAAATTCTGGAAATAAGGAAGATTATCATGCGCAACAAATAATGAATGTTGCCGATACGAATTTCCTTTGGTTTGAAAACAATCCAAATGGTTCGCTAGGAAGCAATACTGTTTTCTTTGATTTATGGTCAGATATTCAAGAGGCGCAATTTTCCTATTCTTTTGGTGCCAATAAACCGGGACCTTCTTATACAGATGTGGCAGAAACAGCTTTTCGATTTGCACAATTAAATGTAGGAACACCAATTTTTGATACGCTCTTTAATGGCAGCGGTGATCGCATTGCAACGCTAGAAATTTACACTGAATATGTAGGAGGAAATTACCACTTGCAGGGATTTTTTTCAAAAGTTGACTCTACCAATTACCGCATGCGTTTTAGCACAACGGGATTAGGTAAATATGATCTATGGAGCGGCTCTTGGATTGGACTCAATACAATAGTAAAAAACATTCCTACTCCAACCGACTATCCACCCATCGTAAATTATGTTTCTCCGGATAATAACCAAAGTATCGTTTCCTCTTGGAACTGCTTACCCAGCGTGATTTCGGTTGCGAATCTGAGAGGAAGGTTGGGACATATAACAAACGATGGAAGTCAATATTATCCTGCAGGCAGCGTGACAGTTCCTGGCAACATTTCAGCCAGCTCAAGTAGAGGTCCTTCTCGTGAAGGTATAATAAAACCAGATATTAGTGCTGCAGGTGATGTAACGCTTGGAAGTGCACCACTTTATATGGTTGGTGATCCAGCTTATGATTCACAACTTGGAATTGGTGGTTATCATTTAAGAAATGGTGGAACATCAATGGCCTCTCCAGTAGTTGCCGGAATAGCAGCACTATACTTGGAACGTTGTAATAACAGTTCATCGGTAGATTTTATGACCGACTTATTCAGCAGTGCAGATAGCGATGTTTTTACAGGAACAACACCCAACAATAGATTCGGATACGGTAAAGTAAATGCTTTTGATTTATTGGTGAGTAGAAATGGAAATCTATCTATTCTAGGAGACACTGCGATTTGTCAAGTACCTATTCAACTTACAGCGAATATACCAATGATGGATTATGAATGGTCAACAGGATCTGTTTCTCCAGAAGTAACCGTTCCTCAACCAGACTCGATCTATTTAATTGGTCGCGATATGCAAGGTTGTAAAATTTATTCTGATACGGTAATTGTTGTTCAGGGAAGTCCTTTGCAAAATCCTAATATTTCCATTTTGGGAAATACATTGATCTCTAGCAATGCGCCAAATTATCAGTGGTATTTAAACGACACACCTATTCCTGGAGCAACGCAACAAGCTTACACACCATTAGGAGTTGGATATTATAGTGTTGCGATTCAAGGTTCAGATAATTGTAAAAGTTTTTCAAATGCAATTGGATGGACCTTAAATATAGGCGAAGAAGAAATGTTGACAATTCGTTTATATCCGAATCCTGCACAAAATTCATTTTATATAGACACTGAAGGAGCAGTAATTAAGCGTTTCGAAATCACTTCAACTACAGGTCAAACCATTCGAAGTCAAAAGACAAACAGCAATAAAGCTGAAGTAGAAATCAGTGATTTATCAAGTGGTGCCTATCTAATAAAAATAGAAACCAGCTACGGAAGTAAGGTCTTACCATTTTTTAAAGATTAGTAAAGCTTCTTTTTAGTATATTCTTTCTATTTTTGACATTCTTAAAAAACAATAGATTATATGGACTTATCAGGAGTGATTTCAATTTCAGGAAAACCTGGATTATTTAAAGTAGTAGCGCAATCAAAAAACAACATTATCGTTGAGTCGCTAATTGATAGCAAACGCATACCCGCTTATTCTACTGATCGTATTTCGGCATTAGAAGATATTAGTATTTATACTTATGAAGAAGATGTTCCTTTAAAAGAAGTATATATCAAATTGGCTACGAAAGAAGATTGTAAAGCAGGTCCCTCTCATAAAGAAAGCGCGAAAAAATTATCGGCATATTTAGAAGAAATCCTTCCTGATTACGATCAAGATCGCGTTTATCCATCTGACATCAAAAAGTTATTCCAATGGTATAACATCCTTCAGAAAGCAGGTTTAATTTCTCTGGAAGAAGAGAAGGAAGAAGAAAAAGAAGAAGTTAAGGAAGAAACTCCAAAGAAAGAGGAGCCTAAAAAAGTAGAAACGAAAAAGCCAGCAGCTAAGAAAAAAGTAGCCCCAAAAGCTGCTGTAAAAACAAAGCCTGC
>Ga0307937_1001075_pt1 | contig 14948 bp, 10 predicted proteins | sample OrgLakmetagenom3_FD_201814 | JGI IMG/M metagenome (GOLD analysis project Ga0307937, IMG submission 201814) | Saline water microbial communities from Organic Lake, Antarctica - #3 | ecosystem: Environmental > Aquatic > Non-marine Saline and Alkaline > Saline | place: Antarctica: Organic Lake...
GTGAATGCTGATTAAAGCGGATTTTGAAATGCCTTAATAGTGCAAGAAAAGATAACTGAGATTTATTCTCCATTGAAAAAGTTATCCACTAAATTCGTGGTAGAACCAAATTATAAAATAAAACTATCAGTTACTTTACCAATAAATTGATAAAGCTGAATAAATGAGATCCATCAAATAAACTAATAAAGCACTTTAGAAGCAGCTGAAGAATTTAGGCTTTTGTTACATGATATGAAATCAACAAACTTGAATTCAACTATTTAGTATCTGGTCGGAAACACAAAAAATTAAAATAATGAAAGCACAATTTATCTTTACATTCCTTTGCCTGGTGATTTTATCCCAAGCGCAAACCCAAGAAACCGATTCAATCAGTCAGAATAAATCTGTTCCAGTTTTTAAAGATGGAGAAGCACAAGTAGTTTCTGGATTTAGCACTAAAAAGGAATGGATCAAAGAAGAACTTTGGGTGGAGACCAATTTTGATTCTGACAATGATGGCAAAAAAGATAGAATGCATGTTTTTGTTACACGACCATATCAAACCGAAACCGAAAAACTTAAACTTCCCGTTATTTATAATTCCAGTCCTTATTTTGGATTAAGAATATGGACATTATTGACAAGTTCTTCAAAAAAATACTACTGGAACGTAGACCATGAAATTGGTGACGGTCCTGAGCCACATAAACATAAAAAAATTAATACCAGGAAGAAAAGACCGCTCTCCTCAGGGGCAATGGATAGAACTTGGGTTCCAAGAGGCTATGTAATGGTATATTCATCATCACCTGGTACAGGATTTTCTGATGGTGCGCCAACCGTAGGGGGTGAAAATGAATCACTTGCTCCCAAGGCTGTTATCGATTGGCTTTGCGGCCGTGCTAAAGGATTTCGCACGCGAAAAGGGGATGAAGAAGTGTATGCCTATTGGAGCACAGCAAAAGTTGGGATGACCGGCACTTCATACAATGGAACACTCTGTATCGCAGCAGCTACGACTGGTGTTGATGGTTTAGAAGCGATTATTCCAGTTGCTCCAGTCACTTCATTCTATCATTATTATCGTTCAAATGGTTTGGTTCGGTCACCAGGAGGCTATATAGGTGAGGACATGGATGTTCTTTATGACTTGATAAATAGTGGTGACAAATCAAAACGTGAGAATAACAACTCAACTATCAGAGATCAAATATTGATTAAAAATCAAGACCGAATTACTGGTGATTACAATGCGTTTTGGGACAGTCGAGATTATTTGAATAAAATCGACAAAATGAAAGCTGCCATGATAATGGTCCATGGTTTTAATGATTGGAACGTTATGCCAGAACAGAGTTTCCGATTCTACAAGGCTGCAAAAGAAGCGGGTTTACCTGTTCAACTCTATTATCATCAAAAAGGTCATGGTGGTAATCCTCCATTAAAAATGATGAACAGATGGTTTACAAAATACCTACATGAAATTGAGAATGGCGTTGAAAACGATGCTCCTGTAGCCATTGTTCGTGAACATGAAAGGAATCCCACTTCTTATGAAAACTACCCTGATTTGAGAGCATCTGATGTTGCACTCCATCTTCAAACCAATAAAAATGAGGTCGGTCATTTAAAACTGGAAATACAGAATAAACAAGAAATTGACACCCTAATTGATGATTCCTCAATAAAAGGAGAAGATTTGATTGAAACAAAAAATGCTAAACACAGGTTACTTTATGTCACACCTATTTTAGAGGAGGATATTCGAATTTCTGGCATTCCAAAGGTTACTGTCCGACTTGAAAGTAATAAACCAGCTGCTAACCTATCGGTATGGCTAGTTTCTCTGCCTTGGCAAGATGAGAAACGAACAGAAATTTATGAGAACATTATTACACGAGGCTGGGCAGATCCTCAAAACCACAGTTCTATAACCAAAGGAGAAGCACTTGAGAAAGGTGAATTTTATCAAGTTTCGTTTGAATTAATGCCTGATGATCAAATAATAAAAAAAGGACAACAAATAGGATTAATAATATTTTCAAGTGATAAAGAATTCACATTAAGGCCCGCTCCTGGAACAGAACTGATCGTTGATCCGAATTCAACAAGTATTACTTTACCAATAGTTGGAGGCATTGAAAAATACAAAAAAGCGGTAAAAAGTGGAGAATATGTAATTAACTCAAGTTTAGGTTTCAAATGAATAGGTGTAAGTTTAGATGAGCAGTAAGACGGGCAGTAGGCAATAGGCAGTAAGCTTTATGCTTGTTTTTGCCTTCGTTTTTAAATTGATTACTTTATTTATTCAGCAGGACGCGCTGTATCCTACTGAATTGAGCTGGGCTTTCAGCATGCTTAGCTACTTATTAGGAATTAGACTTATAACTAGTATCTCGTCGGAAACAGCACAAAATTAAAATTGATTCTTTTGAGTATATTTTACTTTTTTTCTCGTCGGCTGATGCGGCATATCAACACCCCCAATGTGACACATCTCCTAAATAACTAAACCGCAGCAAAGCAAGATCATAGCCTGTCCCGAGAAATCGGAAAAAACCTTAAAAACTATTATGATTGAATAAATATTTCTCAAAATTTATACAATTTATAAAAAATCGTCTGTTTCCGACCAGACACTAACTAGTTTGTCATAAATAATTAACTTAGCATTGAATTATTCTAAAAAACGCATGAAACTATCAAAGGCTATCAACTTACTTCTACTCTTTTACTTCTTGCTAGGATTTACAATACCAACCTACTCCCAAGATTCACTATTAATTAATTTTGACAACCAATATCATTCGGCAGATGACAGTGGTAATGGTTTTATGAAATTACTCAAATGTCCTAGCGATGCCGAAGTCACCTACTATGGTAAAGTTCATCAAATAGTTTTTCCGGAAAATTTTAATGTAAAAGATTCTGCTTTAGCTTTTAGTTACTTTACAGGTTGGAAAGATTCCAAAACACCGAAATCTTCGCTGTTCCTAATTGGTAATTATTCAAGTTATAAGCCAATTGTGTATGTTGATTATAACCAAAACTTAGATTTTTCAGATGATGGTCAGCCCTTAGCTTTCAGTAAAGATTCTACTGTAATAGTTTATCTAAAAAACTCAGAATATCCAACCGCCTTATTTCCAGTTAAATTTTTCTACCCGAAATTAAATCCTGAATTAAAAAAAGAAGTGGAAACATTCATTGGAGGTTCAGGTCCAGATGCTATTGGAAATACTTTGACAAGTGTAGATTATTGGTTAGCAGATAAAAGAATGAATTACAAAGTAGCTGATACTTGGATCAATGATGAAAAAATGAAAATTGCGCTTTACGACTCCAATTGCAACGGATTGTACAATGATAAAGGAGAGGATAGAATTATAATTAGTGATTACCGAGCAGATTTTATTTCGGGAGAACTCAGTAAAGGTGCTGTAGTTTATACTGACAAGGCTCAAATAGAAATTGGAGAATATATTTATGAAATTGAAGAGATAGAATATTCTGGGAAATATTTAAAACTAAAGAAAAGTAAAAAAAGCTATAAACGTCCAATAGAAGTAGGAGATGAATTATCCCATTTTAAGCTTACCTTGCTTTCAGGAGAAACAAAGTCGATTAAACAACTGCAGGAGCAAGATAAATATTTGCTAATAGACTTTTGGGGAACTTGGTGTAAAGGATGCACACAGCAACTACCATCATTGAAAGAATTTGCTGAAACTAACAAGGATAAACTTCAAATTATTGGTTTGAGTGCCAGAGACACAAAGGAACAAATTGAAAGATATATTTCTAAGCACAAAGTTCAATGGACTATCGGTTATGCTGATGATGAAATTATTAAAAAATTGAGAATAGACGGTTTTCCAACTTACATGCTTTTAGATAAAAATGGTGAGCTATTGTTGATGAATGGAGAAATTGAAGCGATTTCAAGGTTGATTGAATAAGAGAAGTACGAATTCGTAATTGATAATTGATAATTCGTAATTATATTAATTCCAGCAATTTAGGGTTGCAAAAATCACGTTCCAAATAGCGAAACTCAAATTATTGTAGAGGAGCATGCGATTAAAAACTTAACCACCTCATCAGATAGTATTCATAAAACGAAGAAAGTTACCGTTCCTGTGTATTCGAATATTTATCAGAGTACACGCAATGACCGAACATCATTACCTTCGACGTTGAGTATTCACAATAACAGCGAAACGGACACTTTATTTATTACACGCATAGATTACCACAACACAGAAGGCAAACTGGTGAAGAAATAGCTAGAAAGCCCGATTTATGTCAACACTTTTGAAACGATTGAATATGTTGTAGATGAGAAAGACGATAGCGGAGGTTCTGGTGCTAATTTTGTCATTGAATGGTATGGCAATAAAAAATTGAATCCATTATTTCCAGCGATTATGATTGGGGGTTTGGGAAGTAAATCCTTTTCATTTACTATAGAAGGTGTTTATTTTGAGTGATTTAATAGTTTTACCCAAGGATGACTTCTTATAAGGCGGGGAATCCCCTTTTTTTTCTCCCCAGACTCCTAGTGCTGTAATTCATAATAAAATTCGTATTATTTACTAAATTAGCTGCTTAAAACAATGCAACTAAGCCCATCTAATTGGCAATGCTAATAATTAGAATAATAATAATAATAATAATATGATTATTGAACCTAGAACGCGTGGATTTATATGTACAACATCTCACCCAGAGGGATGTGAGCAAAGTGTATTAAATCAAATAGAATATATAAAGTCAAAAGAATCAATTGAAAGTCCAAAAAATGTATTGGTTATTGGAGCATCAACAGGTTTCGGTTTGGCTTCTAGAATAACAAGTGCTTTTGGCTCAAAATCCTCTACGATAGGTGTATTTTTTGAGAAGCCGCCATCAGAAGGGAGAACTGCTTCTTCAGGTTGGTACAATACAGCAGCTTTCGAAAAAGAAGCGCAAAAAGAAGGTATTTATGCAAAAAGTATCAATGGAGACGCATATTCGAATGAAATAAAAGAACAAACAATTCAATTAATCAAAGAAGACCTTGGTCAAATTGATTTGGTCATTTATAGTTTGGCTTCGCCTGTAAGAACGCATCCTGAAACGGGAGTTAAATACAAATCGACTTTAAAACCAATCGGAGATACATATACCAACAAAACTGTAGATTTTCATACTGGGGTGGTTAAAGAAATTAGTATTGAACCATCCAAAGGTGATGATATTGAAAATACGGTTACGGTAATGGGTGGTGAAGATTGGGAAATGTGGATCAATGCTTTGAAGAAAGAAGGTTTGCTTTCTGCTGACTTCAAAACTGTTGCCTATTCTTATATCGGTCCAAAATTGACGGAGGCGGTATATAGAAAAGGTACCATTGGAAAAGCAAAAGACCATTTGGAAGCAACTGCTTTCACAATTACGGATTCACTCAAAGACATCAATGGAAAAGCTTATGTTTCTGTTAATAAAGCGCTCGTAACGCAATCAAGTTCTGCAATTCCAGTGATTCCTTTATACATGTCCTTATTGTACAGAGTGATGAAAGATAATCGAGTTCACGAAGGTTGTATTGAACAAATTCACAGGTTATTTACCGAGAGGCTATTCCTTGATAAAGTTCCTACAGATGCAAAAGGAAGAATAAGAATTGATGATTTAGAAATGCGTTCTGATATTCAAGATAAAGTGTCGGAATTATGGGATAAAGTAACGACCGAAAACCTAACAGAAATTGGAGATTTAGAAGGATACAGAAATGAATTCTTCCACCTCTTTGGATTCAATTATACGAAAGTAGATTATATGAAGGAAGCGGAAGAAGTAGTTGAAATACCTAGTTTACAATAAGTAGTGTCTGGCCGGTAACACAACAAAATTAAAATTGATTCTTTTGAGTTTATTTTAATTTTTCTTCTTGTCAGCTGATAATAAGGCATCTCCTGAAGAAATAAAATCAAACCGCAGCAAAGCAAGCTCATAGCCTGTCCCGAGAAATCGGGAAAAACCATTGAAAATAGACACTTATGAATAAAAAACTGCATAAAATTAAATTCATGAACCGAGCTTGCGAGCTCAACGAAGTAAATAATACAGGCTAAGGAAAAATGAAGTGAAGGTGCCTAAAAAATATATTTTTTAGGCACCTTCTTTTTATAAAAAGGTGAAGTTTGAAAAATGCTTATTTATTAATATCAAGGTGGAACCAATTTCTAAATTACAACATCTTATAATTTAGAATACCATCGGGACAGAATATTAATAGAAATGAATTATAATCTTTCCAATTAAACGACGTAAATCGATACAAAACCGTATTTTTTTGTAAATTGATGTTTATTTTTAACAATTAAAACATTTAATCTCAGGATTTGTTCTTAATACTGGCCAAATCACTGCGAATTAATAGGAGACCAAAACTCTTAGGCGATAAAATAGGGCGGATTCAGAAAAGCCATACGAGTAGGAGAAATTTAATCTTTAAACATGGATAACTTTACACATATAATCCAATTGGCAATCGCAATTTCCGTTGCTTTTGTTTGGATTTTCAGGTTTCACAACGTCGAAAAAGAATTTAATCAATTCAAATTGAGTCTCGTTACCAGAAGCTTCGTTGGTTTTTCTAAAACTGCATTGTCGACTTTACTAGTTGTTGGTATTTGGTATCCTGAATTGGTATTTATCCCAGCTATTCTTATGGCCTTTTTCATGTTATCGGCTCAATTTTTCCATTTCAAAATAAGTAACCCCTTTATTAAGCATTTACCGTCTTTAATTCTATTGATTTTAAGTCTGTATGTAGCCTACCAATCTTATTAAAAAAATAGAAATGGACATTATCACTCTATGCATTCTAATCTCTAGTTTATCTTTTTTTGCATATTCCGTATTCTACTTTACTTCTACCAAAATGAAAGGAGAATTTGAAAGATTTAAATTACAGAAATTTGGTCTCCTAGTGATTGCATTGCAGTTTATAGGAGCGACTGGATTACTTGTAGGACTTAAGTTTAATCTGATTTTATTAGTCTCTTCCTTTGGACTTGCGTTGCTCATGTTTTTTGGTGTAATCGTTAGAATAAGATTAAAAGACAGCCTTTTGGTTTCTATACCAGCACTATTTTATATGTTTTTAAATGCTATTATTTTTGTGGCAGCCATTGATAATTGACAATTACTATTTAGTGTCTGGTCGGAAACAGCACAAAATTAAAATTGATTCTTTTGAGTATATTTTGCTTTTTTTCTCGTCGGCTGATGCTAAGGCATCTCCTAAAGAAAGAAAATCAAAACGCAGCAAAGCAAGCTCATAGCCTGTCCCGAGAAATCGGGAAAAACCTTAAAAAATTATTATGATTGAATAAATATTTCTCATCCCGATAAAATTGGGAATAAAAATCGCCTGTTTCCGACCAGACACTATATATTTTTTAATAAGGAGTTATTTACCGCTTAGTTTTAGTAAATTCATGAGTGTTTTAGTAAATTCATATTTTTAGCTTAAAATATTTTACAAAAATTCATATTGAAAACATCTAATTAAACAATAGAAATGGTAGCATTATTTGTCTATTTATTTATCGCTTTATTTATTTCATTTTTATGTTCGATAATGGAATCCGTATTGCTTTCGATTCCCCAATCCTATCTTATTGTAAAACATGATGAAGGAATAGAATGGGCAGAATCATTTATGAATCTCAAAGCAAATATCGACAAACCTTTGTCTGCAATTTTAACATTAAACACTGTTGCACACACTATCGGGGCAGCTGGTGTCGGAGCTCAGGCTGTCAAAGTTTTTGGTGAAGCTTCTTTCGGAATTGTTTCTGCTATTTTAACACTATTGATTTTATTTCTAACTGAAATTATCCCAAAAACTATTGGAGCAAGGTTTTGGAGAAAATTAACGAAGCCCGTTTATCGTGTTATCAAAATCACAATATTCATCACTTATCCATTTGTGTTCTTATCAGCATTGGTGACCAATCTGTTTTCAAAAAACGACAACAAGAATACAACGAGTCGAGAGGAAATTGCAGCATTAGCGAGTATTGGAGCTGATGAAGGACTATTCTCAGCAAAAGAAAATAAGATCATTCAGAATATATTGAAATTAAAAAATGTAAAAGTAAAGGATATTATGACTCCGCGCGTTGTCTTGGCAACAGCTGATGAAAATCTTAGCCTTAAGCATTTCCTTAAGAATAAAGAGTTTTTAAAATTCTCTCGCATCCCAGTCTACTCTGAAGGAAATGAAAATATAATCGGTTATGTTTTAAGACAAGAAGTTTTTGAACAACTAGCTGAAGGAAAATCTTCGCTTCTATTAAGTGATTTAAAGCACACAATTTTAACGGTTCCAAATAATACAGTACTCTTTTCCTTATGGGAGAAATTCTTAGCAAACAAAGAGCATATTGCTTTGATAGTTGACGAATATGGCGGTGTTGACGGAATTGTATCCATGGAAGATATCATAGAGACATTGCTTGGATTGGAAATTGTTGACGAGAAAGATCAAGTAGCCGACATGCGTAAATTTGCGCGTGATCGGTGGAAAAACAGACAAGCAAAATATGCATTTATTGATAAGCTTGATGAGGATAAAAATTAGTCTTTGCAAATGTTATAAAAAAAAGTATTCTCATAAGATTGAGAAATCAAAAAAATATTACAACTCAGATGAATAAATTTTTAAAAACACTATCCTTAATATCCTTAATTCTAGTTTTAACAGGATGCGGAGTTATTTATAGAGTATTATTAGGTGTTGATACTACTCCCGGCTGGAAATCTGATAAACAGATCAGCAAGTCTGCAAAGCAATATAAAATTCCAACTGAATACAGTTTAATTATGGATACGGCTAGCTTCCATAGTGGACTGAAAGAAATTTACAAGGATATTTTTGAGGAACTAAATATTTCAGAACAGGATTCATCTGAATATTTTAAAGCCAAAAATGTCAAAAAAGATGACAGCCAGCCAGTGCAATTTAGATTATTTGACAACCAAGGAAGAGAGATTTTCAAAATGGTTAATTGCTATGTTGACCCACCTATTCCGATGAGCTGGAACGTAAATGGCTGCTTTGATACATTTCCTGCACAAACAGATATTGAAAGTTTAAATACGCACTACTTTGATCTTGATTTTCTTTTGGAGAATTCAAGATATTTAGACAAAAAGAAAGTAATCAGAAGTGAATTACCTCAAGCTGACTATTACGGTGTAATTTTATGGAATGACTTCTTCATAAGACCCTCTAAAAAACTCATTAAAACGGTAAGAAAATATATTGACAAATCTGATGAGGACATCGTCTTGCTATATATAGATAATCAAAATGCTTTCATTTGGCCACTATTGGATGCCGAGAATAAGGAAAAGGTGAAAGCGTATTATGATAAGGTCGAGGAAAGAAAAAAAAGTAAAGAATAAGCTTTTTATTTAGCATGTATCAAAAACATCATGTAACCTGAGTTATAAACTAATTTTAGCTTGGGGACTATCAATATTTATATTAACTTAGTTATTATATAATATACAATATCAGCACTTTAAAATACGATAAAAGAAAAAATAAAACAATTACAACTATGAAAATCGCTACAACAATTATAACAATCCTCACTTCCCTGTTTTGTTTTGGACAAGGTTTAAATGGAGAAATAGCACTTAATGATGATTATTCTCAAAAATCTAAAAACGTTGTAGTAATAGATGAATTCTCTTATTTTGTAAATCAGCAGAGTATTAATTCAAGTTTCTTTACAACTTGTACTTTAATAAAAACTGATACCCTAGAAAATATTATTTGGAGCAGTCCAATCACGCCACAGTTTGCAGAATACATAGATGTAATGGAACTCATTCCTTCAGAAAATGGAGGAGTTTATCTTTTGGGATTTGGAATGCCAGTTTGTGATGTTCCAATAAGTATGTTTGGTTTTGTTCAGAAATACAATTCAAATGGTGGCCTAGAGTGGACGAAAAACTGGTCTGATATAGATAATTATTATACTAAACTGACCGGATTATCCTTGAGTGAGAGCAACAACATACACATTAATAATAGTACTCCAACCCAATCAAAAATTTACACAATTGAAACTGGAGGAACTTTATTGGATAGCTTAACTGTTGAAAAAACATATTTAAAGGGAATTTATAACTTTTCTAATTTTGATAAAATAGCTTACAAGGAAGATTCTATTTTTAGATTTGACACGAATGGAAATGTAGCGTCTTCAATTCGTTTTAGTTCCGAAGTTCAGGATTTAAAAGTACTCAACGACACACTTTACACACTAACTTCGGACAGTATATTTAGTTTTGACCTAAATTTTCAAGAAATTGAAGGGGGGAATATAGCTGGTTATACTGCCTATTCTAATCTTAAAGTAGGAGTAAAAAAAATAGAAATCATAAGTCATGGGTTAAATGACCAATTTATTTTAACATTGAATCGGCAATTTACCATAAACAATGTACTTACAATACCGGTAAAGCTTGAGGAAGAAACACCTAAAGATTATAATGACAAACATTTTACAACGACAATCAATTTTGATCTTACAAGATACACCTCCATTCGTCACTTAGACTATTCGCTTCAGTCGGATCAAGATATTGCTTCGAATTCGACAGATATTGGAATTGTTGACATTCAACAAACACAGGTATCTGCAATACCAGAACAAGGATCCCCTGGAGTTTACAGAGTTAAACTTTGGGCGGATGTTTTGGTTAAAAACTATGGAAACAAAGTACTAAACGAATGTAGAGTCAGCCATTTAATAGGACCAACTGTAGCCTGTGGGTATGATTATTATACAAATCACTTTACTAATTTAAATCTTGCACCCAACGATTCTATGTGGATTTCATTGGGATTATTACATTCCAACATAAACTATTTCTCAGATAGTACAGTTGCTCAGAATATATGTGTTTATACAAGCCATCCCAATTTTAAAACTGATTTGAATGTCCCAAATGATAAGTTTTGCAGAAACATAGTGTTTGGATATGTAGGATTAGATGAAAACGAAATAAATGAAGTGAATATTTATCCAAATCCAGTCAGCACAACATTGAATATCGAATTGAACAATGAAAATGTTCAGTTTATCGTTTACGATATGCAAGGTATCTTAATCAAGAAAGGCAACATTGAATTCAAAAAAATAGATGTAAGTCATTTATCTAGAGGAATTTATGTTTTACATTTATCTTCTAAGAATGGAGTTTTGAATTACAGAAAACGATTTGTTGTGAGATAATTGTTAATGGGTAGGGAAATAATGGTAAATTGTCAACGACGTGGATGGTTTGGTGTAGTAGGTGAATTGGAAAGAGGTATGAATTTCGAATCTTTGAACTTTGAATCCATGAATATTCTAATTTTTGAATTAATAGAATTTACAATAGAGAATGGGCAACGAGATAATTAAAACGGTATTTCAGATTTTAATTTTTACATTGATTCCATTTTTGGTTTATGTAATTACACGGAAAACCTTTAGCCTGTATAATTCATCAAAACACTCAAAAATATTATAACACATTATAAAACAATAATTTAAATCAATATTTTAAAGAAGAAAACTTCTTTAAAATTGAGTGTTTTTTGATTTACTTTCATACAGCTTCTGCGTTACGCACTTATTGAAATAGAATACTATGTCTGCAAAGTACGATGCCAACCGAACAAAGTGAGCTCATAGCCTGTCCCGAGAAATCGGGAAATACCATTGAAAATAGACACTTATGAATAAAAAGCTGCACAAAATTAAATTCATGAACCGAGCTTGCGAGCTCAACGAAGTTAATAATATAGGTTAGCATTCTGTGTGCACATATGACTTTCTTGACTGTAATGATTTATCTATATAATCGGGTGGATGATGGCAGGTGGAAAAACACACTTTTAGATGGTTACCAATATATTTACTACTGGCAATTCAGTTCTCTTTCGGTAGACTTTCTAGTGCTTATGTGATTTACTTTTCAAGAAGTGTATCCGCCTCTAAAACCATCAACTTTTTCATTATTCTATTGGCATTGCTATTTGCCAATGAAATGCTGAAGAAGCGTATCTCGAATAAATATTTGCAGTTTAGCGTTTATTTCTTTACGAGTTTTACGTTTTGCACCTTTATGATTCCAGTTTTCATTAGAGAGATGAATACCAATATCTTTCTTATATCTGGATTGGTAAGTTTAGTTGTTACACTTTCTTTAATCACAATCATTTATAGAAAAACTCCAAGTTCAAGAGCAGAAATTCGTATTAGAAAGTTGGTTGTGATTATCTTAACGATGTATGCAACAATTAATCTATTTTATTTCACCAACCTTATCCCGCCTGTTCCATTGGCTTTAGATGCTGAAATGGTGGCACATAATGGTAAGAAAGTTAATGGTGATTCTGTTGTGATTTACGAACGAGACGATTGGCATATATTTTGGCGAGATCACAGAATAAAATACATTCATAAATCAGATGAAAGTGTTTATGTTTTTACTTCAATTTTTGCACCAACAGAAATTACAAAACCAGTTTTCCACAGATGAAAATGGTATAATGAATCAACTAAAACTTGGGAAATTACTGATGAAATTAGCTATAAATAACAGGCGGTCGAGATGCTGGTTATCGAGGTTATACTTTAAAAGACAATGTCAAACCTAGACTTTTGAAAGTAGATATAATTACCGAAGAGAATTTAGAACATGGAACTTGGAGTTATAAATTTTGAAATCATCATAGATTAAACAAAAGTACCGAAGAGGACATTGGGAAGGAGAATTTGACAGAAGTGGACAAATTTTGAATCGCTAATTCACCAAACCCTTTCTTGTCTAACAAAAACTAATTATCTTTATAAACATGAAAATTGATAAGATGAACCCGAACGAAATAATCAATAAATTCAAAAAGGATTTGGAGAGCTATAACAATGCAAAAATAAAATGCGGGATTATTGGCCGAAGCGGAACGGGTAAATCATCTTTAATTAATGCCATTGCGGGAGAAGAAATCACCGAAGTTGGTGAGATTGAAACCACGATGGATATCAATGAACCGATTGAACTCAATGGACTACTTTTCTTCGATCTTCCGGGCTGTTCAACAACGCAATTCCCAAAAGAGAAATACATTGAAGAATTTGAAATTAAAGATTTCGATTTTGTGATATTAGTTACTGCCGACAGATTCTATGAAGATGATTTATTTTTAATTAAGGAATTAATTAAAAATAAAAAACCAGTTTTTGCTGTTCGAACAAAGATTGATTTTTCCATTGAAAGAGGTTTAAAAAGAGGGATTAAAGCGGAGGACACATTCAAAAAAATTTACGATAATATTAAAGAAAACCTAAAAGGAAATAAAGTCAAAGGAATCTATCTAACCTCTGCTGATCATCCAAAAGAATATGATTTCAGTAAACTTTTAGAAGATATTTTTTTTTCTCTAAACAGCTTTAAAAAAGAAAGGTTTATAGCCGATATAAATATCACCAGTCACAGAATTCTAGAAGAAAAAAAAAGAATCGCTGAAAAAATTGTTTTAAGATATTCTGCCCTAGCGGCTGCCAACGGATTAAATCCAATTCCAGGATTAGACATTAGTGTAGATTTAGCATTAATGTTGAAAATGTCAAAAGAAGTTCAAACAATTTATGGACTCAACAAAGAACAGCAAGAATTCAATATCCAATTTCTAGATAAGAAAAGCGCCAAATTTATCGCTTCCATTGTACTTCAATACTCAACAAAATATGGAGGAAGAGAAGCCATCATGCTTTTACTTAAAAGAGTGAGTTCAACAATTGTTACAAAAACAGCTTCGAAGTGGGTGCCTTTCGTTGGTCAAGCAATAGCTGCTGGTATAGGCTTCAAAATGACTTCGTGGATAGGAAAAGATATGATTAAAGATGCAGATGAAATTGCCGTGGAAACTTTTGAAGCTTTGAAGGTTTCGGGTAGTTGATATAGAAGTTTCATTTTATTATTTAAATGCTTATCCGCTTGTTTACCAAAGATTGCTATTCAAACTTAATTTGCGGTAAAAATTAGTCTTTTCTTTTTCTCCACAATTATTAGCGACTTTCAGCACGCTCCATCTTCAAAAAAATATAAATCGAGTCCCAAACGAAATTACATATAGCCAAGAATTGGTTGTTTTTATTTCTCTATTAAAAAAACAGCGCTTTATGCCTATGATTTAAACGATTTCCAAACAAATAACAATTTGAAAATATGCAGTACCTAATATTTTAGGGTAAAAAAGCGGATATGCATAAAAATTTTCATAATTCGAATGTTTAATAAAAAGTGGAAATATTTAAGAGCCAGTATCGGTTGAAACATTACTCAATAAGACATAAACTTGATTAGGGAATCGTTTTTTAAATTCACTTACATCTTTTAAAACTCTTTTTGATAAGTGATTGGCCCAAATTACGTAATAAACAACAATAGTATATCTATATTTTTTAACCTCCGATTTAATATCTTTTTTTTCAAATTCCGTTAAATTTAATAAATTTAATTCTTTATTTAAGCTAAGTGTTTGATTTATATAATCTTGTTGAGTATTTTTAAGGATTGGAATATCATGCAAATAGCCTTTCTCTTCGAAATCTCCATGACATTGGGAGAAAGATGTATAGTAATTTCCTAATGAGTCAAATATTCGAATTTCAAGACCAGAAATAATTTTACTACGTTCAGAATATATATACTCGCTTGTTTCTCGCATCCAAAGCAGAGAATCATTCATCATAACCGACTTGTCATATTTGTAATTTTTATTATCTAAAAATAATTCTACCTCATTTATACTTTCGTTTTTACTTTCTTTTAACCCTAGTATATAATATAAATTACATGAACACAAAATTAATAATAGAAAAGCTAATAATACTTTTTTC
>Ga0307937_1001079_pt1 | contig 14918 bp, 16 predicted proteins | sample OrgLakmetagenom3_FD_201814 | JGI IMG/M metagenome (GOLD analysis project Ga0307937, IMG submission 201814) | Saline water microbial communities from Organic Lake, Antarctica - #3 | ecosystem: Environmental > Aquatic > Non-marine Saline and Alkaline > Saline | place: Antarctica: Organic Lake...
TAGCGGTCTGAAAGATCGAAGAAACCCATCTGCGCCATCGCTGCACCCCCCGTTCCAGTTTATCGCCTCAATGATACCGCAGCGCCGGGGTCGGGGCAATTTTTAGAGGTGCCCTGCAGATGCTGCTGACCACGATCAACGACCGGATCGAGTACCTCTTCGACCGCGAACATCAGATTGGGCACGCTTATTTCACCGGCTGCACATCGCTTGAGACCATCGAGGACGTCATGCGGCACAAGGTTATTCCGCTTCTGTCCGAGTATTTCTACGAGGATTGGTCGAAGGTCGCAGCGGTTCTGGGCGATGGACCACAAGGCCCGTCCCGGTTTCTCGAAGCCCGCCGTCTGACTGCGCCCCCCGGCATCGCTGCCGATGATTTCGCCGGTGAGCGGTTGCGCTGGCGTGTGAAGGATCAGTTCGACTTCTCTGAGTTCGCGGCCTGATGCCCGCCTACTCCATTCGCGAATGGGAGGCTCTGCCCCATGGCGATGGGGAGGGGTTTATTCCGCCGCAACTGGCCCTGCGCCTTGCGGCACTGGCCAAGACATCGGCTTTCGCCGGGCGCGGCGGAGGCGGTGTTCTGGAGGATCGCCGCGATGACCTGAGGGCGCGCGGTGTGGTTGGCGTCTTGGCGGTGCCGGGCTGCACCCTCGAAATCCTGCCGAAGATCGACGTAGGTCAAAAGGAAGGGTCGGCGCAAGAGACGCGCGAAATCCGCAAGCGCCTCGTCCACATGCTCGCAGTGGCGCTTGACCTGAAGATCGAAACCGGGCGAATGACCGACCTCAATTGGCAGCGTGAAACGCTTCTGGAAATCCTGATCCGCATCTTTTGCAATAAGCTGACCGAGGCAGTTCGTCGGGGCATGCCGCGTCGCTATACCTTCCACGAGGATGACCTGCCGACTTTGCGCGGATCGCTGAATATCCCGCGACAGTTCACCCGCCACCTCGCAAATCCCGGTCGCCTGGCATGCCGCTATGACGAGTTGTCCGAGGATATCGCACTCAACCGCATCATGAAGGCGACCATCGGGCATCTGGCCCGGATGTCGCGTAACGCAGCGAATGTTCAGCGCCTGCGGGAGCTGGCCTTCCTCTATGCCGATGTCGCCGACATCTCGATCCCGGCCCTAAGGTGGGAAGATGTCGTCATCGACCGCACCAATCGCGCGTGGCGGGAATTGTTCAGCATGGCGCAGCTATTCCTGCGCAACCGGTATCAGACAACCAGTGCGGGATCAGGGCAAGGATCGGCGTTGCTTTTCGAGATGAATGCGCTGTTTGAAGAATACATCGGCCGATTGGTCTCACGGGCGTTGGCGGGGTCCGAGTTCCGCGTGACGCTGCAGGGCGGCCGCTTGTTCTGCCTGACATCGCTCGATGACGAGCGCCCCGTGTTTCAGACCAAGCCAGACATCCTGATCTGGCGCGCCGGTCAGGTTACCCATGTGATCGACACGAAATGGAAGAAGATTTCCGCCCGGATCGACGATCCCAAACAGGGTGTTTCCCAGGCAGATGTCTACCAGATGATGGCCTACGCCCACCTCTACAGGGCACCGCGATTGACCCTGCTTTATCCCCATCATGCGGGCCTTGGCGACGATGAAGGGATCCGCGCGCGTTTCCGAGTGTCGGGGCAGGAGACGGTATTGGATACTGCAAGCTTCGACATTTCCAACGGAAAGGACTTGGTGGAGCGCATCTTGAACCGGATCATTGATGGCACCGACAAGGCAGCCTTGGTTCTTCAGTGACAGGCAGTGGCAAAATTCTGTCAGGTGCACAATTGTGCCCATTTCCACGCGCGACAGAGGGTGAGGTGCTATGCCATCATGGCAGCGCAGCGACTCGCTGCCGTTCTTTGAAACCGTGAATCCGTGAAACGGGCCGGGCGTGACATTGCGGTCGAGGCGTCAGGCGCTTCCCGCAGGGCACTTGCCCGGCCCGATCTTCACCCGCACGCCCGCGCCTGGTCGCGCAGGACGGCGTAATTGCTGAGCATCCGCACGACGACCGCACCCTCCGGCAGGGCGGCCACCTCGGCTGCAGCGCGCGCTTGGTCGGTGGCACTGTAGGGCACCACGGGCGGACATGGCGCGCGCATGTCAGAATTCCCCGTCGCGCAGGCGCTGAGCCAAAGCGTCGCGATCCCGAGGACGGCGGCTGGCGGCCTCGAGCATCTGACGTTGGATTTCATGGGTTGTCTCCGATGTTTGCAAGCGTTCCGCCAGCCGCCCGGCACGCTCCCCCGCGCGGCGCAGGTTCAGCAGGAACAGGGCGATGGTGGCGGCGGCCAAAAGCAGGCCCAGCGCTTTGCGGGCAAGGCCGCTTGAAAGGGTGCTGATCAGCCATCCCATCACCTCTGGCCTCGTTTCCAGTCATCGATCCGGGCGTGAATGGCGACGGCAATGCCGGTCAGCGCCACGGCAATGAAGACCCAGCGCAGGGTGTCGAGGTAGGGTATCAGCGGCAGGATGGCGGATTGGGTTTCCGTAAGGACCTCTTGTGCCACCTCGACACCGGCAGCACCAACGGTCGCCACTCCGGCCGCGCCGCCACCTTTCAGAGTGCGGCTCTCGGCCAAGGCTTCACGCGCGGGCGGCACCTCCGGCACGAAGGGCGTGGGGCGCGCGGGAAACGGTTTGCCCCAAGACCGGGCCGGACCGAGATCGATGTGCATGAAGCCCGAGCGGGGATAGGTGCCGAAGCCCAGAAAACCCACGTCGCGGGCAGCCGCGGCAAACGTCGCCGGGTCATGGTTCGACATGGCGATATCAAACGCTGTCCCGAGCATGTGCTTGGAAGCAGGTGCTCCGCCCACGGCGCGGTTGTGAGCCGGGCTGCGATAGGCCGAGCGCACGATCAGCGGCTTGCCAAGCCGGTTGCGCAGGGTCTGCAGCTTGTCCATGGCCTCGGTGTTGATCTTGAGAGCGCCCTCGCGGCGGCTGGCGATCTCGGCGGGAGAGAAACTCGGCCAACGCCAGGCGCTCTCAGGCACGTCGCGGAAATGGGCGTAGGTCGTGGTTGGCATGTCGGTCTCCAGAAATGCAAAACCCGCCTCTGGGGCGGGTGGATGGCAGTTTTGTCGGTGTGATCGTCGCTCAGTTGCTGCGGCCGCGCTGGAACGCTTCGAACATCAGATCACGCATGGCACGGATGTCGGTCTCGATCCGCTCCAGCCGGTCGGCGTCGCCCTTGCGGTCCTCGGCGCGCTGGCGATCGACGCGGTCGCGCTCGGCCAAAAGCTCGCGGTCCAACCGGGACAGCATGGCGTCATTCGTGAACGCCCTGCGCGAAACGGCGGCCAGCAGGGCGATGGTGCCACCGATCAGCGCGGTGATGGCGGCGGTGATGCCGTGGTCGCGCAAGGCCGCGCCAACCTCCTGCACGAGGGAGCTACGTTCTGTCATGGTGATGTCTTTCGATGATCGATCCTCATGCGCCACTCAGCCGATCTTCGCGCCCCAGAAGGACGTGTGATCGGCGGCGAAGTAGCCGTCCGCCACTCGGAAATACCCCTGCAACTCGACGGTGTCGCCTGCGCTCAACGGCACCATGGTCTGCAGCCAGATCGCGGTGGCCAGCGAGACATGGGTGGCGGATCTCTCGCCGAAGGAGCCCCGGATTTCCGTGCTGCCGTTCAGCACCAACCGCCCGCGCATCCGGGCCGAGGTGCTGGAGTTGATCTTGTAGAGGAGCGTTGCACCGAAGAGGTATGTCCCGTCGACGGGCGCGGTGAACAGGTTGGTCCCGGCATCAAAACAGCCCTGATCGTTGTAATCGGTATTGTTGAGGGCAATCTTCGTCCAGGTGCCGACGCCGACATAGTTGTCGTAATCGGTATAGGCCTTGAAGCGCGGCAGCTGCGGCTGCTCAACGATGCCGTTCGTGTTGTCGACAATGAGCCCGTCGAAGAAGCTGCTGCCGTCGGCGGAGACCGCGAGCCGGAAACTGTCGGAGCCGAATAGCCCGACCAGCGCCTTTGTCACGAACCCGCTCTGCAGGGTCAGCCCAAGATCGTCGCCTGCGGCCTCCTTGTTCATGGTGTAGAACAGATCGCCGGTCCCATCTTCGGCCACGGTCTTCGCGGTCCAGAGGGCTGCGTTCAGCTTGGCCGAGAACGGGTTGGCGGCGTCGGCGGTCGTGCCCAGCCCGAGCAGAGCGAGGTTCTGCAGTGCCGCGGGAGTGGTGCCGACCCAGCTCGCACCGTCATAGACCAATAGCAAACCCTCGTCTTCGACCCATGCGCGCCAGCCCGTCCGGGGTGGCAGGCGCAGCCAGGCACCATCGGTAAAGACCGCGACATTCTGATCCCAGTCCGCCCAGTCGCCGGTGCCGCCGCTGGCAACGATGTAGCGGTCGCCATCGGCGGGACTGCCGGGCGGTGCGGTCAGATCCCGATCGAGAACGGCGAGATGCACCATCCCGTCGAGCAACCGCAGCGCCTCATTGTGGGTGACATGCTTCTGGGCCTGCGCCGCCAGGATGTACGGCAGCAGGAGATGGGTCGTGGCGTCGGACATAGCGGTCCTCAAAGTTGGAGAGTGACGGTTTTGGCCGCGCCCCGCCCGATCAAGGCGGAGAGCTGGAAGATGTGGATGGTCAGCGTGTTACCGGGGCCGAGCAGAGCGCCCCAGTCGGTGATCTGATCGGCCGCAGTGTAGATGGCGTTGGTCGTGGTTGTGGTCAGCGTGCGCTTCACCGTAGCCCCGTCGAGGATCTCGAGCTCATAGGCTTCGACCTCCTCGATGAGCGGCACCTCCACTGCACCCCAGTTGTCGGCCGAGAGCGCGCGGGACCGCCGCGTCCAGCGAATGGTCAGATCGCCTGGTGTACGCGGGCTGCGCCACGGCTGCTCGACATGAGCAACGGAGAACGGTCGCAGCCCAGCGCCCTCTGGCGTGAAGGGAATGGCGACATAGGTCTCGTCACTGACAGACCGGCTTGCCGGGCCGATGCGCCAGTTCCACGGCAGTCCGAGATCGAACTCGGCGATGGGCAGCGAGGCAAGGCTTGCGTCCAGCACCACAATTCGCGCGCCTGCCGGAGCCGGGTTGCCCATCGCGTCCTCGGTGCCGCGCTGGCCCCGCAGCAGGCGGGTCAGCCGATACCGGCCGTGCGCCAGCAGCTCAGCGGCGCCCGCCTGCACGATCTCCCAGATGTCGGGTGCGCTCTCGATGGCGAGCGCATTGGCCCCACCGAACAAGGTCAGGTCTGTGACACTTTCCAGCGTGCCAGTCAGCAGATCGACGACCAGCGCGTTGCCGAGATCAAACCGTGACGTGGGGCCTGCATAGAAGTCCGAGACCAACTCCCCGATTCTTGCCCGGCTGCCAAACGTGGTCAGCAGCTCGAACCCGTCCGTCGAGGGGCTGCGAAACACCGCCATCTCCCCCGGCCAGGGAACCGCGTGCGCCGCGATCATCGGCCGGTGGGCGGCCTGATCCTCGGTGAGTTGCGGCAGGTCCATCAACACGACCTCGGGCGCGCCGAACACGACGGGGCTCAAGAGCGACGACGGGCGTGGCGATCCGGGCGGCATATCGTAGGCCGCCCGGTCCTGATGCACCGCCTCTATGCCTCGCGCCTCTGCGTCGGCAATGGAAACGAGCCGCAGTTCCATCTGCCGCCCGTCGTGTTCCAGCGTCACGACATCCGCTGGATCAAAGCGCAGCCACGAGGGTGGCAGACGAAACGCCGTCGTCTCCCGGCCCGTCCACGCCTCCATCAACGCCCGGCGACAGCGGCGCTCGGCCTCCTCTGGGGGCACCGCCATCGGGAAGGACTCAGACGCAATCCGGGTGGTGTCCACGGTGATGCGGCGCGCCTCGACGAGGGCGGCATCATAATCCTCATCCGCGCGCGCCACCTGCCATTTCAGCGCCTGCGGGAGTTCGGTCTCCTGGCCACGCGTGAGTTCCAGCACGTCGCCCTCGCGGGCCCCGCTCCCCGCGTTCGGGGCGACCAGATCGTCGTGCGTCACGTTTGCCACGGCGGCCCGGCCGCGCATGACAAACCGGATCATGCCCTCGGTCTCGACCGCGTCGAACCCGAAGTGGCGCGACAGCGTGGTGATGGACGCGCGCGGAGACTCCAGCGCGCCAATCGCGTAGCCCTCTACCGCGCCCCAGAGGCCGGTAACATCGACCCGCGCTTCCGACATACCCGCCCGCAGGCAGAGGTGCCGCACAAGTGCCGCCAGCGAGACCGCCCCCAGCCGCCCGGTCAGCCAGTGCCCGAGCCGCCAGTTCGGCCCATCGGCCCAGACATCGGTGAGTTCAGGAAAGAAGGGATAGGGCCGCGCGTCCCATGTCCAGGCGGCGCATTCCGGCACATGCACCATCCGGCCGCTGTAGATCGATGACACCGGGTTGTTCGCGGAGTCGCCCCACCAGAGATAGGTTGCCTCAAGATAAGCCCGCTGGATCGCGTCATCCCGCCAGCCCCGCGAAAAATGCGGCGTGACACTCTCGGACGACTTTGGGTCGAAGAACACGTTGGGCTGGTTGGGGCCGCGGTCAACGGCCGGGCAGCCAAGCTCAGTGAACCATATGGGCTTGGATTGCGGCACCCATGCTGTCGGCGTGCTGCTCTCCACCCCACCGGAGCGGTTGAAATGCGTCTCCGACCACCAGGCACGCAGATCCTTGAAGCGAAACACCCAGGGCTTGCCTACCCCACCGTCGGTGATGGGAGTGCGGGTCTGCGCTGCCCGGTCGACGGGGCTGGCATAGAACCAGTCGAAACCTTCGCCGCCTGCGATGCTTCTCTGTAGATAGCCTCGGTCGTAGATCGCCGGGGCCAGCGCCGCATCAGCATGATCAAACCCGTCGCGCCAATCCGAAAGCGGCATGTAGTTGTCGATACCGATGAAATCGATCTCCGGATCGGCCCAGAGCGGATCGAGGTGGAAATAGACATCGCCCGAGCCGTCGCCCGGCTGGTGCCCGAAGTATTCCGACCAATCGGCGGCATAGCCGATCTTTGTCCCGGACCCTAGGATCGCCCGCACATCCGCCGCAAGGTCGCGCAACGCCTGCACCGCCGGATAAGAGCTGGCCCCGGAACGGATTGTCGTGAGCCCACGCATCTCCGAGCCGATCAGGAAGGCATCGACACCACCCGCAGCGGCGCAAAGATGAGCGTAGTGCAGCACCATGCGGCGCAGGCCCCAGTCACCGGCCGCGCCGGTCCAGCTGACGTTCTCGCCGGAGACGCTGAAATTGGAGGGCGTCGCCGCGCCGAACATCGCTGAAACCTGCGCGGCCGCCGTGGCGGTCTTGTCCACCGATCCGACATAGCCCGCTGCAGGCGAACAGGTGATCCGCCCTCGCCATGGAAAGGCGGGCTGGCCGGTCTCGGCTGCGTTGTCGGAATACGGGTTCGGCAGAGTGTTGCCGTGCGGCACATCCATCATCAGGAACGGATAGAGCGTGACGCGCAAGCCTCGGGCTTTCATCTCCCGGATTGCCTGCACCACCGTGAAATCCGCAGGCGTGCCGCCAAAGTTCGGTCGATCCTGATCGTCACGACTGACCAGAGGCGCGGCAGAGCGGCTCACGCCATTCACCGACCAGACCTGCGGCGTCGTGTTTTTGGCGGCCAGTTCGACTTTCGGCAGGATCCGGCAGTGCCCTGCGCGCAGATCATCGCCGAACCAGGACACCACCAGACTGACGCTCTCAACCTTCGGCGCGGACGCCTGCAGCCGATCCAGCGCCACCACCATGTCTGGCACATCGGCCCGGGCGTTCAGGTTCTCGGCCTGCGTCGCCCCGCTGCCACCCTTGCGGATTGCGCCCGTGGCATACGCAAACTCGCCGGATGCCGGGATCATGGTGACCGCGCGGGTCAGGCCTTCGGCCGTGTCGGGATCGGCAAGCGGGCGGAACACCTCGAACGAAAGCTGCGGCAGACGGTTTCCGAAATTGCCAAGCGGCAGATCTTCGAAGACGACATAGGCGGTGCCGCGATAGCCTGGCGCGTTGCCAGCGCCCATCTTTGCGGCGATGAACGGATCAGGCGTTTGGCTCTCATCGCCCGGATACCAGCGCCAGGTCACACCGGACAGGTCCATCGGCTTGCCGTCAGCCCAGATTCGGCCGATGCCGGTGATCGGGCCCTCGCAGAGCGCGACCGCGAAGCTGGCAAAATACAGATACTCGGTCGTCTTGACCTTGCCACCACCCCCGCCCCCCTTGCCGCCGCCCTGCGTGGTGGTGTTCGTCTCCTCACGAAAATCCGTGGCCCAGATGATGTTGCCACCGATCCGCATCCGGCCATAGAGGCGCGGGATTACCGCACCTTCGGTGGCAGAGGTAATGCGCAGATTGTCCATCCGCGCACCTTCGATCCGCTGCGTGGGTGCGAGCGAGGAAACGATCCAGCTGTCGACGACCGAGCCAATGGTGGAGCCGATAAAGCCACCGATGGTGGCCGCACTGACGCCAAGGATCGCGCCGCCGATACTGCCGCCAATGGCGGCACCTGCTGCACCGAGAACGAGGGTGGCCATGGGAGGATCTCAGCGTTGCGGGAACAGGAAGGCGAAGGCGATGCGCCGTCGCCAGGATGGGGTGAGCGGCTCCTCGATCACGCCGAGCCGCTCGTAGGCATGGATAAAGCGGTGGGGTCCGGTCAGGATCCCGACATGCTTTGCGATGGCGCGCGGAGTCATGCGGAACAGGACCAACGCACCGGGGCCCGCTTCCGATGGTGCGATCTCCGGCATCATCCGGCGTGCGCCAACCGCAAGAACCTCACGCGGCCCGGTCTCGCCCCAGTCGCGGCTGTAGGGCGGGATCGGGAACAGCTCGGGACCAACCACCTCGCGCCAGACGCCCCTGGCGAGCCCAAGACAATCGCAGCCAACGCCCTTGAGACTGGCTTGGTCGTGATAAGGCGTGCCGAGCCAGGACCGCGCGATGGTTACGACGTATTGAGGATCTACGGCCTTCAAAGCACCGCGCCCTCATGTCCACCATCCTTGGTGGCGTAGCGGAGAACCGCGTCCTGGCCGGGGATGTGCGGGAAGCCACGAAAGTTGACGGTATTGGCGAACTTCACCCCGCAGGTCTCCAGGCGCTTGTCGCACCCCGCGCGGACAATGAAGGCGTCACTTTCGGCGATGGATCGTACCGGAGATTCGAGCAGTGTCAGCACCGCGATGCCGTCAGTCACGTCATGCGCGATGATCTCGGCGCGCCGCCCGGCATTGGTCCCGCTGGTCCATTCGACGGTACCGAAGGTGAACCAGCCGGAGGAGAAGCCGCCGAGACCCGAGGCGGTGAACGCCCGATCCCGCAGAAGGTCGAGCACGGTGCCCGAACCTTTGAATGCCGGGTCCTCCAGATTGACGCCGCAGCGCGTATCCCCGAGCCTGGCGTCGCAGGTCGCCTGAAAAGTTCGCCCGACCGTTTGGCCCAGCACATGCGCGAGGCTGCGGACTTCGGCAACAAAGGCCAGCCGTCCGCGCCGGATTTGGCCGATAGCACCCCGGCGCATCAGCACGCGCTGACCGGTGTCCGCCCAGTTCACGCGCCAGACCTCGACCTCGGCGTTGTCCCAGCGCCCGTCGAGAATGTCGGTCTCGGTGATGCGGTCGGAGGTCAGCACGCCCTCTGCGTCCTGCGCATCGACCGATAGGTCAGACCCCGATCGCACCTCGGAGGCCGTCAGCCCGCTTTCCGGCTCGAAATCGGTGCCGTCGAAGCTGAGCGTACGGTCGTGGTCGGTGAAGCCGAAGGTCACACCATCCGCGCGAAGGATACGCCAACACCAGGCGAGCGTTGTTGTCCCGTCGTCCAGATGCGCCTGCAAGTCGGGGGTGATGTTTTTCATCGGCGGAGTTCCAGAAGTGGGATGGTTGTGATCGAGCCCAGCCGCTCGAGATCAAGCGTCACGTCGAGGGCGTCAGTGTCGAAGCGGACGGGCACGTCGAATTCGAAGCCCGCGGTGATCGATACGCCGGAGCCTGGCGCGGTACCGAAGGTGACGAGGCCGGTCGTGGTGACGACAGACCAGCCGGACGGCTGCTCAACGCCGTCGAGGGATATCCTGACACTGCCCGCCACTGGCTTGGCGATTGTCCGTGTCCAGGACTGCGCCCCGGAGGTATAGCGCTTCACCAGCTGGAACGCTGTTGTCGTGCCGTCGCCGGTCCCGATCGCCTGATCCGTGGGCGATGGCGTTCCCGAGGGCAGACAGGACTTATGGTCGCCCCAGTCCTTGAACCTAAAGCCATGGAGGCGACCGTTGCGCGCCTCAAAGAAAGCCACCACCGCCGCCAGATCGTCGGCGCGGCGGATGCCGTAGGCGACGTCGTAGCGGCGGCGCGAGTTCGCCCAGCTGGCGTTGCGTTCCTCGTCGCCGGAGGCCAGTTCGACGATCTGCGTGCGCCGTTCCGGCCCGCCGCGCGCGCCCCGGCTGATGTTGTCGGGAAACCGGACCTCGTGAAACGCCATCACATGCCCCTCCGCCCGAGCGACACCGCACGAGCGATGTCGGCCGCGACCTGCGTGCGGGACTGGCGGAAGCTCTCGGCGTCACGCGCCATGATGGTGACGTTGACCCCACCGCCGCTGTAGCTCTGTGCCTCGCGCCGCGACAGCACCCGCTCGCCCCGCTGCAGGATTGCAGGCACCTCGTCGTGGCGGAGCCCTGCAACGCCGCCGGAGTGCATCCGGGGCGCGGCCGCGAAGGCCATCGCCGGGACCATCCGCGATGATCCGCCGGATCCGACCATGCCGCCCGCATGCAGGATGTTCGCAAAGATCCCGCCAGCCCCACCCGCGCCCCCAAGCACCCCACCGAGCGCGTTGGCGATCGGCCCGAGGATGAACTTGCGCGCGCCGAGCTTTGCGAGATCAGCAATCAGCGAGGTGACCAGATCGCCAAACTTCAGCTTGCCGGTCTTCACGAATTCTCCGACCGCATTCTCCGCCGACTGGAAGGCGCTGACGAGACTCTGGCCAATATCCCCGCCGATATCGCGGGCCTTGCTGGCATAATCGGAAAGGGCCGCGGTGACCGCCTGCCAGCCAGAAACGGCGGCTTCGGTATCGGGTTCGGCGGCAGCAGCGGCAGCCCCGGCCGCCGCACCGGCGTCCGTCGCCGCCCGCCCGGCATCCCCAAGCGTCGTCTCAAACCGCTCCGCTGCCGCTGTCGCCTGATCCAGCGCATCACTGCCGGTATCGTCTCCGCCCGACATGGCGTCGCCCAGCGCCTGCAAGGCCGGGCCGACCCCGTCAAACGCCCCGGCGCGGGTTGCGGTGGCGCGCTCGCGATAGCGGTTGGCCCTGTGTCCGGCGTTGCTGGCGGCATGTTCCAGCATCGAGGCATAGGACATGGCACCAAACCAGTCGATCCGGCTATCGACACCGATCTCCTCGGCAACCGCATTGAAGGTGGGGCCGATCTTCCCGAGAAATTCCGCCCATTTGGTCGACAGGAACGCCATCAGCCGGGTCCAGATGCGCTCGATATCAGCGCCCATTGCCCGGAAATCATCCGCGAAGGATCCGGCGGTGGCCTTGATGCCGTCCCAGACGGCCTTGGCAACATCGCCCATCAGACCCATGGCAGCGCCAAATCCACCTGCGCCCGCAACAAGTTTCGTGAACTGATAGACCAACTCGCCCGCGCCCACGATCAGCGCTCCGATGCCGGTGCGGATCAGCGCGCCCCGCAGCAGGACAAGCGCGGTGGCCAGACCGCGCACGGAGAGTGCGGCAACCGCCATTCCCGCCACCCAGCGCCCGGCGAGGAAACCCGCAAAGGTGACAGCATAGGTGGTGAGGCGGCCGAGGTTATCGAACAGGCCACGAATGGCGATGCCAAGCGGACCGGTGCGGCTCGCGATTGCCGCCATGGCGTCAGCAACGGCCTCCAGCGCAGGCGCGGCAGCGACGGCCAACTGGTTCGATAGCCCGCGCCAGATCAGGCCAAGGCGCGAGATTGCGTCATTGGTGCGCTCGATCTGGTCGGCGTCCTGCTCGGATACGACGACACCGAACGCAAGTACGTCCTCGGTTGCCTGGCGCAGCGTGGCCGTGTCTATCCGGCTCATGGCGATGGAGCCTTCTTCGCCGAAAAGCTGGCCCGCGACCGCCGCGCGCTCAGCGGCGGGCACGAAGCTTTCGATGGCAGCATTGATCGCACCCACCCGCTGGTCCAGCGGCAGGGCGATCAAGTCGGATGCGGACAGCCCCAGCCGATCCAGTGCATCAGCGGCTGGGCCGGTCCCGGCGGCTGCCTGGCTGAGACGGCGGGTCAGATCCTTGGTCGCCTGTTCGATGCCGGAGATGGAGACACCCGCCAACTCACCCGCCCGCTCGAGGGTCTGGATCGAGGCGACGGTTGTGTTCAGCGATTGCGCCAGCTTGGCCTGCGCGTCCACCGTTTGCAGCCCGGATCGGACCATCGCCACGCCAGCAGCAGCGGCGGCCACAACGGCGGCGGCCGCAGCGACTTTGACACGGCGCGAGAAAGCCGCCATCCGGGCATTGGCCGCTTCCATCTCCCGGCTGAGACGGCCGAAGCCACGCGATCCGGCCTCGCCGACACCTTCCAGTTCCGCGCGCACCTGTCGGCCGCCCACGGCCGCGAGGCGGACGCTAACCCGTTTTTCCGCCATGGGATTGCTCCATCTGTTCGTTGAGTTTTGTGACCATCACCGCCTCAATCACGGGCAGCAGTTCGGCCATTGCGATGGGCGGGATGCCCAGCGCGTCGCCGAGTGAAAGTGCGGCCGACATATCCCAGCCGATGACCGCGCCGGGCAGCACGCGGAGCTGGCCGCCGAGGCGGTCGACCAGGTCCCAGACCTGCCAGCCCTCGAATGTCGAAGGCTGGTTCAGCCGCGCCGGGCAGTCTTCGCAGGTCGCTTGGCACGCTTCGCAGTAGCGCTCGCCCCCGCCGAAGGACCACTCGGCGAGGACGCGGAGACGTTTTTTTCCTGTTCCAGCAGCAAGCCCTTTGAGACGTAAGTCAGCTGAAAGGCTTCAAAGATCGGCCAGATATCGAGAAGCGCATCGACGGCGTCGGGACTCGGGTCGATCGCGTTGCCCTCGGCGTCGCCGATGCCCTCCCAGGCGAGGACCGCCCGCCGGGCCAGCGCCTTGGCAAAGGCAACGGCGCGTTCCTCGTCGGTAGCGTCCTCGGGGACAGCCTCAACGACGGGGTCACTGCGCGTCACAACCATCAGCGCGGTGGTCAGGGGGCGCAACTGTACCCGCACGCCGGGCGCGAGATCATGCCAGCGTGGTTCATTCGTCAAATCGAGCGTGAGCATCAATATACCTCAATGTCGTTGATCAGGGTTGCGGTGCACATCCGGCCGATCGTGCTGTCCCGCGCGGCTTGCCAGTCGAACGTCGCCTGCACGCCCTGCGGACCGGAGATCTCGATGCGGGGGCGTGGCAGATAGACAGCGTGGACGGTGAACGTGAAGCTCTCGCCAGAGGGCAGCACATAGGCGAACTCAAGCTCGCAGGGATCGCCATTGATCGCCTGCGTCACAAGCGTCTGATCGGCAAATCGAACCTCAATGGAGCCAGTCAGCGCTGCAATGGACGGGTCTGCCCCATCGATACGGCCGTCTGACCGGATGGTCTCGATCCGGTCGAGATTGTTGGCGTACGTGATATCGGCCGAGACCACGTTGCCGAGCGCCGAGCCGTTCCGCGTGATCGCCCCGTTGAAATGACCGAAGCGCTGCAATTCGAGAGCGGCGGGCGTGCCTGCGCTGGTCGTCGTGCCAACCGTCTCCCCCTGTGCCACCAGCCGCGCCGTCGCGGTCAGCAGGCCAGATCGCTGCATTTGCCAGTTGATCTGATCGAGTACGCAGCCCGAATACATCGCAAAACGCGGCACCTCGGGCATGCCGGTCTCAATGGACATGCTGGGCAGTGCCCAGGACCCTGACTGGAATTCATGCGTCCAGGGTCCGGTGCCAGTCGTGGTTGCGTCACCAAACGCAGCTTTCAGCCAGAACCCGAAGGCCTCCGCGTCCAGCGGCACGACGACATCGCCGTCAGCCGTGACTGCATCCTTGATCGGGGCGAGCGGATCGCGGCCGTATCCCAGCAATTCCGAATTGAGCAGCGGCTGCTCCGCGCCGAGCGACGTGCTGGCAAACGGCATCTTTGTGAACCCGCCCACCGGCGGCGTTCCATAAGTCGTCTCGAACGCAAGCGCCATCTGCGCCCGCGCCCCTTGGGCTCGTGCCATCGTGTTCTCCTCGGGTTGTCGGGATCAGCCGAGTGGATCGGCCGTGGAATAGTGCAGCACCACCGGAATGACGGCGGCCTTCAGGCTGGTAGCACCCTCGATGGGCAGATCGACCGGGCGTGGCGCTTCCGCCTCGACCCAGTCACAGAGGCCGCCCAGCGTCCGGTCTGCTGCAATCGCGGCGCCGATGCTGGCGGTCAGGGTATCAAAGGCCGCGTCGCGGTCGGTGCCCTGCACGACTGCCTCGATCTCGGCGCGGTGCTGGTAGTGGTACGCGAGCGGCGACAGCGTCACCTCCGGCTCCCCCGGTTCACCGTCGCGCAGGATCAGCAAGCCCTCGGCCGGGACGCGCTCGGGCAGCACCTCACCGCGCAGGGCGGTAGCGGGTAGCGTTGAGAGCCGCGCGTGCAGCGCGGTGAGGATGGTTTCTCGGACACTGGCCATGGTCTGTCGGTCAACTCCGCTCTTGACGTTTGTTTAGAGGGTGGTTTGTTTAATGAAGGCCACGCAAAACCAATTGGCGGAAGGAAACGAATGCTGCTTGACGCGCATCGATTGGAAGAACAGCTACGAGATGCAGTAGCCGTAGACGGAGCTGTCCGAGATGCCTATTTGGCTTTCGCCCATGCTCAATTCCTTGACGGCACCACGGTGCGTCCGGCCGGACATGGATACATAGAA
>Ga0307937_1001085_pt1 | contig 14820 bp, 14 predicted proteins | sample OrgLakmetagenom3_FD_201814 | JGI IMG/M metagenome (GOLD analysis project Ga0307937, IMG submission 201814) | Saline water microbial communities from Organic Lake, Antarctica - #3 | ecosystem: Environmental > Aquatic > Non-marine Saline and Alkaline > Saline | place: Antarctica: Organic Lake...
TTCGATTCCTCTCACCCGCACAGCCAACACGAAAAGCCGTCCCGCAAGGGATGGCTTTTCTGTTGTCGCTGTGCGGAGTGAAGAAATATGCTGGGAGCATATTTCGTGAGGAATCGAAAAGCTTTTGAGTCAGATTGTGAGTGAAACGAAACAATCTGTCCAAAAGGTGTACTGAAGCTGTAAGCTTCGATTCCTCTCACCCGCACAGCCAACACGAAAAGCCGTCCCGCAAGGGATGGCTTTTCTGTTGTCGCTGTGCGGAGTGAAGAAATATGCTGGGAGCATATTTCGTGAGGAATCGAAAAGCTTTTGAGTCAGATTGTGAGTGAAACGAAACAATCTGTCCAAAAGGTGTACTGAAGCTGTAAGCTTCGATTCCTCTCACCCGCACATTCAGAGTCGGCGATAACGCATCGTGACAATCATTTAGTATATAAATTATTTTTTTATGATTGAACTAGAACTTACGTATCTAGCAAAGACGTTACCAGCTAATTTAAAAGATTGTCCTTCTAAGAAAATTCTTGATATCTACGTTGATAATGGAACAGATCATTTTGATTTAAGAATCAGAAAGAATGGAGATAAGTTTGAGCTAACAAGAAAGACCCCAGTAGAAGACGGAGATGCTTCAAAACAACTAGAAACCACTACTGCCCTTAATCAAACTGAGTTTGAAAGTTTTTCTCAAACTAAATCTCGCAGAGTTGAAAAAACACGATATTATTTTGAGCACGAGGGGAGCACTGCTGAATTTGATGTATTCGAAGGAGACTTGTCTGGTTTAGTATTAATAGATTTTGAATTCGATGATGAAGACATTAAGAATTCTTTTGCAATGCCTGATTTCTGTTTAGAAGACATCACACAAGAAACTTTTATTGCCGGAGGAGTTTTAGCTGGAAAGACCTATAAGGATATAAAAGATGAACTGCGAAAGTTCAGTTATAGTGAATTGGTACTCTCTTAATCAATTAAAATAGTTTGAACATCTTTGAGTTGCCTGCACAATTTTAAATACGTGTATTCAGGATTTCTACGACACTTTTATCTTAAAAGATTGTAAATTACTTCGCACTACGGTACCTTTCAGAGCATCTTTTCATCTTTCTTAGTTTCCATATAAAATCACTAAACTCATAACGAGCAGGTATTTGAAACTAAGTTTTAGCCACACAAAAAGCCTGCCACTAGATCAGACACGAATACCCCAAAAGGGTTTCCCCTTAAGAACACTACAAACAGAGCGACCTAATGACAGATTCTTTATATTCGTAGTGGATTTTCATGCGATATCCCTAAGGACTTAGGCGACCATATTCAGTTGTAAAACAAATCATATCACGCATTTTGTACAAAGGTTAGTAAACGGACTCCTTTGAACAAAAAACTCAATACGGTGTGATTTGGACGACCTGGGAGCGTATTAAACACAAACAAAAGAAAAACACTCTGTAAAATAATCTGTTAACTTCCACCAATGTGGACAAATTATTTTACAAAGTGTTTGGGTCGGGGCACAACCAAGCGCCCCGACCGAACCTCTACGCTGCCAACCTCGTCTCATTATCTAAAGGGCGTTGAGATAGTAGCCCCCGAAGTTTGAAAGATTGCTCTTCCATAAAGTCGAGTGCCGTTTGCTCGTCCGATTCGAGCGAACCCGTCATCTGAGACAAGGCCCGTAGGAACCGATACGAGTATCGGTAGCTTTTGTACTCATAGAAGTCCGAAGGAACCTCGTGAGCCATAAAGCCCCAACCAACGATATCGATCCGATCGCCCGACGGACGATAGTACGACACTGCCTCGCGCTCAGCTTTTTCCGGCACACCCCAGCTTTGTTGCTTATGGGGTAGATCGCCACTCTCCTCCACATAAGAGACGTGGAAGTAGCCGACAGTCTCACCGAAGGTTGGTCGAGCAACACGGCCTTTTTTCTGCTCAACATCTGCCCAGCTATCCCAGCTATTGTACTCAATGAGTACACCTTGAGCTGGGAAGTTTAGACCCTGAGCCAGCACGTTAGTAGCGATTACCACCTGAAGCAGGCCAGCTTTAAAGTCGAGTTGGGTTTTGAGTCTGTCGTATGACAGTGTTTGACCTGTCACCAGGCCAATCTTGTCCTCGCTGATGCCAAACTTTTCGGCATAGTAAGAAACGTCAGATTCTTTGGAAAGATATTTGGTAAAGACGATTGCCGTCATTCCGGCTTTCACCTTCGCACAAAAATCTTCATCGTCCAACTCAACTTTAGTCGGTGGTGTGGTGAAGGGCTGGAGTTCAATGATGCTGATCTCCAGCAACGTTTTCACCTCAGCACTGACGGTGTCAGTGGCTGTGAGCAGCTTGATTTCTTTCCCAGCCGCTTTGTTGGCCAGGATTTTGTCGAGCAACGCACCGCCGCGCTGGTGATCGTTAATGAGATGGAACTCATCCACGATCAAAGTGTCTTGCATAATCGGTCCGTCGGGCAGATTTTCATAGACGCAGACACCATTGCCGAGGAGATCGCCCATATGGACTTCTCCAGTGTCTATACGAGTGATCTGGGAATAGTCCCAGAAAATTTCGTAAGCCAATTGCCGGCATGGCACGGCAATCACGAAGCTTTTAGACTCCGTAATCGCCTTATAGGTTTTACCGCAGCCGGTTCCACCGGTGTAGAGTTTCGTTGTAGCCATTTTCAGGCTCCTTTCATATTTTGAGCGCTCTCCTTATGAGGTAGAGCAGCGTGATTTCATTTCAAAGACCATGTTTTGGCTTTGGTCGTAAGCCATACTGCTGTCCTTACCGTAGAGGCCTAGGGTGCAGTTAGCGCTTTAATATAGCGCTGGTGTTCGATATTTACAATAACATAGTTTTGTGTAAAAGTCAATATATATATTGACATACACCATAAATTATGTATAATAAAAGCAGCTGAAAAGCTATGCACCACGCCCATGTAAAGGGCGACTACAACACAATGTCAAAAATCCATGATGGTTCGTGTTGCCAATAAAACACACCTAATATCAACCTGCCCTTTCGGGCACAGAATCATGGAGGCCAATCATGGCTTTAACTAAAGGACAAAAGAACCGCCGCAACACTCTCATCGCAGAGGCAAAGGTGGCAACTACCCAATCTCAGGCCGAAGGATTGTGGAATCGTGATGATCCAAAAATCATTGCGTGGGTACGAGCGACACTGCTCGGTAATCCAAAAGTCTGGCAGTGGATCAAACCACTGCATGTTCGCGATCAATTTGATCACGAATTTGTGGCCAATAACGGACACGAATGGCTGATTAACAACACTGCGCTGTCCGATCTGGACCTCGTGGAGTTGAAACTCACGAACAAAGAACCACTTAAGGTTCTTCAACACCCCGGTTGTGGCGACAAATGTCTTGCAGTCGTCGCAGAACTCTGGGAAACAGCAGGAGCAGACAGTATGGACTGTGTTCCTCGTTGGGCTAGCGAACCTCAGATCAAACGGATGTACGAGTTACGTCCGTCTTGTGAAGGAAACAACGCAACGCTCGGCTACGCAGCATTTTGCGCTGGAGTTGCTAAGGCTCTGTTCTAATATCACTGACCGCGTCTTTCGGGACGCGGTCTTACTTTTGTCACAGGAAGTATTAATTTTTATCATGTCTACACATTAATTTTAATTGCTTTTATAGCGTGAGCACATTCTTTTTATAGTGTCAGAAAACTATTGAATTAAGCAAAAAGTAATTCCAGCTTTTCTGTTGGCTGTGCAGAGTGAAGAAATATGCTGGGAGCATATTTCGTGAGGAATCGAAAAGCTTTTGAGTCAGATTGTGAGTGAAACGAAACAATCTGTCCAAAAGGTGTACTGAAGCTGTAAGCTTCGATTCCTCTCACCCGCACCAACCAGCCGGCTCAAATACATACGTATTCGGGTCGTTATTGTTAGTAGCGGGTGAGAGAGATTGATAAGAGTTCTGTACCGTTGAGTAACGCTTAAGCGCTTGACGCTGTCTATAATAAACAAAACCGCCAGTGGCGGTTTTGTTTATTCAGTCGCGTACGTACTGAAACGTTAAAGGAGCCCGGCTGGAGCTCCTTTAACAATGTGATGGGAAATAGTAGTTGTAAGTCTCTATATGTATCTCCACATATATAGTGTTTTACCTCCACTACCTAAATATTATATCATCTTGTATACAGACGTATAGTGGCTAGGTGGATAGGTTCGAAACTGGAAGAGTAGGTGATGAACAAAAGCAGCGTGCCTGCTATAGGCCGCTGCTTTTGAATACTATCCTGGTTCAAGGAAGTTATCCCTTGATAAGTCGAATTCGGAACAAAATTCAGAATAGTCGCTACGCTCTTTTCCTTATTTTACTGAGTCCTTGAGTGCTTTGGCAGCTCGGAACTTTGGTACTCGCATAGCTGGTACCTGAACAGATTCACCGGTTCGTGGGTTTCGAGCTTCACGGGCGTTTCGCATTTTGGCTTCAAAGATACCAAAGCCGGCAACTGATACCTGGTCACCATCTTTCATGGCTGCTTCAATAGTTTCAAAAACACAGTCTACTGCGCGCTCTGCGTCAGCTTTAGTTGTGTCGAGGACTTCGTGTACTTTGCTGATGACATCTGCTTTGTTCATAGGATTGGAAATTAAGTTCTAAGGCGAGTGTGATTTCTCGCAGTCGCCATGTGTAATTGGCTATGTCAGCATTATATAGCAACAAATACCGTACTTGCAATTGTTTTCATACGCTAAAACTGTGGTGTAATAATTTTACGATTGCTGGACCTGATTGTAATTGCTACGATAGCCAACATGAAAATTGGCATTATGGGAGCAGTCGGAAGTTTTTCCGAGCAGGCAGCAGAGCAATACCAGCGAGATTTTTTGGCTGGATCTGAAATTACTATCTACCCACTGGTAAGCGCTGAGGCTATGTTGACGGCAGTGGAAGCGGGTGAGATCGATCGAGGAATTTTTCCAATTGAAAATAGTAACGGTGGAATTGTGGTTGAGGCAGTGCACGCAATGGCGGCTCACCGCTTTACAATCGAGCGTATGTTTGAAATGGACGTGCATCATATGTTATTGGTGCAACCAGGAGTAGACCAGGCTTCAATCACGTCTGTAACCTCGCACGATCAAGCGATCAAGCAATGCCGCATGTACCTACGTCGTACGTGGCCAGAAGCAGCGGTGGAAGTCTACGCAGACACCGCCAAAGCGGCCGCAGACCTCGCTAGCGGCGTTCTGCCGGCTACTACAGCAGTGATCGCACCTAGACGCTGTGCGCGGCTATACAACCTCGATATCCTCGAAGAGTCTATTCAGGATTTAAAGTTTAATTACACTTCGTTTTTAGTAGCAACCAAGAAAAGCGAATAAATAAAACCGACACCTGCCAGGTGTCGGTTTTGCTGAGGCAGTATTCTACCGGGCATAACTCACAACCCGTGTCTCGCGGATGACGTGGACTTTTATCTCTCCGGGGTAGCGAAGCTGTGATTCGATGGTGGTAGCGATGGTGCGCGCCAGGGTGTTAGTCTCGTATTCGTTTAGCGTTGTCGGGTTTACTAATACGCGGATCTCGCGGCCAGCAGCGATCGCGAACGCTCGTTCCACCCCAACTAGGTTGGTGGCTATGCTCTCGAGTTCAGCCAGTCGTTTGACGTAGTTTTCTAGTGAGTCACGACGGGCACCTGGACGACTACCGCTGATGGCGTCTGCAATCTGTACAATGATACTTTCAGGGGTTTCGTACGGATACTCTTCGTGATGGGCACGCATGGCAAGAATGACTTCTTCTGACACATCATATTTTTGCAGTATCCTGATCCCAATCTCAACATGAGTTCCTGATACTTCATGGCTGACACACTTACCAATATCATGTAAAAGTGCACCAGCTCGGGCGACGCTTTCATTGACGCCAATTTCGGCGGCGATGATACCAGCCATATTGGCCATTTCAACCGAGTGGTACAGCACGTTCTGGCCGTAACTAGTGCGGAAGTGTAGCCGACCTAATATAGTGATCAGTTCGGGGTGCAGATTGGGAACGTTGGCATCATAGGCGGCTTTTTCTCCCATCGCTCTGACTGTTTTGGCGACTTGGGCTTTGGCTTCTGCTACGACCTCTTCAATTTTAGTTGGTTGGATGCGTCCGTCTTTAAGTAGCTCTTGCAGGGCAACCCGAGCTATTTCACGTCGGATTGGGTCGAAGCTCGATAGTACAATATAGCCAGGCGACTCATCGACGAGCACATCAACGCCGGTGGCTCGCTCAAAAGCCCGGACGTTACGTCCTTCTTTTCCGATGATCTTGCCCTTTTGTTCGTCGCTTTGCAGCTCGACATGGGCTGTCATGAGATTAGGTGAAATGGTGTTTCCTACCCGATGCATGGCAGCTAATAGCAGATTAGTGGCCTTGGCTTCATAGACTTCTTCTCCGGCACGATCGAGCTTTTCTAGTCGACCTCGTAGGTCTTCAGCGCGTTCTGTAGTCACTTTAGCGACCAATTGCTCGGTAGCTTCGTCTTTTGTTAATCTAGCTACGACCTCGAGTTTTTTATCTGCATCCTCGACGTGGGAATCAAGGCGAGCTTTAATGGCCTTTATCTCACTCACTTTGGCTTCCAGGGCTTCTTTTTGAGAATCAACGTCGATTTGGCGTTCATCTAAAAGTTCCTCGCGTTTACTCAGGCGTGTTTCTTTTTGTTCTAGTTTGGCTTCTTTTTCTTTGCGGTCAGTTTTTGCGTCTTTGTCAATTCGATCCGCTTTCTCTTCAGCTTTTTCAACAATGGTCCGAGCTTTTTCTTCAGCTTGTAGTTCGCGTTCCTTAATTTCTAGCTCAATCGAATTTTTCTGTGACAACGCGTGGAAGTATCGAAATATGTATCCAGCAGCGAGTCCCAGTACCAACGCGCCACCGAGCGCAACAGCAAATAACATTGGTGGCATAGTCTTCAGGTTCTATATAGATAATCAGTCGTGGCGGTATAAATAAACTGTACTGGATTTGCTTGGGTTTGTAAAATGAGTATCGTCAAACCTCCCGCCCCACTCTTTTCAGACGCGAGTCAAGCTCTATGCTCAAAATGAATAAAAATTCATTTTTCCGCAATGTCTTCAAAGAGTGGGGCCGGAGGTTCTCTAATTTGAAGTGGTTGGTGAATCAAAAACCAGCGCCTATAGGCGCTGGTTTTTTGTTTCTGCGTGATTACTTTACTTATACACTTTATCAACAACCGTCAAGTTTCTAATTCACTACGCTCATCAGAACTTCCTGGCCGGGCTCGCTTCTCGTCGCGGCGGGTTAAAGCCGCTCCTCACATCACTCCGCCTCATCGTAGATAAAGTTTATTTGTAAACTTTATCTACGATGCCGTATTTTTTGGCTTCTTCGGCATCCATGAAGAAATCTCGATCCATATCTTTGGCAACTTTCTCGAGTTTTTGTCCTGTCGCTTTAGCCATCATTTTATTTAGGCGCTCTCGAGTTTTGATGATGTGCCGTGAGGTGATCTCGATATCAGATGCTTGGCCGTAGGCGCCGCCTGATGGCTGGTGGATCATCACTTCGGCGTTGGGTAGGATGTACCGCTTGTCTTTGGCGCCTTGCGAGAGGATCAATGATCCCATCGAGGCCGCCATCCCCATACAGACCGTCGCTACGTCTGGTTTGATGTGGTGCATGGTATCGATGATTGATAAACCAGCTGTCACGCTGCCGCCCGGAGAGTTTACATACAGAAAGACATCTTTCTTGGGGTCTTCGCTTTCGAGGAACAGTAGCTGCGCTACGATCAAGTTGGCCATTTCGTCACGAATTTCGCCCGAGACAAACACGATTCGTTCCTTCAGTAGCCGTGAGTAAATATCAAATGATCGTTCACCGCCAGCAGTCTTCTCGATCACCATCGGGACGAGGTAGTTTTCGATTGGTAGGGTTTCTTTTTTCATAAATAGTTTCAAATTTCAGTTATTCCAGTACGCTTATAGCGTATCGACGTATGGTAGCAGATATGTGAAAAAGAAAACAGCAGCTAGATTTATATCGCTGCTGCATTGAGCCAGTATATGATTTGTTTGATTAACGACCAGAGAAAACAAAATCCATATAAACCCCAAACTATAAGAGCAGGAGCGCATGACCGGCAAACCGCTCGCCTAGACATTCTCGGTCCTAATGTCTCGCTTATGATGCACTGCACCAAAGCAGCGATGAAAAGTCCGAAAATTGCAGGCGCCAGATATCTGGGCCGTGAAAGATCTCAAAAAGTGTTGCCATAGCCTGACTCCTTTTTTTGAATACAACACAGACAACTTGATGTGTAAAAAAACAGCCAGCGGGCTTGTGCTCGCTGGCTGTGTGGTCTAGATGAGCGTTTCCTTCGTCTTCGCCCCGTCGCCATCGGGTTTGATGCCGTTACCGTCCGGTTTGACGTATGGCCAACAGATTGGCTTAAACATGGCAGTCCCCTTTCTATAAAGTTGCCGTGTATTGATCGTATATATATCAATTGTTTGTCAAAGGAAAAGCGGCGCCTTGGCGCCGCTTTTCCTTTGTTTAGTCAATGGTGGGTTAGATTTGCTCGAGGTGTTTCATGGTTGCTTCGTTGAGTAACATCGATGTTACATATAGTCGTACTCGGTGTTGATCAGCGTCTTTGAATCGTTCTAGGAGCTGCTCGGTCTGGGCGTTGACTTCGTCAGCGTCTGGTTTGATTTCTTTGTCTTTAGCGATTTCGTTGAGGATTAGCTGTAGTTTTGCTCGGGTCTCTGCTGCTGGCTTCCATTCAGCTGCTAATTCATCTTTAGTCTTCTTGATGTGACTCAAGTAATCATCCATCTTGAGGTCTGATCGCTTGAGGTCATCTTCCATTTGCGCAAACATTTGGTTGATCTCAGAATCAATTAGGATCTGCGGGAGAGTCATCTCAGTTTTAGCGATGATCGCGTCGGTGATGTCTGCTCGGTGCTTGGCTGCTACTTCTTGTTTCTTTTCGGCTTCGATGTGGGTGCGGAGCCCAGTTTTGAATCCTTCGACGTTTTCAAACTGTCCTGGTTGACCCAGGGTTTTGACGTATTCGTCGGTCAGCTCTGGTAGCGGCGCTTCGGTATCTTCTTCGACTTTCTTTTCTACCTCTTCCATGGTTTGTTTTGCTTCATCCTCCTTGCCTTCAGCTTTTTCCTCTTCAGCTTTCTTGGTCAGCTCTTGCATGCGTTCGTATGATCGCTTTGATTTTTGAATTTCTTTGATTTTTTCTTCGAGTTCGCCGTCGGTTACTTCATCGGTTGGTTTGGCGAGGTTTACTTCTTTGGCGATTGCTTCGTAGTCCGGGAGGGTGAAAGTCGGCACCACAGCGACTGTGGCGGTAAATGCCAGGGGATTATCGGGTGCAATTTTGGTTACTTCGATCTGGGGATGGCCGATGGCGTCGATTTCAAATGCCGCCAAGATGAGTGGATATGAATGCGCGATGGCACGTTCGGCCATTTCACTCAGGATGTTCATTTCGCCAATGTGCTTTTCAAGCACTGGGGTCGGGATATGCCCTTTACGGAAGCCGTCGAGCTGGACATCTTTCCCAAGCGCCACGATCGCAGCGTTACGCTCGCTCGCTAGCTCGGCGTACGGCAGTTCACCAGTAATTTTTACCTGTGAATCTGGTAGTTCTTCGAGGGTAAAGGCGTCTTTCCAGTTAATATTGTGTGTGTGATTTGTGGTATCTGACATAGTGCTGCGTAGTGTACGAAATTGAGAGAGAATTGCAACTGTAAATAAAAGCAGCGCCGGTGGCGCTACTTCCCAAGCTTGCTCATGTGTCGTTTTTAGTTACTCGTCTAGAGCAGCATTAAGCTCCGCATCGATAGCATTAAGCTCTGCATCGAGTGACTCCAGATCAGTCGCTTCGATGTCTGCTTCAATGGCAGTGATTTCGTCTGAGGTGCTCAGCGCCGCTTGGGTTTCTACGGCCGCTTCCGCAGTCGTGCTTTCTGGCTCGTTGTTTTCTTCGGCTGTAGGACGTTCGACAACGGGTGCTGTTGGTGCTACTTGGTTGGTTAACTGACTAAACCAGTAGTACATACCACCAAGGATACAGATTAGCAGAACTGCTAATACAGCAATGATGATGCCATTTACCGGTGTGGCAGACTGCTTTTTTTGCACTGGGTGTGTACCCATGTTTTCTGGCATCTTCATTTCTTCGTGAGACAGATCGGGTGCTTGGGCTTCGTGTTTCTCTGGTTCCATATAATTAAATTATTCGGCAGTAGCTTCGCTAGTAATAGAGGCGGTAGCTTCCTCAGAGCTGACTTCTACATTATTTTGGACGGCTGCCGCTGACCCGTTTTGACCGTCAGTTGCTTGCGCAGCAGCTTTGAGTTCCTGTACTGAAGCTTTAATTTCGTTGTGGGCTGTTCGTAGTTGTGCGCGAATGGATGTGAAGGCTGCCCGGACTTCTACCCAGGCTGCTCGTGGGTTTTCGGCGGTAACTGCGGCTTGTACGGTGACATCAATTTGAGCCAAAGCACTCACAGCCGCATCAACCGACGTTTGGGCAGACGCCAGAGCGGCAGATGCCTCTGTCGTGTCTAGACCAGACTCGCTTAGTTTGTCGATTCTAGACTCTAGGCGGGTGATGATGTTTTGCATTCTGGCTGCTGCAGCGTCCATCCGGTTACTTATATTTGCAGCTAGATTGGTGATACGTTCCTTTGAACGTGCATTGAGCTCGGATCGACGTTCCGCGCGTGCTTCGGTACGGTCAGCCTGGGCGTCTTCCCGCTGCGATACTGCATCCGCTCGCCTGGTTTCTCTCGCCTCTCGCTCTTGCGCTCGGTTGGCTGCCGCTTCTGCACGCGCCTCAGCGCTGGTGGTTCCTAGGTCAGTTTGCACCGAACTGTCCGCTTCAGCTTCTACGGAAACAGCTTCTTCTTGGGCAACTGCCACACTTGCCATCAGAAGACAAAAGACGAGTGCAGTTATTGAAGGATAGGTAATTGATTTCATAGTCATTGTTTATATTTTTGTGTATACAATTATAGCCCTGTACAGGCGTGAGCCCCAGTAGAGCTGTGCACATGAATAAATAAATATCGGCAGGCATATTGTGAATGTACGTCTAATCGAAGACCTCAGTCCACCGCTAATCCCTGGATGTGCCCAGGATGTATAAAACGTACATAAAGTTTCTGCTGTACGACACGTTACTTACTATACCTTGAGGTTTGGCAAAATCTGTTTTTTACGTGACACAATGCCTGGTAGCACTTCGGTATCTGATTCGACAGTGACCGCAAATGATTTTTCAATGATGGTTTTTACGCGATCATTGTAGGTGAATACGGTAGCTGCTTCGTTGAGGATATCAACTACAAAGAATAGTACTTCGTCCACATCCGCTTCCTGTTCGATCATTTCATTAATAGCAGTTACAATTCCGGCTTTGCGTTCGAGTACTACAGCTGGATTGGTGGTCTCAATCACCGATACGCGGAAATTCATATCTCCAATACCATACTTTTTGCTATCAAGATTGAGTAATCCGCTGTCGGTAAAGTCTGATATATCACTTTTGGCGGCAAACATTTCAGCGGCGTAATCAGCAATCGTGATGCCAAGTTGGTCGGCTAGCTTTTCGGCAATGTCCTTATCGTGTGGCGTGGTCGTCGGGCTGCGGAAATCGAGCGTGTCCGACAAAATACATGATAGTAGAATCCCGGCGATGTGCTCTGGTAATTCCGTGTCTCCCATTAAGTCGTAGAGCACACTGGCGGTTGACGCGAGAGGCCGCATGGTCACGGTAGCTGGCCCGTTTGTTTCGATTCCACCGGTTAATTTGTGGTGGTCGATGATTTCGAGAATGTTGGCTTCATTGATGTTTTCAAATAGCTCCTGCGGATTATTAGTATCAACGATTACTACCTCATCTTCCGGACTGATGGATTCAAGCAGAGCCGGGGTGTCGACCGCAAAGCGCGACAGCATGAATTCGGTTTCTTTATTTAGTTCGCCAAGCACGTACGGGGTGGCTTGCTTGCCGGTCATTTCGGTCAGGTACCACGCCCACACTATGGCAGAGCCGGTAGCGTCGGTATCAGGTGAAAGGTGTCCAAAAACTTTGATCATAAAAAGGAAACTTAGGTGTGAGTAAGGTGTAGCTATGGTAGCGCACAATCTAGAAAAGGTGAAGAAATTTTGACACAGACATAAATATATTGTATTTTACCAAGCAGACAGAAACCCTTAAAATATAGCAGAGGAACAGCTGCATGGAACACGGACATTACGCCGACCTGTTGGTCAGAATGTATGACTTTCCTAAGTCTTGCAAAACGCAGATAGCATCGGTGCTTTCGCACGAACACATTGACGCTATAGATGCCGCAGTGGCTGATTTGCTGCAAGTGAAGGCTAGTGGCGATCGGATGTATAGTGCGGTCGTACGATTCTGTGGCATTTGTGATTGGCATAAAACAAATTTGCAAGTTATCGGCAGCGAGTTTGATCCACCGGTGACAAGATCGTACGTCGGTGAACTCCGCCGCAGAGCCCAGAGACTACTGATGAAAAACAGCACCTTGCAACCAGTAGCGCAGCATCTACACGACAACGGCTTTACCAACGATCTGATTGATCGTACTCGGCAATTGTTGACAGCAGAACAACTGCAGCAGCTTTCGCAGATTGCTTTGATCACAGATAGGCAGGAAAAAATAGCCGCCCTGCGAGAGCTTAACGTGCAGTCGCTCGGGCTCAGTGATCCTACAGCCAATTGTTTGAGAAATACGGGTATCCAAAATGTTGCCGAGCTCTGCAATTATTCAAAAGCTGAGCTCCTTCACGAACCAAACTTTGGTCGAAAATCCCTTAACGAAGTAGAGGCGTTTCTGGCGTCTCTTAATGAACACCTTAAGTCTGAATAAGGTATTTGTGTTTTATACCACGAGATCACAAAAACCGCCGGCACCCAACTACTGGGCACCGGCGGTCTTTTTAATGTATCTATTTTGTGTCTGCTTTCTTTTCGTCCTCTTCTGCTTCGGTTGCTTCTGGTTCTGCGGGTTCGCTAGTTTCCTCGACATCAGCTTGTGATTCGAGTCCGTCAGTTAGGTTACCTTCGGTCAGGTCGGCTACTTCTACCTTGGCTTCACCGAGGGTGCTTTCACCAGCTTCAGCTTCAGCCAATTGTTCCTCGGCTTCTTCTGGTGTGTCGACGTCGTTTTCTTCAAACGGACCATAGGCATCTCGGTCTTGCGTCTCTTCTTCATCTTTGAGAACTTCTTCGATGTCTGGTTTGGTGGTGGTCGCATCATCGCTAGCCATCACATCTGCATCGTTACCGGCCACAGTCCCGGTCGGTGCCTCTAGGGTTGCGTCACCTGATGGGTCTGCTTCGGCGAGGTCCTCACCGGTATTGGCAGATACGATATCGATTTTCCAGCCGGTTAACTTCGCCGCGAGGCGGACATTTTGTCCACCGCGACCAATTGCGAGAGACTGTTGGTCGCCCGCGACCTCTACTACCGCGTGACCGCGTTCCCCGGTTTCTTCATTTGGTTCTTGTTGTACTCGTACCTCGAGTACTTGGGCTGGAGAGAGTGCGTCTTCGATAAACTCGATCGGTTCTGGTGACCATTCGATAATATCAATTTTTTCGCCACCAAGTTCGCTCATGACAGTTGATACTCGAACTCCGCGTTGACCAACCATTGATCCCACTGGGTCGATATGGGTATCTACCGCGTGAACGGCAATTTTGGTTCGAGCGCCTGCTTCTCGGGCCACTGATTTAATTTCGACTGCACCTGATTGTACTTCTGGTGCTTCGACTACAAATAGTTCTACTAGGAAGTCAGCGTGCGCACGTGATAGTTTAAGGAAAATACCGCGTGGTGTTTCTTCTACCGCAAGCAAAATAGCGCGGATGCGATCACCTGACTTGAACCGTTCTCCTGGAATTTGTTCGTCGTACGGCATGATAGCTGTCGCTCGGCCAATCTCGACATAAAGATTTCCTCGTTCAAACCGCAGTACGTGTCCAACCACAATATCTCCTTGTTTTTGGCCAAATTCAGCCAGAGCAGTTTCCTTTTCTGCTTCACGGATCTTTTGCATGATTACTTGCTTTGCAGTTTGGGCCGCGATGCGACCAAAATCATCTTTTGGTTCCAGTGGAAATACCAATTCTTCACCCAGCTCAACACCACTTTTGATCATCTTGGCAGTGTCGATCATGATGTGCTTCTCTTCGTCAAAGCGAACTTTGTCGTCCTCGCCGTCTTCTTCTACCGGTGTGTCTGGTTCGATCACGTTTCCATCCTCGTCTTTTTCAAGCTCGGGCTTGAGCATACTGTCATCGACGACAATTTTGATTTGGCTGAAAGTGGTTGTACCGCTATCAATATCAAAGTCACAGGTAATAATTTGTCCTCGCTTACCAAATTCTTTTCGATATGCGGTCGCCAGCGATTCTTCAATGGCGGCCAACATTTTTTGTCGTGAGATTCCCCGTTCTTCTTCCATTTCTCCGAGTACGGAGTTAATTACTTTTAGGTCAAACATTGTATTTTTTATTACGCGCAGCGGAATCTAGAATATATCTACACCAGACAATCCACATACCAAGCAACGTTGTGTCGGGGTAGGAATTTGTAGGTTGATTCGGCTCCGCAGGTATTAAGTTGTCATTTTCTCTCCTATCAAAGACTGCCCGGCGCAGGGCCGAGCAGTCATAACAGTTAAGTAAAGTGTAGCAATATCAGACCAATTGTCAAAGGGCAGATATTGACTTTTATCCTAAATAATGTATAATAAAATTCAGATGGTTG
>Ga0307937_1001091_pt1 | contig 14703 bp, 10 predicted proteins | sample OrgLakmetagenom3_FD_201814 | JGI IMG/M metagenome (GOLD analysis project Ga0307937, IMG submission 201814) | Saline water microbial communities from Organic Lake, Antarctica - #3 | ecosystem: Environmental > Aquatic > Non-marine Saline and Alkaline > Saline | place: Antarctica: Organic Lake...
AGTCTGACCAAGCAGTATGTGTCAATATTGATTTAATTTGCACATCTGGTGAAATTTTTGCTATTTTGGTTTTCATTATGTTCCCTACTTTTTCAGTAGTAGCTGCAAGCAAAAGTTCCTTAGGTCGCACTATTCCTTTGTAGTTGCTTTCCGAGTCCACAACATAGAGATAAAACTCCTCTTTTTGTACGCTATTTCTAGTTAGTTGAATGGCTTCATCAACAGACATAGTTATAGGTATACTTATGGCAGACTCCATCAAAGCACCAACAGAGTTGGGAAAATAGTTCATTTTCAGTTTGATTATTCCTCTTTTTGTAGACGAAACATTAAGCAAAAGAGAATCAAGTATGGGTTGTTCAACGTGTTTTAAAAACGAGGTTATTAAATTAGGGTCTCCTGATTCTATCAATTCTGTTTTCTTTTTTGTGGGCATCAATACAAAACAATCGGCTACTTTTTTGGGGTTCATTAATCCGAAGAAATGCAAGGTAGTTTCAGCAGAACGCTTTTCAAAAAAGGCTGAAACTTCCACATCGCTAAATTGCTCAATTGTCTGTCCTGCAGCAAAAGGATGATTTTCTAAAAAATCATTTATAATTATTTGATTCGTATCCATAGACTACTCTCTTTTTATTAAATATGATTTGGTTTCATTAAACTCCTTTGCAGGAATGGTTAGTCGACCAATTTCATTTTCTAAGACCACATTATTGCTGTTAATTTTTGTAATTTTTCCTTTGGTGTCTCCAATTTGAATTTCATCACCAATTTTATATCCTTTGCGCACATAATACCCAGCTAGGATATTACTTACAGAAGTTCTAGCACCTAATGCAAATGCCAAAGCTGCACCAAACAACAAAGCAGCTAAGACAATATCGATTATATCGATAAGTAATGAGATTTGTATACCTATCTGGTCCAAAGCAATAATTACTGCTAAAGAAAGTAGCGCAAACCGAACTATTCTAGAAAACAAGGTTTTTTCTCTAAACCCCGTTCGTTCGCTTATAGATTCAATTAAATTGGAAAGAAGGTTTCCGAGAATAATGGCAGCAAAAATGATTAGCGTTGCAGCGAAAATGTTTGGTATATATTGAAGTATACTTTGAAACCACTGCGTTAAAATGCTAAGTGCTAATATTTCTGTTATAAGAACAATACTGAAAAAGAGAACCAACCAAAAAAAGGCAATTCCTAAAAAAGAGCCCGCTCCTTCAAAATTGACTTTGCTAAATCTTTTCTTTGTGATTTTATCGAAATACTGAAATAAACGGATTACAATGTATTTTACTAATCGTGCTATAAAATAGCCAATGCATAAAACAACCAAAGACATGAGGATTTTTGGTAAAAACGCTATGAACTCAGACTGTAGTCGCTGAAAGACTTCTTGAATTTCCTGCATAATGAAATTTAATGACGGTTATATAATGGTTTTCTAAAATAAAGAAATCTTTTTAAAACCCTAAGGGTCTGTGGAGAAATAATTTATCTATTTTGACTTGTTCGTTTCTTATTTTTCAAAACTTGGGGACACCAGTAAAAACTGTGAATGGAAAAAAATAAAGCAAAGGTACAAGGCTGTAAAAAAACATAACTTATTCTTACTTTCCAAAATTACGCTAGAATTTCCATTTTTTATTAAAATGCGAAACCTAGTTGGTTTCAAGTTCTACAAAGCCGATACCAAACTTAACTGCAATGGAACCCATTAAATCTGTCAACATATGAAAATAAGAAGAGCGAATATTCATGTTTTTTTCATCCGTTTTCTCGTAAATTTTTGAATGAAGTCAGAATTCAGGTAAAGCGTTTTGTTCTTTTTCTGAAATAGACGCTTACAAGTTTATACAATACCAATTTGACCATGAAAAGTCGCTATATAACGCATTCATTTTCCTTTTAATTTCCTTGTTCATAATTTCCATAGTTATACTATGCAAATCAATCACAGCGTCATTAAAAGAAAAAGCAATTTTGTTTTCTTAACGACTTTTCAAAATCAAACTGGTATAAGACTTCTCAACATGATATCTACTTTTTCTTTTTTTGGCTACCCCTTTTCGATTTAGACTTAAATACCCAAATAATCCAGCTTCAAACCAAACCAAAACTTAAACATAAGCTTGTTAACGCTAACTTTTGCACTTATTGGGAATTATGTATTGGTTAAATTGGTAATTTTACACTTAATGAATTAGTTGCATGAAAAATTATTCTTTAGTTACACAAAAGTTAGAAAAGTTTGTCCGTAAGTTTTACGTTAATGAACTCATTAAAGGTGGAATTTTATTTTTCGCATTGGGTTTGCTGTATTTTATTATAGTAGTTGCCTTGGAATATTTTTTCTGGTTAACCCCTTTTGGAAGAAGTTTGCTTTTTTGGACTTTCGTGCTAGTCGAGCTTTCTTTGTTTATTCAATTTATTGTTCGGCCTTTACTTAAGCTATTCAAATTGTCAAAAGGCTTAGATTTTCATACTGCTTCTAGTATGATAGGAAAGCATTTTCCTCAAGTAAACGATAAATTAACCAACATCTTACAATTAAAAGATAGTGGAGTAGACTCAGATTTAATTATTGCTAGTATCGAGCAAAAGGCGAAAGAAATCCAACCCGTTCCTTTTCAACTTGCCATTAATTTTAAATCTAATTTAAAATATACACGTTATTTAGCCATTCCAATTGTCATATTATTCGTGGTTTGGGTTTCTGGAAAATCAAATCTATTTACAGAAAGTTACCAACGTGTAGTAGATTATAAAACAGCTTATACTCCACCTGCTCCGTTTCAGTTTGTGGTTTTAAATTCTAATCTGGAAGCAGAAGAAGGCAAAGATTTTCAATTGAAAGTCTTTACGGAAGGTGATGTAGTTCCAGAAAATGCACAAATTATCTACGAGGGACAATCGTACTTTTTAAGGAAAAATGCTAACAATCAATTTGAATATGAATTTGAAAACATCAAAAAACCATTTGAATTTGAATTGAAAGCCAATGAAGTAAACTCTCCAACCTATCAAATCAATTTAATTGAAGTACCAAAAATAATTGATTTGAGCATGTACCTTAATTTTCCGAAGTATACACAGCGCACTTCAAAAGAAATAAAAGGTACAGGAAATGCTCAAATTCCCGAGGGAACTACAGTAGAATGGAAGCTGAACACTTCGAATACTAAACTTGTTGAGCTTCAACTGAAGGATTCTACCTATCAACTTATTCAAAATGAAAACGAATTTCAACTTCAAAAAAACATTAGAAATTCAGTTAATTATCAGCTTTCAACTTCAAACGATGCAAGGCAAGATTACGAATCGCTAAGTTTTAAGTTGAATGTAATTAAAGATGAATATCCTAATCTGGATATCGCATCAAAAAAAGATAGCCTTCAACAAAAAGTAACTTATTTTCAAGGAAAAGCAAGTGATGATTATGGTTTAAATAAACTTCAATTGGTGTATTACCCAACTCAGAATCCTAATGATAAGCAGGTAGAAAACATTAGCATCGCTAAAAGTAATTTTGCTGAATTTCTTTATGTTTTTCCAAATCAAAATTTGAATTTACAAGAAGGGCAAACCTATACTTATTATTTTGAAGTATATGATAACGATGGAGTAAATGGGAGTAAAAAAACCAAATCGAAGTTTTTTAATTTCCGAAAATCTACTGAACAAGAAGCCAAAAAAGAAAAGCTGAATCAGCAAAGTGAAAGCATAAAAGGAATGCAAAAATCCTTAGAAAAACAGAAGGAGCAATCCAAAAGTTTAGAAGAAATAGAGAAGTTACAAAAGGAGAAAGAGAAGCTTTCTTTTTCAGACAAAAAGAAAATTGAAAATTATTTGAAGCGACAAGAACAACAGCGACAGATGATGAAAAATTACAGCAAAGAGCTGAAAGAAAATCTAGAGAAATTTCAACCTGAAAATAAAGATGCTAAAAAAGAAGATTTAGTAGAGCGATTACAGGAAAATGAAGAACGCTTGGAGATGAATGAAAAGCTCATGGAAGAGTTAGAAAAATACCAAGAAAAGTTAGACGATGAAAAGTTAAACGAAAAACTAAAACAAGCTGCCAATGAAACCAAAAAACAAGAACGTACTCTAGAGCAGCTTTTAGAATTAACCAAACGTTATTATGTGGAACGTAAAACGGAACAACTTGCTGAAGAGTTAAATGAATTAGCTAAAAAACAAGAGGAATTAAGCGAGGAAGAAAAAGCAACAACAGAAGATCAAGACAAATTAAACGAAGCTTTTGAAAAGCTTAGAGATGAATTAGCAAAGTTAGACGAGGAAAACAAAAACCTTAAAAAGCCAATGGATTTATACCGGGATCCATATACTGAAGATGAAATTGAAAAAGAAATGAAAGACGCCAGTGAAATGCTGGGCAAAGAAAGTCCTGAAAAACAAAGCGAGGAAAGTAAAAGCGGAAAGGAAGAAAAAGGAAAGGAAGAAAAAGAAGGAAAAGTAGGTGAGGAAAGTGAAAAAAGTGAGGAGGGCGAAGAAAACGAGGGGTCTGAATCTTCTGAAGAAGAACAAAGTGAAGAAAAACAAGAGAAAGAAGAAAGTGGTACAAGCGATAGTAAGAGCTCAAGCCCTCAAAAAAAACAAAAAAGTGCTGCTTCAAAGATGAAGGAAATCAGCGAAAAAATGGGGATGTCTATGATGTCTGGAGGTGAAGAACAACAAGCTGAAGATGCAGAAACATTAAAGCGCATCTTACAAAATTTGATCCGGTTTTCTTTTGAACAGGAAGAATTAATCAATGCTTTTGAAGAAAATTCAGAAACAAACACCGCCTTTGCCAAAAACTTGCGCAGACAAGCAGACTTAAGAGAAAATTTCGAGCATATAGACGATAGTTTGTTTTCTCTGGCGTTAAGAAATCAGCAAATTACCGAAGAAATTACTAGCAAAATAACTGATATCCAGTACAATACAGACTTAAGCTTAGAGCGTTTAGCAGATAATAAAATCAATTTAGCACAGAGTAATCAACAATATGTGATGACCAATGCTAATGAATTAGCAAATTTGCTTGATGGTGCTTTAGATAATATGCAAGACCAACTTGGTAGTGGTAGCGGCAGTGGGAAAAGTGGAAAAGGAAAAAGTGGTGACAAGCCCGGAGACCAATTATCTGATATTATTAAGTCTCATGACGAATTGCAAAAACAAATGGAAGAAGCCATGGGCAAAAGTCCTGGAAAAGGCAAAAAAGGCGAAGGTGAAGAAGGTGAAGGAAAGGGAGAAGGTGAAGGTGAAGGTGAAGAAGGAAAACAAGGAAAAAACGGAAGTGGCAAAGAAGGTGAAGGCAACAATTCATCTGAAGGAAGTGACGGACAAGGAGGTCAAAATGGTCAGGGCGGAGAAAACGGGAATAATCCTAAACAAGGAGAAAACGGAAATAAGCCTGGAGAAGAAGGAAGTTATAATGAACAAATGAGTGGAGAATTATATGAAATCTTTAAAAAGCAACAGGCACTCAAACAACAATTAGAAGATAGAATAAAGGAACTAGGAATAGAATCTGATGCTCGAAATTTAAACCAAAGTATAGAACAAATGGAAGAGCAATTGTTGATGCAAGGTTTCAGTAGCGATGTTTTAAAACAGATGAAAAACATAAAACACCAACTTTTAAAATTGGAAGAAGCTGCTCAAAAACAAGGTCAAGAAGAAAAAAGAGAAGCTACAACCAATACTCAAGAATTTGAAAATCAGGCTCAGAATGAATTAGAGAGAGCAAAAGAATATTTCAATACTATTGAGATATTAAACAGACAACAATTACCTTTGCAGCCCAAATATAAAAATTTGATTAAAGCTTATTTCAATGAACAAAACAATTGATTTTGAATCTTCCATAGATTTTAGTTTAACTGGAAAAGAGAGCTACATCATTTGGATTGAAAAGGTAATTAAGCAGCTTGGTTTTAGCTATACAGAAATCAATTATCATTTTTGTTCGGATGAAGAACTGCTTAAAATCAATCAAGAATATTTAGCACATAATACGTTTACAGATATTATCACTTTTGACCATAGTTTCAACAAAACGATACAAGCCGATATTCATATAAGTATTGAAAGAGTAAGAGAAAATGCAAGTGATTTAGCTGTAGGTTTTGAACAAGAATTAAAACGAGTGATAATCCACGGCATTTTACATTGCTGTGGTTTTTCTGATAAAACGGACGAAGAAAAGAGCAATATGCGCAAGAAAGAAGATGAATGTTTGAAAATGTTCCACGTGGAACAAAAAGAAATTAAATAATGTTTGCAGAACAATATGATGTAATAGTAGTAGGAGCTGGGCACGCTGGGAGCGAAGCAGCTGCTGCTAGTGCTAACATGGGGCAAAAAACCTTATTGGTTACTATGAATCTACAAAACATCGCTCAGATGTCTTGCAATCCAGCCATGGGTGGGATTGCAAAAGGACAGATATTAAGAGAGATTGATGCACTAGGCGGATATAGCGGAATGGTTTCAGACACTTCAGCAATTCAATTTAAAATGTTGAATAAATCTAAAGGGCCGGCTATGTGGAGTCCTCGTGTGCAAAGCGATAGAATGATGTTTTCTGAACATTGGAGAGATTTGCTCGAAAATACACCTAATTTAGATTTCTATCAAGAAATGGTGAGTGGTATCGAAGTGGAAAACAATAAGATTGTAGGTGTAAGAACTTCATTAGGATTGAAGATAAGAGCCAAGTCTGTTGTCTTGACCAACGGAACATTCCTAAACGGATTGATTCATATTGGAGATAAAAACTTCGGCGGAGGAAGAGCAGGAGAAAGAGCTTCTACTGGCATAACAGCAGAATTAATAAACTTGGGTTTTGAGTCAGGTAGAATGAAAACAGGAACTCCACCAAGGGTAGATGGAAGGTCGCTAGATTTTAGTAAAATGACAGAACAGCCAGGGGATGCAAATCCAGGTAAATTTTCTTATTCGGATAGAACTAAAAAATTGAACAAGCAGCGTTCTTGCTGGATGACTTACACTTCACCAGAGGTACACGATTTACTACGTGAAGGCTTCGATCGTTCTCCGATGTTCAATGGAAGAATTCAAAGTATAGGACCAAGATATTGCCCGAGTATTGAAGATAAAATTGACCGGTTTGCAGACAAAGATCGACACCAGATGTTTATTGAACCGGAAGGCTGGAAGACAGTTGAATTTTACGTAAACGGATTTTCAACTTCCTTACCTGAGGATGTTCAATTTAAAGCATTAAGGAGTGTAGTAGGTTTTGAAAAGGTAAAATTCTTTAGACCAGGTTACGCCATAGAGTATGATTATTTTCCGCCAACGCAGTTGAAACATACCTTAGAAACTAAACTAGTAGAAGGATTGTACTTTGCAGGACAAATTAACGGAACTACCGGGTATGAAGAGGCAGCTTCACAAGGTTTGATGGCTGGCATTAACGCTGCTCTTAAAAATGAGGAAAAGGAAGAGTTTATCTTATCCAGAAGCGAAGCTTACATCGGAGTTTTAATAGATGACTTAATTACAAAAGGGACTGAAGAACCTTACAGGATGTTTACCTCTAGGGCAGAATACAGAACTTTATTGAGACAAGATAATGCTGATATAAGGTTGACTGAAAAATCATTTAACCTAGGTTTAGCCACTTCAGAGCAAATGAAAAGACTGGAAGAAAAGCAATCTAAATCTGAAAATTTTGTTGAGTTTTTTAAGAACACGTCGGTTACAACTACAGAAATCAATCCAATTTTAGAAGCAAAGGATTCGGCTAGCATTAAGCAGCAAGGTAAGTTATTTAAGATTTTTGCACGCCCAAATATTGACATGGCGGACATGCTGAAATTAGAAAGCGTTGAAGCCTATGCAAATGAAAATAATATAGATGAGGAAATTCTAGAGCAAGTAGAAGTTCAAATTAAATATGCGGGTTATATTGAAAAAGAGAAACAAAATGCAGACAAGTTACATCGACTAGAGAATGTAAAAATTCCAAAGAATTTTGATTATTCCAAACTAAAATCGATGTCCTATGAAGCAAGAGAAAAGCTTGGTAAAATTCAACCCGTGACGGTTTCACAGGCTTCTCGAGTGAGTGGTGTAAACCCTAGTGATGTTTCTGTACTTTTGGTTCATATGGGAAGATAATGAGAATGTTCCACGTGGAACAATTACATGAGTTGATTGAAAAGAGAACTAGATATAATAGATTATTTTAAGACCAAAGAAACTTTTCAGCTTCAATGGAATGAGGAACTAGCTTGTTTTGAAACTTTTCCGAAGCCTAGTACTGTTGAAATTGGCAGGTACTATGAAAGTGAAGAGTATATTTCGCATCAAAAAGAAGCAAAGTCTCTTAAAGATATTGCTTACAATTGGGTTCGTGATTATATGCTAAAAACCAAAATAAATTGGATTGAAAAAGAGATAAAAGCTGGTGGTAGAATTTTAGATATTGGTTGTGGAGTAGGAGAATTTTTAAAAAAAGCAAAACAGCATCAGTTTAAGGTTACAGGAGTAGAACCTAATACAAAAGCAAAAGAAATTGCTATTGAAAATAAACTAGATGTATTTTCTGAAGTTCATGAAATTGGTGAGACTAAATTCAATTTGATTAGCCTTTGGCATGTTTTGGAACACCTCCACGATCCAAATGAATTTCTTGGTCAACTAAAAAAACATTTAGAAACCGATGGCAAAATTTTTATTGCTGTACCCAACTTCCGTTCCTATGATGCTATATATTATAAAGAATTTTGGGCTGCTTATGATGTTCCAAGACACCTATATCATTTTAGCAGAGAATCAATAAAGATACTTGCTGAACAAAATGGATATAAAATCAAAAGAAGTTACCCTTTGAAGTTTGACAGTTATTATGTTTCGTTATTATCTGAAAAATATAAAACAGGAAATAAAACTATAAACTGGATTTGGCGTGGATTCTTATCAAATAAGAAAGCAAAGAAGACTGGGGAATGGTCTAGCTTAGTTTATGTGCTAGAAATGAACAAATAGCTGAAATAAGGCGTTTTTGTAGTGTTTATATAAGAGCTGTATAGAAATAGCTTAATGAGATTATAACACGGCTAAAACCAAGTATAAAAGCATTATTAAAAATAAATATATGTTATGATTAAAAAGAATTCAATAAGTTTAAGGTATAGTTTGTTAATGGCTATAATTTGTTTGTTAAGTATTTCTTGTGAGTCTGAAAAAACAGCTTATGCCGATAACACAAAATTGATTCAAGCTTATCAAAAAATGGAAGATGCAAAAAGTGAATTTGAAGCTAGGAATGAAATGTTGAGTAAGGAGTTCGATTCAATTGCTTTAAACTTTCAAAAGAAAGTACAAAGCTATCAGCAGCGGAGTGGTGAAATGAGCCAAAGCGAACGAGAAATAAAAGAAAAGCAATTGATGGAATTAGGTCAAAGACTTGAAAGAGATCAGCAACAAAAGAAAAATAAACTGGAAGAAGAGAGCGCTTCTGTGGCAGAGGAATTGGTAAAAGAAGTTCGAAGGAAAGTAGCTACATACGGAGAAGAAAACAATTATGTATACATATATGGTTCCAACGAAACCGCGAATATTTTATATGCCAAAGAGGGCAAAGATATAACGGAAGAGCTAATCGAATACATCAATAAGTAAAATTATTGATGTATGAAACGCGTGAGTTGAAGGGATAGATCAGTAAAGACTAACTTGCCATTTGCATTTCTGTTGATATGGTAACTGGCTTCTTGCAATGCATTATTAATATGAACTAGATTGTTTCCATTTATGAACTTAGCGAAATTAGCAAACTTAAAGTTTTCGTCATAGGTTTTCATATACACTAAAGATTCCGCTTTATAATTGTGCAACAATGCTTGCCTAAAAAAGTATAAACAGTAATCAATAAAACGAATTTGTGCTTCCCTATTTTCTGTTCCCAATTGATTAGCCCATTGCATCAAATCCTTGACTGCTGATTTTTGTTTTTTAGCCATGAATGCATATCTTACCCAAGCAATAAAGTAAGCTTCAAATTTAGAGTCGTCTGTTTGATGTGAAACACGTTTGATGGCTTTACCTAAATCTCCATCAGTTTGTGATGCTACTTGGCTAGCTTCTTCAATAGAAAGGTGAAGATTTTCAACTAAATATTCAGCAATAGCTTCTTCACTAAAGGGTGGAAATTCTAAAGTTTGGCATCGTGAGCGAATGGTTAAAAGAATATCCTCCGGATGTTCCGAAATCAAAATCAGATAAGTGTTATCTGGCGGTTCTTCAATTAGTTTGAGTAGTTTATTTGCAGCGGAGTGGTGTAATTTTTCGGCATACCAGATTATCATTACTTTGGCATTTCCACCATAAGATTTCAGAGAAAGTTGCTTTCCTATTTCGGCAGCTTCCTTAACGTTTATTATTCCCTGCTTTTTATCAATCGCAACTTTTTTATACCAATCTTGTAATTCTTCAAAAATCTGATGATTCAAAAAGGATAGCCAATAGCTAGAAAAATCTTGAGAAAGGGGTTTGCTATTGGAAACTAATTCTGATGTATTTACAGGATAAACAAAATGCATATCTGGATGCGAAAAGCGATTGCATGAAATTTCGGCTTTGGTTAATGCATCGCCAGAAAGACCATTTGTAATAAGCTGTTTGGCAAAAGCAGTTGCTGTAGCAAGCGTTCCGTGTCCAGGTTTCCCTACAAACAATTGTGCATGTGGTGTTCTTGAATGACTCAAGGCAGCCTGCAGGTGATTTTTGATGTGATGTAACCCGGGAATATCTTTAAAATCCATTTTACAAAAATACAGTATATATAAAAAAGAATAAATGAATGCCAAAAAACTTTTAGATTAAAAAAGAGATAAAAAGAATATGCATCAACTGAATACCCACAGAATTCTGAATTATTGTTTATTTTTGAAATTCACTTTAAACCAAACCAAATGAACAGTATAGACTCAATCAACTTCAAAAATAAAAAAGCGATAATTAGGGTAGATTTCAACGTACCCTTAAACGCAGAGCAAGAAGTGACCGATACCAGCAGAATTGACGCAGCTAAGCCAAGTATAGTCAAAGTATTAGAGGATGGCGGTTCAGCTATTTTGATGTCGCATTTAGGCAGACCTGAAGGGAAAGAAGAAAAATATTCTTTACAACATATTGTTTCTGCAGTAAGTCATGCAATTGGGGTACGGGTAAAGTTTGCAACTGACTGTGTTGGAGAAGTAGCAGAAAAAATGGCAAAAGAATTGGCTCCTGGAGAAGTTTTATTGCTAGAGAATCTTCGTTTTCATAAAGAGGAAAAAGCGGGAGATGAAGCATTTGCAAAAGCACTAGCTGACTTAGGGGATGTTTATATAAACGATGCTTTTGGGACAGCGCATCGTGCGCATGCATCAACAACTGTTGCTGCAAAATTTGCGAAAGAGAAATGCATGGGGTATTTGCTTAAAAAGGAAATAGATAGTTTAGACAAAGTTCTGAATTCGAAGGAAAAGCCAGTAACGGCAGTCATTGGTGGCGCAAAAGTGTCTTCGAAAATTACTGTTATTGAAAACATTTTACCAAAAATTGACCATTTAATCATCGGTGGTGGAATGGCGTTTACATTTATAAAAGCAAAAGGAGGAAACATAGGAACTTCCTTAGTAGAGGAAGACAAACAAGAATTGGCTTTGAGTATTCTTAAAAAGGCTGAAGAACAAAATGTAAAAGTACACTTACCTGTAGATAGTATTATTACCAAAAAATTTAGCAATGACGGTGAACGAAAAACTCATGATATTTATGATATTCCAAGTGATTGGATGGGTCTAGATGCAGGTGAAAAGACACGTGAACAATTTGCTGAAGTAATAAAAGCTTCTAAAATTATTTTATGGAATGGCCCGCTAGGTGTTTTTGAAATGGAAAACTTTGCACAAGGAACTATTTCTTTAGGAAAAGCAATCGTTAAAGCAACTGAGAACGGAGCATTTTCTTTAGTTGGTGGTGGCGATAGTGTTTCTGCTGCTAAACAATTTGGATTTGATACTAGAGTTAGTTATGTTTCAACTGGCGGCGGCGCAATGTTGGAAATGTTAGAAGGCAAAACCTTACCGGGTATTAAAGCTTTGGAGTAAAACTGCGAAAAATAACAAGCAAAAAAGGCTCCAAAATTGGAGCCTTTTTTGTTGATGTTCCTAAGCTAATTATCGCTTAATAAACTTTCTTGAAGTGTTTATGTCGCTACTTTGAATTTGCAGTATATACATTCCTGCATTCAAATTTTGAATAGGTAAGCTCGTTGTTTTAAGAGAAGCGTTTGAAGTAAATTCAGCAACTTTTTGTCCAACTAAGTTGAATATTGTAATCTGAGTATCTTCATTTGGAACGCTATTCCAATTTATATTCAGTTGATTTTCTGCTGGGTTAGGATATAAGCTAAAATTATTTTCAGTAAAATCGGTTTGGCTTAGCGTAGTAGGTTCAAAACGAATTGAAAAACGATTAAAAACCAAAGAAGCCGGAATACTAGCATCAATAGAATAATTATACGCTTCTCCATTCACTAATTCTGTTGTGGTTTCCAGATAATCATCAATTATATAAAATTTCGCATCTTCTGGTAAATTTTCAAATTGATTGTGAATTACATAATCTTCCTCTTCATAGTTGTTTATGAATAAAGGAATTAGTTCTTCACTTTCAGGTAAGTTTCGCTTTTCAATTCCTACTAATGTATTGCTGTTATTAACTGCGAAGTTTTCTCCGGGATTACCTAATTTTCGTGAGTCTTCATCAGAAACAAGGGTTGTATAATTGGGTGACCAACGGATTCCTAATGCATCGCTTTCATAATCACTAGCATCCCATGAATCTTGGGTATACAAACTTAAGTTTAAGTACACTTCTGAGCTGGTACTAAAAACTTCAATTTGCGATTCGCCTGTAGCTTTTGCAGCTTCTGTAAATGTTATGCTTGGTGGTGTATTAATAATTTCATTATTTCTAATAAAAAAAGCTTGACCGGGCATAATAAATTGATTAGCCTGCGAAGTTCCTGGAGGTGGTGCAAGTGGATCAGTAACGGGGTCACCAGTAGTTGTATCTACAATTACAAAACCTCCTCTACCGTTTACGCCACCAATTTTTGCATCCCAAACATAAATGTAATTTGAATTTACATCTCCATTATAGTTTAAAGCAGTTGCATCTACTACTGCTTGGTATGGATTGCCTATAAAACTGTGTTGCTCACTAAGCGTAGCCATTGCAGGCAAATCTGTGCCTGTAGCTAAAGAACCCGCGGCTAATGTTCCTTTAGCAGATAATGTTACATCTGAACTAGGAGATTCATTATCGGTTAAATCTACTGTGCTTCTACTTCCTCTTACTAATAGTCTGTAAGGTGTTCCTGCGTTTAGATTGGTAGCATTGGTATTAGCTATTGCTTCCCAAGCTTGACCACCACTTTGATCAACAAGTGAATTATCAAAAGTAAACATAGAAGGGTTATTGGTCGTTGTAGGGTCAAAACCATTTGTAGCACCTCCAACCCCTGTAATATGGGTTTGTTGCTGCCAAGCATTTGCAATACTAACGCCGCTTACTGCTGAAGAAAGTAATCTGAAAGCCCGTTTGGCAGGGATAAAACGTTCTACAGTTACATCACCTGTAATTGTTCCGGTAGAGTTGCCATATTGAGCGGTAGTTGTAGCTGTGGTACTTTTAAGAACTAAATCTCCGTTAACGTTTACTGTTCCATTATTAATAAAAACAACATCTGCATTTACATCAAGTGTTTTAGTAGTGGCAATGTTTAATTCACCATTAAGCGTTAAAGCTGCATTTAAATTTACGTCGTGGTCGATGTTAATAACTCCATTTCCATTGGGTACAACGCCTCCATCCCAAGTTGCTGTATTGGTAAAATCTCCATCAGCTATGGTGCTGTATGTTGGACGTTCTATTTTTAGGTTGTTAAAATAGAAGTTTTGTTGTTCCCCTCCAGCGTTTTGATTAAAGAATCGGATTTCATCTACTCTACCTGAAACGGAAACATTACTTAGAGTTACTATGTGTCCAGCTGAATTAGTTCTTTCTACTGTAATATCTACATTGGTATCTGAAAGCTGTTTAACAGTTAGCTTAAATATTGAATTTGCTTGATATGGCCATCCCGTATCAGTAAAATCTCCATTTTGATCTCTGTATTCGTACTTATCATCAAATGCATTTGAAGCTTGGAACAAGAAAACACCAGTACCATTTTGAAAGAGTTCAATACCTTTAGCACCAGCTCTAAAGTTAATTGTAAACTCAACTTCTAACTGGTCTTCATTTTTTAAGTCATTAAAACTTCTATAAGCATTAATTGAAGAACCATCATTTTGAGCAAAAAAACCAAATGAAGGATTACCAATATCACCATGTCCATCATTAGGCCCAAAACCTAAAAATGCGCTTCTGTTTGAACCTGAATTATCCCATGTCCAAGCATTAAAACCTGAACCTCCATTATCATTTACGTCTAAACCAAAATTTGGTGCTCCAGTGCCTGAATAATTTCCCGCATCATCTTCTGCTATAGTGTTAAAGGTTTGACCTACACCATGGAAAAAGAATGTTGTTGATAAAATTAAGCTTAGTAAATATCTTTTCATAATTTAAACATTTTTAAATTCGTACAAAAGTAAATAAATT
>Ga0307937_1001095_pt1 | contig 14663 bp, 15 predicted proteins | sample OrgLakmetagenom3_FD_201814 | JGI IMG/M metagenome (GOLD analysis project Ga0307937, IMG submission 201814) | Saline water microbial communities from Organic Lake, Antarctica - #3 | ecosystem: Environmental > Aquatic > Non-marine Saline and Alkaline > Saline | place: Antarctica: Organic Lake...
GTTGGTGGATGTGGCTTTCTGCTTTCAACTAATCTAAACCTTGCCCTTTGACATTTATCATACAACCTCTTTAGGCAGAAAAATCTACCACCTCATTTCTGATAACTTTAAGCGGTTTTCTTCTTTTTCCGAAAGCTTTAACACATGAAGGAGATTGATTATGAAGTACTTACTGTTGTTTGCCATTATTATAAGTTCGTTCTTAACAAATGGTAATGTACACGCCAAAGATGAGCAGAGCTATAAATTACTTGTCTTAAATACTTGGATGATTCCGTTTCTACGAAAAATGCCTAAGACTCGCTCAGTTTTAATTGGTAAGAACTCTCAGGACTATGACTTTGTCATGTTTCAAGAGGTATTTGGTAGAAGACAAAGAAAGCTTATTACTAGACATATAAATAGAGGTGAAGATCGATTTTATAATCGTTATCAGACCACACCATTTGCTAAAATTAATTCAGGACTATTTAATCATTCAAAGTTTCGAATTATTAGCTCATCTTTCAAAAGGTTTTCTCGTTGTGGAGGCGCTCAGTGTTGGTCTGGAAAAGGACTATTACACACACGCGTAAGGCTTGCCGATGGATCTGAGATGGATATCTATAATACTCACCTTCAACCCTTTGGAAGTGAAACAAAGCTTCGAGAACATCAAATGGGTGAAATTTTAGAGCATATTGAGAGAACAAACGGCGCAGACAGACCGGCCATTCTAACCGGTGACTTTAATATCAGCGGCGGAGGATCAGAGTACGTAACCGTTAACGAGAGATTAAATCTAAATGGTTTTTTTGATGCGTGGACGACGCTAAATCAAAATGATCCTGGATACACTTGGGATTCGAATATCAATACCTGGTCTCAAAAAACAGACAACGGATACACAAGTCAGCACCGCTTTGATTATATCTATGTTAGAGATGGAAAAAATAAGAAGTTTGACCTTTTAAAATCAGAAGTTGTATTTGATGAGCCTAAAAGTATAACACCAACTAGTAAGAAATATTTTTTGGCTGATCATTTTGGAGTTGATTTAACCTTCAAACTTTATTCCGACGACTAATCAATCTTATCAAGCCAAGCTATCTCTTAGCTTGGCGATACCATTTAGAAGTCTGGCTCAATTAAACCTAAAGCCAGTAAAGTATTATCATTTTCAAAAGTAGATTTTTTCAATTGGTAGCAAAAGCTATTCATTTATTAATGAATGTAGTTTTTTTGCAAAATTATCAACATCTAAATCAGTATTATAGTAATGAGGTGAAACTCTAAGCTTAGATGGTGTTTGTTTAAAGTCTGAATTTAATCGAGAGTGAATCTCTTTTGACGTGCTAGTGCTGATACCTTGATTAAAAAGTTTCTCGCTCAAAAGATCATTGTTAAGGTTCGTTATATCTAAGGTCATAAAATAATAACTGTCTTCACTTTTTTCAAAAATTCGGCAATTTGAAAAGCTAGAAATCTCATGTTCTATTTTTTTCAATAAGGATTGATTTTTATTTTGAATATTATCAATTCCTACATCTAATGCGCTTTTAATCGCAGCCGACATTCCAAGCTTTAGAGAAGTTGATTGTTCCCATAATTCAAAACGCTTAGCAGACTTCGTTGCATATTGATAATCATCGGGGGAATCCCAACGAGCTGATCTGAGGTCTATGAAACGAGACAGAATGTGTTTCGTTGAACTCTCCTTAGCGTATAATAGTCCCGTCCCACGAGGAGCACGTAAAAACTTTCGCCCAGATGCGACTAAAAAGTCACAGTTCATCTCTTTTACATCAGTCTTAACATTACCTATACTTTGACATGCATCGACGAGGCTTAAAATCCCATGAGCACAAGTAACCTCAATTATTTCTTTAGTATTATTTCTTATTCCCAAACAAGTTGGTATATCAACAATGGAGATAAGTTTTGTTTTCTTTGATATTTTTTTCTTTAAGTCTTTTATGCTCATTTTTCTTTGAGCATCTTTATCTACTTCTATTAACTTCACTCCAATTTCTTTAGACATCTTTAGAAGATATAAATAATTACTAGAATACTCAAAAGAATCATAAAGAATTTCGTCTCCAGCAGCTAAATCGAGTGATTCAAGAATTAACTGCCAGCCTTGAGTGGAGCTTTGAGTAAAGGCAACCTCATCCTTATGACAATTAATAAGCTTAGAGGCATTGTTATAAAAGTCATTCATCTCTTTTTCGTACTTTCGCGCAATATCGTAGCCACACTGGTCTCTTTCAAGTAAAGTAACTTCCGAAATTATATCAAATGTAGGTTTCACAAGGTTGCTGCAACCAGCGTTATTAAAATTAATCATTATATAGTCTCTCTTGCGAGGACTAACCGGCGACACGTCACCCCTCCAAGCTGTGATTCATAGCTGTGGATTTCGACATAATTATATCTCTTGAGGAGGTTTTGAACTGGTTTATTGTCATGACGACAGCGAACACTTGATGTTTTAAAATTCTTAACTGCAAGTTGCTCAAAAAGATAGTTCATAAGCTTTGAGCTATATCCCTTACCTCGAAACTTCTTCTCAGTGGCAATCAAAGAGATATAAAAATCATCCTGTCTTTCTAACTCTGGAAGCTCTTTTGATATAAATGAATCTTGAAACTTTGAGCCAACGACGACACTTTTTAAAAGACCATCTTCGAAAGCCCCAAAAAAAAGAGAGCCTTCGCTTTCTCTTTCTCTAAAGTAGGCAATACTTGTCTCTAAGGTCCAGTTCTCACCTTTGTCTTCATCGTTAAAGCAATGAACGTAAAGTTTTGCTATTTGCTCCAAATAATCAGAACTATTAAGATCAAATTCTTTTAAAACTATTTCTTTTTCCAAATGAATACATCCTTATTTGATACTAACTTCTTTCTGTCGTTAATAAAGCTAGTATACTCGAGACTTCTCTTTTGTTGAATTTCAAAATCATCTTTAAAGAAATTTAATAAAGCTTCGAGACCTGTGAAGCTCTCTCCAGATGATGATTTAAACCCACTAAAGTCTTTATCTAGGAAGTCATAGTCTGTAGAGATCAAGATCCGTCCATTAGTATTTAAAAGAGCCTTAATATTACTCAAGCTCTCAGTGATATTCGACATCGTCCCCATGCACTGATCAAGTATAACAAGATCGAAGGTGCTTGTAAGCCTAGATAATGAATCTGTCGTGCACTGAACAAGTGAGATCGATGAGACATCTTCATCGATGGTCAATTCATGATAGCTACGGAGTTTATTTTCGCTTTGAACTTCGTATGAGGTTCTTTTTGAGTTCACTAAATCTTGAAGTGGTCTCAGTTTGTTGGCCGAACTCTCGGCATGAATAATTTTCTTGTGTTTATTTACAAGAGATAGAGATAGCTTTCCCGATCCCGGGTGAAAGTTAAGAATCGTTGGATCAAAGCTCTCCCCTTCAAAGGACTGATTTATTATCTGTACTAAACTTTCAAAATACGATTGATTGAATGGTTGAAGCTGCTCGAAAGTTTTTTTTGCAATATTCTGATCAGTTGTTCTCACTGGAAAATTATTATCTACACATCTTTCACTTTCAATATACCTGAAACCAGCATGTTGATAAAAGTGCTTTCTAAAAGAGTACCTAGAATTTTGCAGACTTAAATTTCCAGTTGAAGCCCAGCTGCCACCTTTGATCATCATGTGAGCATTATCAAAAGTCGGAACAGAGAAATCATCATACGCAGGATGAGGCTCAAACCCTTCAAATGCATGGATTGGAGTCTCACTCCACTGCCATACGTTTCCAATGATATCAAACAGTCCATTGTGGTTGTAAGTGCCAACAGCACATGGAGAAGTAAAGTGCTCGAGGTTGATATTTCCAGGCGCTTCAATCCAGTCGGGTTGATCCTCGACTAATCTTGACCGCATAAGCCTATACTCTGGTTCAGAGGGAAGCCTTATATTCGCGCCCACCATGCTAGATTTCCAGCGACAAAAGGCTTGTGATTCGTGAAAATTAACTTCAGCAGGCCAGTCCCAGGGCATATCTATTTCATCGAGCATTACTCTTAGTTTTAACCCACTTCCAGAATCAATCCAAAACTTTGGCATACTGTATTTTGAGAACTGTAACCAGCTCCATCCATCGTCGGACCAATACTCTTTTTCAGTATACCCGGAAGCTTTAATAAAGTGAGAGAACTCGAGGTTTGAGACTAAGTATTTTGAGGCCCTAAATGCATCAACATTAACCTTCTCCTCACCTTTTTCATTATCCCAGTAATAATAAGGGTAACTGGTTTTAACTCCCATATTAACTTCTGCCCCATTAACTTCAACGAGAGAATTACTTGGAGCTTCACTTTTATTACTATCGGCAATCTGGTGCCATAAGAGAGTCTTTTTGACATAAGAGATTGGAAGCTCTCTCATCAATACAGAACTCGTCTCAAGATGAATCCGCTCGTGCTCAATTCCCATCATGATGATCCAAAAGAAACTTTTTTCATCTATCGCATCCGTTAAGGGAGTTACATTAATCAAATCAATGAGAAGAGCTTTAGCTTTTTTTCTATACTTAGAAACTTCATCAATACTTGGCCACTGCTTCTTTGAGTCATCCAGGTCATCCCAAGACATTTCATCAACTCCCACGGCCATAGTCGTCTCTATATGCTCATCGAGCCCCTCACTTATATAGTTAAGTGTCTTTAATTTATTAATGTAAAAAACAGCGGTATGAGCAAAATAGAATATTAATGGATGTCTGAGCGTATTCGCTTTTTCGTAATAGCCTCTATCATCTGAGATACAATCAAAGAGTGATTCGTACAGATCGTAGGTTTTATTAAAGTATTGGAGTAATTCATCTTTTTTGCCGTTTAATTCTTTAGGCTTTAGATGAACTGTTTTAGTGATAAATTCTTTCATAGTAACTTTTATTGTTATCGCGTTAAAAGTTTTAAGTCCACAATCAACGCACCTGCTAATAGCTTGTATAACAAAAAGTGAATCTCGACAGTTCCAACTAACTGCGGCGCGACATATATAATTCTATCAACTCATGAATATATCGCCCTTTCTCTTCCTTTAATATCTACTTTAGGTTCTAGATTTTAATCCAACTAATCATATCAATTCGTTGATGAGTATTATGCCACAGTATAAATTAAGTCATCAAACTCGTAATGTTATAGCTGGTGACAAGCTTTTAAATATGAGAGATATAATAAAACTAAAGATAAAAGAGGATTAAATGGAATCAGATATAATCGAGCTACAAATAAAGTTTACCCATCAAGAAGAACTACTTAATCAGTTAAACCAAATCGTTAATAAGCAACAAGTTGCTATCGATGAGTTAGTTAAAGAACTCACAAGGTTAAAAATAACAACTCTCAACAGTCAGCCTGCACTCAACAATGATAAGCCGCCTCACTATTAGGCTTAATAACGAGAGCTTTGAGATCTTAACAAGTATTCTGACGGTCGAAATATTAAGCTGAATTGATTTTGGACTGCGTAGAACACTCGAGAGCATTGTTACACCTTGTTCTGTAAAAACGAAAGGTTGTATCATAAGTCCCATCTTTTCTCTATTGGATGTGCCAAAATGGTACCTCCAATCCTCTAATTCCTCTTTGGTTAACTCGAACATTAAGTCATCAGCATGGATACTGATTGTAATAATGAGAAGTTATTTCGTACTTTTATTGAGTTTTGAAAGGTTCCAAATTGGAACCTTAAATCCTCATTCTTTAGTCAACTTTTTCATATATAAAATGACTAATTAAGTTCGGCTATAATGAAGAGCTACCGGCACTAAATATCCTGATGTGGTGTGGACTAGAAAAGAAATTGGTAAGAATTCTTGCAGCTCTCATGAATCCGTTGCTCGCTTTATGACAAAATACGAAGAACTAGGCTTCATTAAGAAGCTTGGTAGAGACTTTGAGATTTAAATAAAGAGAAGCTCCTCAATCTAGAAAAATAACTTTGTATATTGACGACCATCAACGTTCAAGATGAGTTTACGCTCTAATATGATTTATATGGAGTATATATATTAGGTTTTATTTTAGCAGGTTTTGCAGGTCTCAGTTTAGGACTTCTTGGTGGCGGTGGCTCAATTTTAACGGTTCCGATATTAGTAAATGCCTTATCAATTGACCCGAAAGTAGCAGTTGCAATGAGTCTTGCGATTGTAGGAACGACGACTCAATTTGGTGTTTTAGGTCACTACAAAAATAAAAACATTAATTTTAAGATTGCTTTAATTTTTGGAGGAGCCGCTCTACCTGCAACGTTTCTAGTGTCATATCTTAGTCAGCTCATCACTGGATCAGTTCAATTAATTATTTTCGTTGTAATTATGATTTTGGCTGCAACATTTATGTTTAAAGATCGAAAAGAAACAGAAAAAAAAGAGTTCAAACTCACCCTTACTCTAATCTCAGGTTCAATTGTTGGTATTATGACTGGGCTAATTGGAGTTGGAGGTGGTTTTTTAATTGTACCTGCTCTTATGTATTTCACAGGCCTAGATATGAAGAAGTCTGTAGGAACATCGCTTTTCATTATTAGTTTTAACTCATTTTTTGGATTTATACCCTACATAGACAAAGTTGAGATTGACTGGTTATTTCTATCAAAATTCACTACATGTTCAATTATCGGGATATTAATAGGTACGAGATTGGTAAGTTATGTTCCGCAAAAAATACTTAAGAAGTCTTTTGCAGTATTTTTAGTTATTATGGGGATATTCATTCTAGTTTAAAATACGAGTTTTTGAATAATGAAGTAGATTATTATAAATTAAAACCAGTTTCAAGCATATACAATTATTTAAAAGGAAATCATGCTACCAATTATACCAATATTACTAATCATTACTTTCTTAGTATCTATTGCAGCCCTACTCATTCTTATATGGTCTCTGTCTAAAGGACATTTTAATATGGGTCCTGAGAGTGCAAAGATTCTATTTGCAAATGACGAAGTTGGCTCACCCGAAGACCCTACTCTAGATGATAACCAGCTTAAATCTTTTAAGAATGAGCTTGTCCAAGTTAAAACATACCCCGAAACCTCTCACACAGACGAGAGAAAAAATAGTTTCCAAGAGATTGACCTTTCAACTTATCGAGTAACTAAATACTTATTAATCTCTTCTATTTTTTGGCTAGTTCTAGGTTCAATATTTGGAGTAATGACTTCATTCAAATTTAATTATCCGGACTGGCTGACCAATTATTACGGGTTAACTTTTGGTGTTCTGAGACCTCTACATTTAAGCTCTGTTATTTACGGCTGGCTCTCAATGGCCGGCTTAGGTGTATCAATATGGATGGTCCCAAGGTTAGTTAAAACCAAACTTCGAATGGAGCTACTTGCAATCGTTGGTACCCATATATGGAATTTTGGTATGGTTCTTGGTTTAACTGCTCTTTTTTTTGGTTTTACAGACGGACTAGAATGGCTTGAATTTCCATGGGCCATAGATATGCTCTTTGTTATATCAGGTGCTATGATTGGAATTCCAATTTTAACTACAATTAAATATAGAAATGTAGGACACCTCTACGTTAGTGTCTGGTATATAGGAGCTGCTTTAGTTTGGTTTCCCATTTTATTTTTTATCGCAAATTTCCCAGGTGTGCATTTTGGAGTTGAGCATGCAATTGTAAATTGGTGGTTTGCGCATAATGTACTTGGTTTGTGGTTAACTCCTTTTGGATTAAGTGCTGCTTATTACTTTATTCCCAAAATTTTAGGACGACCTATCCACTCTTATCAACTTTCTTTATTAGGATTTTGGTCACTTGCTTTATTTTACAGCCAAGTAGGTGTCCATCATCTCATTGGTGGCCCAGTTCCAACATGGTTAGTTACACTTTCAATTGTTACATCAGTCATGATGATTATTCCTGTACTCGCGGTAGCAATAAATCACCATATGACCGTTTGGGGTTATTTTAGATTGGTTCCAAAGTCTCCAACACTATTGTTCATTGTTACAGGTGCAATGTTTTACACTCTCACTTCCTTTCAAGGTTCACTTCAGTCTCTTAGAGCTGTGAATCAGCTATTTCATTTCACCCATGCAACGGTTGCCCATGCTCATATGGGTGTTTATGGTTTCGTGTCTATGATTATGTTTGGCTCATTCTATTTCATTCTTCCAAGAATAACTGGTTTTGAATGGCCTAAAAAGTCGCTCATAAAATGGCATTATATATTTGCAGTAGGTGGATTCCTTATTTATTTTATTTTCTTATCTTACGGTGGACTGATTCAAGGACTGGAGATGTTAGACATTAATATTGATTTTGATACAATCGTTAAAAACACAAGGCCATATTTATATGCAAGATCTATTGGGGGAACATTTATGATGCTTTCTCACTTTATTTTTGCTTACCATGTTTGGGCTTTTTTCAAATCGAAAAATAAAAACTATTCACTGGGTAGGATTTAGTATGACAAAGACTATAGGTTTTATAATTGCAGCAGCTGGGATATTAATTTATGCCACAATTCTGTTAGTAGGTGTTCCTTATTTACAGCTAAAAGATCAAACTATTGATGTTTACAATATGCCATACCCCAATGAATCAGAGCAACGAGGACATGAAATATATGTAAAAAATGGATGTGTTTACTGCCACTCTATGCAGCCAAGAGATAAAAATTTTGGACCTGATGCAGAAAGAGGTTGGGGTCGAGCAGCTGTACCATCAGATTATGCTTACGACTACCCTCACCAACTTGGAACGATGAGAACCGGTCCAGATCTACACAATATAGGAAGCAGGCAAGCAAGTAAGGATTGGCATTTAGTTCACCTGTATCAACCAAGAGCGGTATTGAAAAATAGTGTAATGCCAGCTTATAGATTTTTATATGAAGAAAAAGATTCAGACAAAATAGAAAGAAATGATGTTGTTGTAAAAATTGATAAAAAATATAACAAATCTGGAAAAGTCATAGTCGCTAAGCAAGGAGCTGTCGACCTTGTTAACTATTTATTATCGTTAAGAAGAGACTTCCCAACTGACCAGTTAAAGATTTTTGAAAAGAGAAAAGAGCAATGAAAGATCCATTTGAGAAAGCACATAGTCGAGAAAAAAATGATCCTCTAGAAGGTGATAGACCATGGAATCTATTTTTATGGATATTTCTTATCTTCATGATTTCTTGGGCCAGTATATATTTTGCAGTGTTCACAGGTGACGGTAAAATAAACGGTGGCGACAATAGAACAATTGAGGTTATTCGACCAAAAGAAACTTTTGTGAAAGTTGCGTATGCTTACAACGCAAAAACAGGACAAAAACTTTTCAAGCGAAAATGTTCTGCTTGTCATCAAAAAGATGGAAATGGTCTAAAAGGATCTTTCCCTCCTTTAAACAAATCAAGTTGGGTCACAGAAACAAAAGAGATTCCAACAAAAATCCTACTAAAAGGACTTCAAGGTGAAATTAAAGTAAATGGTGTAATCTATGATGGAAACATGCCCGAATTTAAAAAGTTGTCTGATTCAGACATTGCTGATGTTTTAACATATATAAGATCTGCTTGGGACAATAAAGCTGAAGCTATTGATGAGGCATTTGTTAAAGAAACTAGGAACAAATATGAGTCAAGATCCGATCCATGGACAGCAAAAGAGCTTTTATAGGCAACATTACATACAAGGCCTTTGGTGTCCTGGTTGTGCTAAGAACTTAACTATTTCTCTAAATAAGAAATACCCTAACAACATTAACAGTGTTGATTATTCGTCAGGACTCCTCGAATCATCAGTAAGCGATATAGATGAATTAACTAAACAAGTTAATAAGTTAGGCTTCTCACTTTTAGAGCTTAAAGATCTCAATCAGTTTCAAGAAACGCAAAAAAAAGAATTTATTGTTCAAATTAGAAACCTTATTTTATCAGCATGGACGATGATGTGGTTAGTTCTATTAAACTTTACTCTTGTTTCTGACCTAGACTTTAAACAATCTCTAGGACTAAATCTTATCTTTTTTATATTTATATTACCTAATCTCCTTCACTCTCTAAAAATTGGTGTAAAAAGCCTTATTAATGGATATCCCAATATTGACTCAATAATCAGTCTCGTATTTTTATCAACTCTTACTTTAAGTATTACAAGCTACTACTTTGAGTCAAAAGATTACTATTTTGATTCGTTCGCCATGAGCTTCTTTATCTTAAATTTAGTTAGATACTTAGAGTTTAAATTTTCACGAATGCCCATTCTAAACCAACAAATCAATAAGTTAATTTCGAATTCAACGTATAGAGTGTGTAAAACGATTGACAAAAAAGACTCAATGACACAAAAGAAAATCCATAGTCTAAAAATGGACATGTTTATTATGTTATCTCAAGGAGAGCTCGCACCCGCAAATATTGAAGTCTTATCTTCTAATAATGCCAAAATTTCTACAGAAACTTTAAGTGGAGAGAAAGATTATACTTCCCCTCCAGTAGGTACACTCATAGATTATGGCTCTTATATTATCTCTGGTGAAATTTTTGGAACTATAAAGTCATTTGATCAGAAAGATTTTACGCCAGCTGTAAAGTCTATTTCAAACAAGGTATCAGTAAGAGTTGAAAAACTTGAAAATTTTCTTTCATCTTTCTTCTGGGTATTAATTGGCATTTCAATAGTTACATCGTTTATCACCTACTCAGTCAATGATAGCTTTATTCAATCAGTCAAAGCATTTAGCTTAACACTTATTAGTATCAATTTTTGTATTTTCTACCTTATACCAAGCCTATTTGACTTGATTACCAGAAGAGCTTTAAAAATTGAAATGTCATCACGAAACTTTTTATTAAAATACGGTGAAGTTGAAGCGTTTATATTTGATAAAACAGGAACCTTAGAGAAAAATGCTGGAAACTTTAAAATAACAAGGAATGACACAGGATTGAGTGAAACAGAAATATTTTCATTACTTGGAGGTATTGAAGAAGGCATCCATCACCCAATTGCGCACGTAATTGCTGAAAAAAATCAAATTGAAAAAAGAAGTAATATTAAAATTTCCTCACGAACAATCGAATCAAATAGAGTTACCATCGTTGACACCAAAGGTATTAGCTGGGAGTTCGGAGAAAGAGACAAAGCAGGTAACTTAATTTTGAGATCAACCAAGGGGGAATGTGTAATTCAGTTGAACCTAGAGAAAGACTATAAGATGATTAAGTACTTAAAAGATCTCATACTATTAAATAAAGATGTTCATATTTTAACAGGTGACTCTGAAGAAAATCTAAATAGTTTTCTTGAGATAAACGAAATAGAAAAATCAGAGAATTATAAAGCTTCACTGAATAGTGCTAAAAAGCTTGAATATCTAGAGCTTTTAAATTCAAAAACATTAGTGATAGCCGATGGGATAAATGACTTAGAAATGGTTAAAAAAGCCTATCTGGCCATCTCAATGCCTCACTCACCTTCGAATCTGAAATTATTATCAGATGCCTATCTTTTAGATAGTGAAATTTCTCATGAATTCATGAACAGGCTTGAGAAGAATTTAATTATAAGATCTAAGGTTTTAATCATACTAGTTTCAATCGTTTACTCAGTTTTAGTTTTTCTAATTATAGACTCTAAAGTTGACTCTAAAGTTGTTTTACTCACAATGGTTTCAACTTTAATATTGATTTTAGGTGGATACCTCGTTCCTTTTGAAGATGAACTAAAAGTTTAATGATTTATAAATGCCTCAATAACTAAGGTATGAAGAGATAAAATAATCACTTAGCCTTCAACGCTAGTTATCGACTCAGATCTCAATATTAAACTAAAAAGATTGGATCCTTGTTCTTTGGCATTGTTTTTAATTCATCCTCTGTTAATCTCGCGTAGATTTCAATCAGAGTTCCGTCTGGATCCTACGATATCCTATTTCGAAAGAACTTTTCGGTAGTTTTTTGGCTTGAATCTTACTTAGATAATTGACGATTTTTTCAAAGGGTAGCCAAAATAGCCATAGGCCCTATTTCTCTAGACTGGTTCAGACAATTCAAGACAGGATCGAAAACTTTTAGAGTTTTACTCCTTTTTAAATATTACGCAACATCTTGTAAGTCAAAGTCTGGAAACAAAATGACTGCAGGATGAACTTTTAAAGCTATAGCTAAAGCCAAAGCTCTCTCTCTACCTATTTGTCTTGTCTCGCTTTCAAGAGCTGAAATATTGCTTTGGCTCATACCTGAGAGCTCTGCGAGCTCGGCTTGAGATAACTCTTGCAACTCACGTAGAGTCCTTAGCATTTCACCTGGAGTCATCTTAATATTAACTTTTGCTCTTACTAAGTCTTTTTTACTCATAAAACTCTCCTTTTAGTACTTGTGTGGTGTAACTTCGAAAACGTATATTTCAAGAACCTCATTCTGGATCTTGTAATTAACCCTCCATTTAATTCCTAAACGCGAAGATCTATAACCTTTCCACTCACCTCTTAAAGATTCATCCCTAAAGCCTTTAATCAATTTCAACCCCGCTGGCCCGGAGATTTCTACAATACGTTTCCAAGCCTCATACTTTTTAAGTACTTCTACTGGTGCCTTCTTTAGGGCTTTTGATACCGTTTTCTTTTCAAACACGTCCCACATACCCTAAAGAGTATATATGCAAATGAGTATAACATCAAGCGTAAATGACATACGAGTTAACCTTAATTAGAGGTTATATAGCCTGATATAGAAGCTAAACATTTAAAATGATAAAGGTTTTTCAAAGGGTAGCTAAAATAGCCACAAAGCCTTTTTCTTCTTTAAGAAAATCACTATTCAAGAGTATAGCAGATTTATTATAAAATTATTTCGGATTGTAGTCTAGGATTCTTTATTTAACTATTATGAAATGTTACGCCACCATAGCCCCATCATAGATCATGAACATATTTGGAAATAACTAGTTAAGTTTTATTTCGAGAGGACTACTGATTATCCTCATTTTTAATTTACAATATTGCTCATAAGATATTTACCTATTATTTCTTCAAAATATTCCCTCAAATAAATAGATTCATCAATTTGGACGTAATTATAATCCCCTTTTTTTAATGTATCAAAAGATTCAGAAATAAGATGATACTTATTTAATTTTAAGATTCTCTTTGGTTTAATTGGCTCAAGAGTTTGATTGGATTCTATCAAACTATCTAAGCTTTCGAGTCTATTTCGAAGGGAATTGCTAATAGAGCTCAGTATATATCTTTCTGAGTCGTTCACTTCACTGGGAATGCTTGAAACAGAACATGGAAGTAAAATTGAGTCGAACTCAACTTTACTAATGTTGTAGTTTTCCGGAATAAATTTCAAAAATTTAATAGTTTTGATTACTACGTTCAAGTATGGTTCTGATTTACTTGAAAACCTTCTTCCCAAGTACTTAGGTAAAACCTCGCCAAGAGGAAAGATCAAAAGCATACTACAAATAATTGAAACATATACCAAGTTATCTTCATTAATTCCTTGAAACTTCAGAATAGATTTCAAAACTCCATCATTTAAGATTGCAAAAATAATATTAACTATATTATTCAACAAAACGGGGAAATAGTTAAAGTGTTCTTCAAAACTTTTATAAAATACAATTTTTGAATTTAACTTTGCACTACTGCTAAACTCAAGATTGTTTATCGCCATTTCTAAAAATGAAAGTATCATTGAAAGTATAAGAAAAATAAAAGCAATAGAAGCCGACTGAATATTACCTGCTTGCAGCGAGAAATATAAAATAAGAACTACTAACAATAGACTTACGAATAGAGATATAACATTAAGCCTATTCATTATTTGTGGTTTGTAGCTCATGTCGTTATCTCTCATTTGTATTTGATATCTTCAATATTTTATTTCCAAGTTTACGAATATCACCTAATGCCTGAATCTTCTTAATAAGTATCGATTCATCTTCAATAAACATAAAACTATTTAATTTTGCATTTACACTCACACCGTAGGTTCTATTAATATCTTTTCTGGCTTGGGATATTGAGCTTATTGAAAATTCATATCCACCTGGCAGAGGATTGGTAGTTTTTAGATTTCCCCATGAATGACTTATAACTTCAATATTCTCTCTATTATTAATTTCGTTAAAACCCGGTATCCAGAAGTTAAATCGAGGACCAGAAAGATTATGAATATAATTGAGTTCTTCAATTAAAGCACTAGTATCATTCCCAAATAATCGTTTATAAGCTGGAAGTAATAATACTCCGTAACTCTTATGGGTAAGGCTATGTCCAGTTAAGTAAGATTCAAGCGTTGCTGATAGTTTCATATATTGCCTTTAATCTCAGCCTTAATAGTTATTGAACCTATTCGCAAACGAGTTCTCCCGTCTAATTTCTTTAAATAAAACAGTTCAACTCCTATATTTATAAGTTTGACTAATGATATAGAGTTATTATCGAAGTAATGAGTAAAAATCTGTAATTAATATTTCTTAACAAATCAACTCCGTTAGTTATATGCCCTGTATCATTAATGATACGTAAGAATTTAATTTCACTTAAGAATGGATATAGTTTTTAAAATAAAGAGTGGACCTCCCCACCAAAAGTGGACAGTTTTCTTAGTGTAGTATAACTACTATCGAGGAGAAATAGATGACAAAAAGAAAAAATGTTTACACTGCCGAAT
>Ga0307937_1001099_pt1 | contig 14628 bp, 12 predicted proteins | sample OrgLakmetagenom3_FD_201814 | JGI IMG/M metagenome (GOLD analysis project Ga0307937, IMG submission 201814) | Saline water microbial communities from Organic Lake, Antarctica - #3 | ecosystem: Environmental > Aquatic > Non-marine Saline and Alkaline > Saline | place: Antarctica: Organic Lake...
AAGATTTTCAATCATAGCCATAGTTACGGTTTAAAATTTTAACGAAGTATAAAGGAAAAAGAGGAGTAAAATAAGCGATGGAATTTATGAATTACAGCACTAGTGCTGTAATTCTTAATGAAAAATCAAGAACATAGTTTCAAAAATCAATCATATCCTTTTAAGAGTAAGGACTTCAGATCGTGTAAATCCTTAAGACCAGAAAGCAATGGATTTTAAACTAAAACAGACAAAAAGTTAGTAATTAATCTGATTTTTTAGGTTTGACCTGCTAAAAATCCATAATTTTAATGTGATATAGCTGCAAAATTTTACTTTTGCAGCCATGGTAAATAGCGACCAAATAAAAACCCTTAAAGAACGAATTAAAAACTTGTTTATTTACTTGTCCATCGACGAGAAAAAAAGAACTATTCATGAGAATGAACTGGCTGCTCAAGATCCAACTTTTTGGGACGACCCTAAAAAAGCAGAAGTGCTTTTGAAGAAAAATCGTCAATTGAAATTCTGGGTCGAATCTACTGCTTCTTTGGAAGAAAGGACAGAAGATTTAGAGGTGCTCATAGAATTTTACAATGATGGTTCCGGAACAGTGGATGAAATTGAATCTTTACACAAAAACATCATAGTTGATCTAGAAAACCTAGAATTGAAAAATATGCTTTCTGGTGAAGAAGACAACCTAAATGCTGTTTTACAAATTACTGCAGGTGCTGGCGGAACAGAAAGTTGTGACTGGGCAAACATGCTGTTGCGCATGTACTTAATGTGGGGAGAAAAAAATGGCTATAAATTAAAAGAACTTAATTATCAAGAAGGAGAGGTAACTGGAATAAAAACTGTGACCATAGAGATTGATGGTGGTTTTGCTTTTGGCTATTTAAAAGGTGAAAATGGGGTGCACCGATTAGTACGTATTTCTCCATTTGATTCTAATGCAAAAAGACACACTACTTTTGCTTCAGTTTATGTTTATCCTTTGGTCGATGATTCAATAGAGATTGACATTAATCCAGCAGACATTTCATTTGAAACATTTCGATCAGGTGGAAAAGGTGGACAAAATGTGAACAAAGTTGAAACAGCAGTAAGATTGCGCCATACTCCTTCAGGTATTGTAATTGAAAACTCTGAATCTCGCTCTCAGTTGGGCAATAAAGAAAAAGCTATGCAGCTTTTGAAATCTCAACTTTATGAGTTGGAATTGCGCAAAAGAATGGAAAAAAGAGCAGAAATAGAATCAGAAAAAAAGAATATCGAATGGGGATCGCAAATACGGAACTATGTCATGCATCCTTATAAATTAGTTAAAGATTTACGAACAGGACATGAAACTGGAAATGTTGATGGCGTAATGGATGGGGACATAAATGAATTCCTTAAAGCGTATTTAATGGAATATGGTTCTTAATAAATCATAAAGGCTTGAAAATTAAATTATTATTTTATACTTTGTAAAATCATTTAATAAATAAGAAATAATGTCTGAAGAAACACAAAATAACAGCGAACCAAAAAAATCAAATTCAGGAGTATGGATTTTGATTACAATAATCGCCTTACTGGGAGCTGGGGCATTAGGCTGGATGTATTCCAAAGAATCGAAAGCTTACAAAAACTGTCAAACAATAAATGCGCAGCTTGAACAAGAAATGAATTCGATGAACGAGGCTTTGTCTGGTTATATTGATGGAACAACAATGGATTTGAAGGAAGACTTTCAACTAATGCTTGATACTTATGATAAATTAATTGAAAAAGATGCTTCTAAGGCAGACAGTCTTCAAGTTCAAAAAGACAGTATTAGTGTTCTTTTAGCGCAGTTGAAAGACACAAAAAACAGAAGTTACTATGAAATTAATCAACTCAAGAAACGTAATGAGCAATTGCGACAAATCATGAACCGTTACCTAATCACGATTGATTCTTTAAACACGCTAAATATAGATTTGAGCTCACGTCTTGATAAAACGAGTTCAAAATTGAACACTACAGAGTCCGAACGTGATAAATTAAAAAAACAAAACGAGCAAAATGCTGAATTGTTAACCAAAGGAGCGAAGTTGAACGCATTCAATTTTGTAAGTGAGGCATTGCGTTATCAAACATTTGGTGGAAGCACTAAAGATGTAAACCGTGCAGCAAGAGCTGAAATTCTTTCTTGTACTTTCACTATTGGAGAAAATAAAATTGCCCGAACGGGAGATAAAACCATTTTCATGCAAATGACAGACCCTAATGGACAGGTAATTTACAAGCGTCCAAGTGACGTTACACAAATTGCAGGAAGTGAAATATTGTATACTGGTAAGCGTGAGATAAACTACCAAGGACAATTAATAGACATGACGATTGTTTACAACCTAGAAGGAAAAGAAGTTTCAAGTGGAAATTACGTAGTAAAAATATTTGCAGACGGAGCTTTGATCGGAAAGGATACGTTTACTTTAAAATAAATTTGAACCAAATTCACTATTTAGCATCATTAACAAGTCTGTTAATGGTGCTTTTTTCTTTTCGTGAATAATGCAGGCCAGAGACAGATTTGAATAATAAATTATTAATGCTCGATATTGAGCCAATAATTGAATATTTTTGCATTAAAAATCGGTTTTATGAGAGTTCTACTAACGTTTATAATCTTAGTTGTTGGTGTTTTCACTGCCTACTACTTTAATAAGACTTCACAAGAGAGAAAACACCTACCCGTTATTCAACCGCGTGATTTAAATTCAGAAATGGTAAATCCTGAAATAATAAATAAGGGAATAGGTCACCGTATTGGCGAATTTACGCTAACCAATCAAAATAGAGAAACCATTACTCTAGATGATGTGGAAGGCAAAATCTTTGTCGCAGAATATTTCTTTACCACCTGCTTAACCATTTGTCCAATCATGACTGAAGAAATGACGCGTGTTCAAAAAGAATTTAAAGGAAATGAAAGCGTGAAAATAATGAGTTTCACGGTAGATCCAGAAAACGATGATGTTGAGGTAATGAAGGCCTACTCAGAAAAACACAACGCAGTTGATGGACAATGGCATTTCTTAACTGGAACAAAAGACGAATTGTACAGTTTAGCGCGTAACTCATTTTTTGTTTTGAAACCTTCAGAAGCAAGAAACCTAGGAGACGCTGGCTCAGATTTCATCCATACCAACAACTTTGTTTTGGTGGATAAGGAACTGCGTATTCGAGGATACTATGATGGAACGAGCAATGAGGAGGTTGATGTTTTGATGAAAGACATCGAACTGTTATTAAATGAAAAATAGGTATAAAATTAATTATACCTATCTAATATTTCAAAATGTCCCGTTTATTTATTTCTGAGCCATATCATTATGTTCTGTCTTTGTGTCGACATCTCCATATGCATCGCAATTTGCTTTTGAAGATCCACAAGAAGCAACAACAGCGACAAAAATTAGTCCTACGAAAGTTAAAGGGATAATTCTTTTCATAATTTTCTTTTATTTAATAATTTATAGTTTGTAGTTTGTAGTATGGGGTAAATATATAGAATATCAAGTGACTTAAAAAATTTTTCCTACTTCATTTTAGAAACTTGTAAAGAATAAAGCGTTAATAAGTACGTTTACAATTGTTATATGATAAGAATACTAGCACTTCTTGTAATCCTTTTTTCTCTGCCTCTATGGAGTCAAAATACTTATCAGTTATCGTTTATTTCACAAGAAAAAAGTCCATTCCAACCTAAAAAAGAAGTCATAATTGATGGAAAAGAGGAAGTTCGCAAATATTTGAATAAGACAAAAAGTAAACATATTAAAAATGGTCATGTCTTGGCCTCGGTTGATTCCATAGATTTTAAAGAAGGTATTGCATTGGTTCATTACTACCGCGGTGAAAAATTTAAAAAACTAAACATCTCTTTTGATGAAGAAGATGCGCACATTATTAGTAAAGTGCCAAGAATGAATGAGCGCATGATCACAAAACTGCCTTTCAAACCTAGTTTAGTAGAACAGCTTTTACAAGGACTGAACGAATATTTAAACAACAATGGTTATCCTTTTTCAAAGGTTTTTTTGACGGTTGAAAATATTGAACCTATTATTTCTTTTGCGCATTTGAACATCGAAAAAGGTCCATTGGTAAAAATAACGGGTATTTCCATCAAAGGAGAATCTAAAGTCCAAGACAAGTTCGTGAATAATGCCATTGCTATCAAAGTAGGAGATGATTACAATGCTGAATTATTGAAGAATATTTCAAATAAAATCAATCAAATTCAATTCATAAAAGAGATCCGTCCTTATGAAATTCTCTTTACTCCGGAAGGAGCTAAATTGTTTCTTTATTTAGAAAGTTTACCGGTAAGTTTAATCAATGGAATAGTTGGACTTCAACCAGATCCTGCAACGGAAAGTACCGTTGTGACAGGTGATGTAAGATTGAAATTGCTAAATATTCTAAAACGTGGAGAAGAACTAGACATCAACTGGAAGAGTTTACAGCCACAAACACAAGAGCTGGATATGCGATTTAGCTTTCCATTTTTATTTAACACACCTTTTGGAATTGACACAAAATTTGATCTATTCAAACTAGACAGTACATTCTTGAGTACGAATATCAATCTTGGTATTCGCTATTTTCTAACTGGTGGGAGTTTTATAAAAGTATTTTATCAAGCGAATAACTCCAATTTACTCTCTGGAGCCTCATCTATTCCAAATAGTAACCTCTCTTCTCTGTCAAATAACAGCTATGGAATTGGGTTGTATAGAAACAATGTTGACTTCTTGCCCAATCCGAGTAAGGGATTTCGCTTGTCATTTGACATTTCAGCTGGACGAAGAAAAAGTAGACCAACACAAGAGGACAGTACAGTTACCACCACAACATTCATGGGAAATCTAAATATGGAGATTTTCTTTCCTATCGCACGAAGACATGTAATTCGTTTGGCCAATACGACCCGCAGTTATTATGCTCCTGAAATCTATGAAAACGAAGTTTTTAGATTTGGAGGTCTTACCAGTCAGCGTGGATTTAATGAGCAACTGCTTTTTGCCACTACACTTTCTACTTTTACCGCAGAATATCGCTTTTTAGTCGACAAAACTTCACATGCTTTTGCATTTTTTGATCAAACATTTTATGAGAACAATTCGAGAGATTATGTATCTGATCAACCCTTTGGTTTTGGAGTAGGTTTTAGCTTTGGAACGAATTTGGGCATTTTCTCTATTTCCTATGCGCTTGGAAAACAGTTTAATAATCCAATTCAGATTAGAGATGGAAAGGTGCACTTTGGATATGTGACTTATTTTTAGGGAATACTGTGTGCATTGTTTCTGACCAGATACTAACCTGTATTATTCATAAAAACACTCAAAAATATTATAACGCATTATAAAACAATAATTTACATCAATATTTTAAAGAAGAAAACTTATTTAAAATTGAGTGTTTTTTGATTTACTTTCATACAGCTTCTGCGTTACGCACTTATTGAAATAGAATACTATGTCTGCAAAGTCCGCTGCATAATATTAAATTCATGAACCGAGTTTGCGAGCTCAACGAAGTTAATAATACAGGCTAATTAGTGTCTGGTAGGAAACATAACAAAATTAAAATTTATTCTTTTGAGATTATTTATAAAAATCGTCTGTTTCCGACCAGCCACTAATTATTAGTTGTCCAAATAATAAACACAATATAAAGGGTCAAAAGCAGTAAAATTATGTTAGAAGGTTCATGCGTAAATCTTTTTATAATCACTCTAAATAAATAGGTTACAAACCCAAGCAATACGAATAAATATAATTTAAGATCAAATGCATTAATAACGAAATAGGCAGTAGAAATAGATAAATCATATGTCTCGTTTGAGGTGAGGTTATTAAACCCAACTAATAAGCCCAAACAAATAATGGACATACAAAAAACAGATAATAACCAGATTAATTCTGTTGTAATTTTTTTAATCATCTCTATATTTTAATATCGTTTAAGACTATAATTATTAAGGAATTGATAAGAGACAACTTTTTAGTTTGACTCAAATTTATGTTGAGTAATTAGTCTTTACTTTCATCATTAAACCGCATGTTAATTATAACCTTTATTATGAGTTTCATTGCCATTGCTTATCTGTAATGCAATCAATATTCCGATAACTACCAATATTATTTCACCAATGGCCTAAATTAGATATTTTGGTTTCTGATTAGGAAGCTCAGCGTGATGTTGTATAATTAAGTGTGTGGGACAGCACACCTAATTCAGCAAATATAAGCCGACTAAAAAATTTGCGTTTTATTCGTTAACAGCCGATAACCAATAAAATAATTGTACACAGTGTCTGTTTTGGTGGTAAATATAAATAAATTATCACAACAATTGAGAGAAAGTACAGTGAATACAAGTCTCTAGATGCATTGATAGAACATCTTTCCGATCTCATGTAATGGGGTAATCCCGATTAAAATACGAGACTGGCTGCTTGGAAACATTAGCATGACATAATTTGGTCTGATAGGCGCACTTCATCAACCTAACTGGCGGAGCTGTCTAATCGAATGTGCGGTCATTAATCTTTTTAAATTTCCATTTATATAATCCATCAAAAAAGAATAGTGAGCTAATAATTAAAGCGACAACAGATTGAATAGTTTCTGATGTTGTTGTAGTTCCTCTGAGTAGATTGTAGGTTTGTTCTCCTATTCCCCGAAAAAGATAAATAAATGCAATTGCAAAAATTACAAATTTCAAAAAAGGTAGTTTACTTGTTTGACTATTAGCCAATATTCCAAAAATGAAGAATATTATTGCGACAAAAACTGTCGATAAATACGGAATTGAGTAATGGATTTGGGCAAGTTTTTTCACCCCTTATTTTTATGTTTGAAGCAGACATGACTTGAGAATAAATTGCCAATTTCGGCTTTATTAAATCATAGATCTCTTTTGATATTACGTTAGGTGCTCCTGTGTCAAGTATAAAGTGATATATTTTTCCCTCAATTTTCACAGGGATTAAAATTTTTTCTTTTACAAACTCGAAGTCTATTTATTCAAAGTAGTTTTTGTTTCTCCAATATTCAAATCTATTTTTTGGGAATACGCATTACTCGACAATAAAATTATGAATAATAAAATGTCTCTTTTCATACAGTTTTTTTTGATTGTTTAGCTGGATGTTTTGAATTACCGCCAACGGCAATAGCTAAAATGCGTTTTAATCCAATTTAGGTTTATTATGCACATTAATCTGTCTTGACAAATTTAATTGACTCATTCCCTATCCTAACAATGTAAACATTTGTAGGTAGCGATGAAATATCAAGCGCTTCAATTTGTCCATATAACGTACCAGATAGTATTTTTTCTCCTAAAAGATTAATAATACTGAACTCTTGTTTTGCTTGGATTTTACTTTCAATAAAAAGTTGATTGCTAACTGGGTTTGGATAAATAACAAAGTTGTTATCATTTTTAGTAAACTCATCTACAGAATTTACTTGATAGTCTCTCTTATATACCCAAGCCAAGTTTGTTGATGTATTACTGTTTGGATCAAAACCACCAAAATAAAGTGCATCTTCATTTGAAAATGGAGATGACACATAGCACCGGTTGGCGACTAAAGGAGTATCATTTGTACCGATAGTTCCATTTATTTCTTCTATCGAATACAGACCATTAGGATCTCGTTTAGCAAACAAACCGCCTTTATAATAACCGTTCCATGTTGGTTGCCCACCTCCAGATATATTCGCTTCAAACCCTACCAAATAGAAAGTATCGGAACTTATAGGGTCAATATATTTGTAAAACTCATTGTATGCTCCAAGTACATAATTTGCACTTGCTCCCGGTAAAAAACTCTCTACCAATACTGATAATTTAGTTTCATAAATACGGTTAAAACCTCCAACACCATCAGGTTCGAGTCGATAAATGACTCCTTGAGATTGACCATCCGGACACCACATCAGCAGGAAGGCATCATCAACCCCACTTGGATTATCGATTGTTGTTAAACCTCTAATTCCGCCTACAGCAGAATTGATTGTAGCGCCAAGATCACTAAAGTCATGGTCTATGACATAGCTTGGTGAAATTCCGTCAATACGTTTATAAAGTATACTTCCAGATGAAAAATAGAGCGCCCCATTTGCGACTTCAATTCCTAAAGGTCTAATATTTAATGGACCAAATTCTGCTGTCGAAATCCAATCAATCTTTCCAGGAATTGCTGAATTGTATTTCCCTTTATAAATCCCTTGAGTTCCAACAGTAGCAAATACATATTCTAAACCAGTTTGTTGGTCGACATGTATTTCAATATCTCTTATGGAATAGTTCTCACCACCGGGGAAACTTCCTTGCATAATTTGACTTTCTCCCCAAGTACCATTTACATCATTTCTCACAAAACTCTTTACAGTAACAGAGTTAGTTATAAAGTTTGGTGAGTAACCTGCGCAGATCAAAACTGTATCTGGAGATAAGAGTAAGTTACCAAATGGATCTTTTGTAAAAATTATTTGTTTAAGAACTTCAGGGCGAAGATAACTTGCACCAAGAAAAAAATCTTCCTGCCAATTTGCTAAAGGATTATCCAACCGATTAATTTGGCCCCAGCCAATGTTGCTGTTTGATCCCCCGTACCAAATATTGTTTCCATCTTCCCAGTAACCGACAGATGCGAATAACATCTCCTTATGACCAATTAGCTGCAAAACTTCAGATCCCCCTAGTAATTTATTATTCGAATCATAGCCTCCTGCTGTGAAAGCTTTACTCCAAACCTGTCCGTTTATGCTATTATTGAAACCTAAAAATAACAGTAGCAGGAAGATCTTTTCTATTAATTTAATGTTCATATTATTTGATTTTTTCTCAAAGGCAATGTTCTTTTTTTTCTGAGTAAGACTTTTCTTTTAGCCTGTTTTCACTGGCTTTAAATCAGGCTTGATTTCACTCATTCTGTCGTTTAAATTAGCGATTTTATTTTTAAGTTCAATCATTTTTATTTTCTTTTTTGGTCCAGCTATTCTTAAATAGTGTCTGGTCGGAAACAGACGATTTTTATTCCCGATTTTATCGGGATGAGAGGTATTTATTCAATCATAATGATTTTTTAAGGTTTTTCCCGATTTCTCGGGACAGGCTATGAGCTTGCTTTGCTGCGGTTTAGTTTTCTTTCTTTAGGAGATGCCATAGCATCAGCCGACAAGAAAAAAAGTAAAATATACTCAAAAGAATCAATTTAAATTTTGTACTGTTTCCGACCAGACACAAAATAGTTGGAGATCTCTATTTTTGATTTTTAAAGAGCACATCCCAAAGTATTGGTAATGATTAGTTATTTGAACGATAAAAAACCCCATCACTTTTCCATACATCATCAGCTGAATCAAAAATAAAGTCGGTTATTTTTTTTCCTTTTGTACCAATTCCACCCCATTTACCATTTAATTTAGCAGCATACTCCTGGCCGTTCTTATCGTGATACTCTCCTCCAACGCAAGCCAATCTCCTTTCTAATTCTTCATAAATAGGCTCAATTATGTAGTTTCCTCGTTTATCAATTATCCCTTTCTTGCCATCTAAAGTTACGACACTCATATTGCAATAAAAACCAATATCTTCAATGTCATTAAAATAATTTATACTTATAGTTGACGTCTTGGTGTTCAGTATAAACCACTTCTCATTTAGTTGACAAAATAGAAGACTGTCCACATAGTTTACGATACTAATAGATTTGAATTCGTGAACTGGTTCTTTCTGTCCTATCCTAAACATTTGGAAAGGATCTCCAAAATTTTGACCAATATAGTACTCTTTATTTAAAAAGAAGATTGCCTCCCACTTTGGATAGGAAATGATATTTCCTAAGGTGTCGATTGTTCCATATAACCCTATTGATTTATTAGTTGATATGCTTATTCTATTGTTCTTCCAATTTTCAGATGAATTAGAGCTAATTTGGAAATCTCCTTCAATTGGTGGAATTAATATTTCTCCTGTTCTGCTGATAACTGTCTTTTTACCTTCATATGTTGCCTCTAAATAGTTTCTCTTATAACTATACTGAAGTTCATCATAATGACTTTCTAAAGTCGTCCAATCTACTAATCTGTCAAATTTGAAAGGGATTAATACTTCTTGGTTTAATGCTATCAATCCTTGCATACCGTTTTTGACCGCTACGAAAACATTTTGACCGTTTTCAATTATTTCGGTAGTATGAATAATTTTTACGCCTGGCATATCAAATATTTTCGTTCCCTTTTTGTCACATATAATCGACTGCGTTGGTGTTTCTAATTGGAAAAATTTATCACTAAAAACCCGTTGAGGCCCGATCACCATTATGGAATCACAGTTGAAAGTGAATACTCTTTTGCCAGTCATATGGCAGCTGTGTTCTTTTCCTTTTTTACTAAAAACAGCGACTTTGTATTCTTACCTACAGAAATCGTTGTTTCCGTTTTTACTCATGTTGGTTTATTTTTCAATGGTATTCGTGAGATCGCTTTGCTAAGTTCCTTATCGCTCACCACAATGCAGTTTCCTAACAATGCAGCATAAGGAGGTTTAGTAACTGCTCCTGAAAGTCGTCACTGAGAGACCTACTCTCATCTGTTTTAAAGTTCCAATAATCAGCGGATTGTTGTTCAAGTCACACACGGTCGCAGATAGGCACAGGCGGCTAACACTTGTGAGCGTTTGCCGCTTGGCCTTATTTGTTGTTGTGTGTCGTTCATCATTCATGTTCGGTATTAGGGTTAGAATCTGGAATTAGAAATAAGGTACACTTTTTTACTATTAGACTTATTGTGTCCTCAATATTTATAATTTCTCTATGAATTGTATCATAGCCTGAGCATGAATATAATAATCTCTCATACCCATTTACTTCAAAAATAGTGTCAGGAAATGATTCATGTTTCAAAACAAAAGTTATTACTTTATCTCTATCAATTTTCATCAGTGGTAAATCAAAATACCCTTTAATATTCGAGACCGTTTCAGCTATCTTCTCCTTTTCTTGATAGACAACTATATTTGATCCCATTGGATATAAAGTGTTTTCCATCAGAACCACTCCTTTTAATTGAGTTTTTCTCTTATTTTTCAACAGTGAAGTACAAGAGAAACAGCAGCTTAATAATATTATAGACAATGCTTTAATGACCATTTTTAATTAATTTAAAGCTTTGTAATTGTCTGTCACCCTGAATGTTTATAATAAAGATACCACTCATTAATCTATTAGTATTTAAAATTATTGATTTCTCTTTATTTAATGAGAAATATTTTTCATGGATTACTAATTTCCCTGTAATATCAAACATTCTTAAATTTATTTCCTCATTATAATTATCGTTGAATGTAATAGTGATATTATCATTAAACGGATTAGGATAAATTTTTATATTTTTACTTTGTTCTTCTAAAACCTGAATTGAAAGATGTGAACAAGGGGTAAAAGGATTTGCAGTTATGTTACTTACATTACAACTGTTTATCAGGTTATTGATTGTATCCGTAGAGAAATCTATCATCCAATTACCGCCCTCATCACAAGAATAGTCATTTTCTAAATCTCTCCTAATTTGCTGGGGTAGAATACCAGCGTGCATTATATGGTTAGATCCTATTACGTGTTTAAGATTATGACAATGTCCTAATTCGTGTAATATAATTGAGTAAAAATCGAAATGCCCTGCGGGAATGGATGTGCTTAAAATATCTATCAAAAATAAATTGGTCGTATCAATTTCAATATCCATTTCATAAAAAACAGCTGGATTATCAGGTATTGGACAGCTTCCTTTATAAACTGACGCTGAGGCAATCGTGTTACTACTTAATTTAGAGAATGTTATTATACAAATGCTGTCATCTTTTGCTATGGAATCATTATAAATTAAATCACTTCCAAGTTCCCAATTGATTCCAGTCAAGCAAACCCAATCATCTATTGCTTTTCGAATAACCTCTTTCATAGCTCCCGACTTATAGTTGGCAACTGCTTCACTGCAATGAAAGGTTATTTTTTTATTAAACGTATCCCTTGGAGCAATAATGTATGGCTTTTTAGTATCCTGAATCGCAACAGAAAATTTTATTTTTATTTCAGCATTGCTAGTATCTACCTCGCCGAGATCATTAATTATTCTAAAGAATCCTGTCCCAGCAGGTTCACCAGAATAAGCAATTCCCGCAATCTTAGTAGAATCATAAGACGGAACATGAATTTTAATTAAAGTATCTGACCATAAAATGTAATCTAGCGAATCTAAGAATACTTCAGAAACACCGCCATCATTGGCGTTCTTAAAATATAAATTACCATTCCCTCTTGTATTGCCAAATTGAAAACCCTGAATAGTCAAAGTATCTTTGATTCCTCCTCCAACTTCTTTAGGCCAAAAATCTGATATTTTAGCTTCACAGCTATTTACACTTTTTACTTGATTATGATCTAATTCCTGATAATATGTTTGAAAAGTGTCAGCTGGATATTCGGCATATGCAGAGTAGTCCAAAATCAAGCTAGGAATAAAGAGTGTTGCAGTATCGACTAGTGCAATATCATTCGGAATATCGCATGTTTGAATTTTCATTTTTATATGCATAATGCTTTGGTCAGTCTGTAAAATAGGTGCTTTACATTGAGAATATAATGTCTCTAAGGCTGGAATTAAAATTGTATTACTATTTGCATCACTAGGAATAGGGGGCGAATAACAATTAGGGTCAGTATTTAATGTTCCCCTTGTTACAATAATGTTACTATTGGCAACAACATTGTTCCCAAATGCAGCTGGGTTATATTCAAGTCTAATTGCTGCAAAGTCTAAAAATTTTGAACCTAGATTATCTTTGACAGTAATATCAAACTCTAAATATTTTTGTGTATTTCCAGTTATGGTTAAATTATTTAAATTGTAAAATATTTTATCTGTATTTCTGGAAGTTTTTAAACGTGAATAATTACCTTTTTTAAAATTAGCATAATTTATCAGTTCATTAAAAGCTTCTTTTGAATATGTAGGAAATTCTTCATCAGAATTAGAACCTATTGATTGTAAATTAATGTTACTTATTCTCTTATCGCAGTCAATAAACTCTAAACCTGAGATTACCTCCGTTACATTATATACTTGCGCCAAGCTATCATAATTATGCCAAATATCAGCTGCATTTATTTCCCTTCCATTCCACCAGTATCTTATAAAGGATTGATTTTCAAATGTAGCTTCTAAAGTTTCGAAATTTGATTCAGGATAAAAATCAATAATCGAATGCGGACGATTAGTTTCACTACAAAGAAAAATTCCACTACTACCATCAATCAGTTTTAATGAGTGTGGTATATCTATTTCTTTATTAGCAATTGCACCTCCTTTGGTTATTATTTCTATGGTTCCACATTCAATTTCACCTTTTAAAATCTTTGTGATTTCTACAGTATTAGAAGTGTAGATATATCCTCCGTCAGCTGTATAATAAGGTTCAGAATTAATTACTTCTCCTTCAAATATAAAATTCACCCCATTTATTCTGTCAATAATACTTAATGGGATTTCTTGAGCAAATGCCGTATTTGCTGCAACGAGTAATAAAAATGTTAATAGTTTTTTCATAATGTTTATTTTTTAGATGACACACAACGGTTTTAATAAACGCTGGGCGGCTCCGTCCGTGGTTTTGTAAAGAAACGAAATGGTCCTTAATCAACAGCAAATGCCCAGCCGGAAAGCGATCAAAGCCGACTTGCGTTTATTTTTTGTTGGCAAATGTTTTTCATTTTTATTTATCATCAAAATCGATTCCTGATAGTCGAATTGAAATACCCGTACTATCTGGGAATTCATAGTCCATGCGTACAAAACCAAGTTCTTCGGAAAAGTAATAGTTTCCAAAAATTGTCCCTAATTCGCTTTTAGCAGTTGCTTTCAAATGGTGAGCTCGGTAATCTTTCTTGAATGGTATGTCAGTGGCTGTCTTACCTTGATATTCTTGAGTTGTTTCAACACGGGTGATGGTTTTACCTTTGTAGGACTTTGCCATTGTTACCGTACCTGAACTACTTGTTTGCGATGTGGTGTCCAAAAAAACTGAAGTATTGATGGAAGGAAATTCAGCAAAACTTAGAATATGTAAGTCACCTTCACGAGGGGGATGGATGAAAAAATAGACACTACCGTCTACAACACCTGTGGTTTCTTTTACTATTGTCGTGTCGTTTTCACTTGCTTGATAATGAATCCAATCGATCGCAGTTTGTGACCGTTGAGGGTAGAAACCATCAGTCACTGTCAATTCGAGAGAATCTATTTTTTTTACGGAGTCACTACTGTCGAAATAATTTATAACGAATTGAAATTTTCTTCCGGGCAAATAAATCTCGTTATCATCGTTCTGGTTAAATGCACAACCTTGGATCAAAATTAAGATTGAAACAAGAACTATTTTCAATGGCTTTATCATGGTTCTTCAAATATTTGCTAATCGAGTCACGCAAGGGAATCTCACCCCTACGTTCTCACGGAACCGTACGTGACAGTCTCCCGTCATACGGCTCTTCATGTTAATAAATCACATAAATATATTAAAAATATTTAT
>Ga0307937_1001105_pt1 | contig 14580 bp, 17 predicted proteins | sample OrgLakmetagenom3_FD_201814 | JGI IMG/M metagenome (GOLD analysis project Ga0307937, IMG submission 201814) | Saline water microbial communities from Organic Lake, Antarctica - #3 | ecosystem: Environmental > Aquatic > Non-marine Saline and Alkaline > Saline | place: Antarctica: Organic Lake...
CTCCCTCCAAGCCAAGACTCAGGTCACCATCAACGTCCCCAAGGAGCTCGTCCCCGGCACCCGGGTCCGGGAAGTGACCCTCATTGGAACGGCTGAAGGCCTCTCCATCTGCTACAACGAGATTGTGGCGCGGTTGACCGAGGAAGCGCTGCCGGTGATGGCTGTTCCCAACTCCTGGCCGCCCTTCTTCGGCCGCGAGCACCGCTCCGGCACGGGCGCAGCAGCCGTCACGCCGAACCGGAAAACCACCCAAGCTCGCTCCTTCAGCTCGCCCTACATGCCGCCGCAGTATCCCCTGCATCACGGCTACGGTAAGCCGGTCGGATATCCAGTCTGCCATCTCTCCGCTGAGCCTGGTCGATGGGAGGATGCGAGGAGAAGGGCACGTGTACTCACTGCGGCTGTGTGTTGTATAGGTTATCCTGATGGAAGATTGTCTGCGGGTTACTCCCCTTCCCCCGTCCACTTTGGCTACGGCCACATGTCCTGTGAGTGGGAGAAAAGGGAATTTCTTTCTTTTTTAGCTTGCATGCATCCATACGGCTGCCAAGACAAGTGGCCGGAGACCTTTCTCGCTCTAATCTTCGTTGCCTGCAGCCCTTACGCAGACGCCACCGCTATACACGGGGATGTGTGTTACCCCAACCTCCCCCATGCTCGTAGCCACCCGCTCAGCCTCTCCCGTCTGCTTTGTTCAGCAGCAAATGCCCTCCAGTCCCTCCCACTTGAACCCTGTGTACCATCACCCACAGGGTCAACCACTGCACAGTCCTATGGTCTACAGCAGCAGTGTGGAGACTATTATGGACGTCACGCCGCCGCAGCTTCAATTTCTCGAGATGAACGGCGTCTTCAACCATTTTTTGCAACACCCCTACATTCGGGTTGAGATTATGCTTATTCCAGCAACTACCAATGGTAAGTCGGTCTCTCCATCACTTGCTCTCACACACACTCTCTCTCTTTCTCTCTCTTCATACATATATCTCTCTCTTGATCTCTCTGTATCTCTCTTTATCTCTCTCTATCTCTCTCTCTTGATCTCTCTGTATCTCTCTTTATCTCTCTTCATCTCTCTCTCTCTCTCTCTCTGGTGCCCTCCCTCCCTCGACCAACCAAGGCTTGAAGATGATGACGTGTCCTTCCTCTTGCTCAGGGGCAGCCGTCTACATGCGCCACATCCTCCTGAGAGGTCTGGTTGATCACGTCACTGCCGCCTGTAATATAATGGAGGTACGCCCCTCCTGCCTGCTCTACTACTATGCTGTAGGGCGGTCTCATTCCTGGCTTCTCTCTCACAGCAAGCCCTGCGGAGTTTTGTCCCACACAGTCCTGTATCCCGTCAATACAGCACGCAACAAGCAGCTGCCGCGCAGCCCTTGCCCCAACCGGCCCCGGTTCCATCCCAGCCGGCAACTGAATCACAGCCGCCAGCCGAAGCAAAAGGCGAGGAGGAAGGCTAGCCTAGTTAGGAGAGAAGACACGAGTACATAGCTATTTTCAGACACATCTTTAACTTCCTGTATCGAATCACCACCGGTGTTTTGCTTATTTCTTAACCCAATCAAGCTCTTTCTCATTGAAACGAGGAAGAGAATTGTTGAGTACTGCACTTGTCCCAACGCTGTGCCATCTCAAGACAGCAGAAAGCGAATCTTTTGTTAGATTCTATCCGTCGATATAAAAGATCATATAACCTGCCAAAGTCAAAGAAAGCCAGAGCCAAACCGAGATGGATGGAGAAGGAAGAAGAAGCACTTCACTTCCTCAGAAGTCGTCCGGCAGATCAAAGCCTGCGAAAGGGTCGCTATCGTCCTGTACTGAAACAGTAGAGGAGACGTTAGATTATACAAGGGATCAAGAAGCGCTGGCAGTTGTTTTGGGTTTTTCGAGGATTACCTTGCGTTTGTAAATGATTTTGTCTGTTAATCGGCTTCTATGATGCCAAGTTTATATCAAAGATCCGCGTTGAAAACGCAACAAACAAATGAGACGATTTGTCTCTTGTCCTTTCCAACACCCCCTCATCTCAAAGCAGACAATCAAAGCAGACGAGGGCGAAGCAGCCAAGAGCACCATGCCAGCTCAGCAGCCCTGTCGTACCGCTGGACTAGGTCTTCCACGTCCGCTTTGTCGCTTAACGGAGCGCTTGCGAGCCAGCAACTTGGCGTCTACCTATCAACGTGGGATACATGCAGTCATCTCAAGGCCAAGAGCAGAGCTGAGTCCCTAGCTAGGCTCACCCCGCCCTCTAGAAAGGCTGCCACGTCATCTCCAAAGTCAGCAGCGTCAATGCCGACTTCACTCGCCGTTTGGAGAAGGGCACCTTTTCTTTCTGGCATTCTCTCTCCCTTGATGAGACTGTCTCTACTCTTTTTGATCTTGGTCTTTCTTGGACTGAAATTGATCCCACTCTGTCTCCATCTCCTTAGGCGCTCAGTCTTCTCGAGGAACAGGCTCAAGGTGCTATGGCACCTGAGCTCCATGACATCAATCGTAAGCAGAGCTTCTCCCATTATTTTTGGTCTATCCTGTGCTAACTGCTACACTTCACTGTACAGAGGAGCTTGCTGGCTTACACGAGGAGACACAGGGTCTGGAGATGACTGACGTGGGCAAGGAAGTCACACAGCTTCAAGAAACAACCGAGGTCCACAGGCTTGGCGCTTACTCAGCTCTTCACGACATGTTCCTTAGCTGTATCTCTCGTAGCCCTCCTCTTAACCTCCATCCCTCTCCTAGGCCCAAAATAAAACTCGCGTCACGGTATCCGAACGCATGCACGCCCTCATGAGCGCCGTGGATGACGAGACCGGTGAGTCAAGCCTTACTCAACCACCGCCTTCAAGGAGGAAACTCGTCTCCTTATCTTTGAGCAGCTGCTTGCATTGTACTTGCCAGCGGTACAAGAGGGGGGGTCTTAAACAGCCGCTTGTCTCTAGCACCTTCGGGAGCTTCGACAGCAGCCGCTGCAGACTGGTCTAGCCTGGAAGACCGTGTGAAATCTTACAAGAAACAGGCACGCGCACGAACACTTACTTGGTTCATCCTAGGTTCTAGCAAGGATTGAGGACGATTGACTTAACTTGTTATGCCGATCCAGGTGGACTCATCTGAGTTACAGCGTCAGTACAGCAGTGCTGAGGGTCAATGGAAAACCGGTCATGACTACGACCCGGCGACCACGTTGACACCACTTGAGAGCCGAAAAGCAGCTCTCGCCTCTCAGCGTGAAGCATATCAATTGCGAGGCCAAAATTATCGAAGCCAAATTGAGGAATTCGAACGAAACAAGATCTCGACTCTGGAGGCGCGTGTAGCGGTGCGTATCACGAGTAGAGGTGTCAAGAACAAGTCCCTTTTCATCTTTTTATCCGTGCAGGGCCTCAAGGCGTCGATCAAGGAAGCAGAGAAGACCTTGTCCGTTCAGCATGATGCCCTTCAAGCTCACCGGAAAGAGAGTATAGGTTGGTTCCATTAAGTCCCCAAATTGTCGACAGGCTACTGGGCTCATGCATCCTCGCTTTAGTGTAAGCTTGATGAATCGTCTATCTTCCTTGAAGACCCCCAACGCGCAAGGGACACCCGGAGGCCGTGTCGTTACGAGTGCTGCCGAGGTTAGGCTCCCCGCACCGCTATGCCTGTCTGCATGATCACATCTCCCGAGCGGTCCATGTGTCTCCTCATCACTAGAGTAAAAGACAGCCCTGTATTTTACCCGCTCTAGCCGACAGTCATTTTGGCGTATGCTTTTCCGGTGCTGACAATTGCGAATCGACAGAAAGCTGCTGCTGCTGCCGAGGAAAGGGCCCGTCGGGAATTGGAAGAAGCCACTCTTGCGAAAAACTCTCCCGTCGCTGTGGAGGAGCCGAAGAAAATTGCTTCTGGAGAGCTGTATGACAGCCTGTTCGACAATGTATGGCAAAACACCGCCGAGTCCGTCCCAGAAATAGATCCTCAGGTGAGCAAAGCTAATTCTGCGGCTGAGCCCGTTGGTACGTCTAACATGTTGCCGTCCGAAAGGTGCAAGCCCAAAATTTTGTTCGTTTGAAGAAGACTCCGAACAAACCTACCAGCGTGCACCCAATGGTAAGCAACCCTTCCCATGTGATGCTGCAGCTGACGATCATGATTTCTAGATTGCCATGACTTCGCCTGGCAAACCTCATCCCATGTCAAAGAACTGAGCGCTGTCTGGGGTAATAATGTACGCTTCATTTCGTGGCCATAATTGAGAGTCCAGCTATTAGTAGTTTGGGGAGAGACTCAAAACACTTCCGAGCGACGAAACCATAAGAACTATAGGTCAATTAGATAGTCTAGTTTCTTTTTTGACACATTTCCTAGTATCCCAAGGTGGACCTTCATTTCAAGACCCTATGGAGTCATGTTTTTTCTTGCAGTATCATCAAGCTTTACTATGCCAATGTTTGCACTCTGGTTCAGAAGCTCCAGAACTAACTTCATGTAGTATTTCATGTGATATAATCTGATAGATTTAGCTTTTTCATGAGCGTTAACCTAACTTGCACAACAATTTGTGTCGTGGTGTTAACTTTAGACAGGTGCTTGTCCTGTTCTGCGAATAAATTTATTAATTTTGAATATCATTTTAATACCATTTTAATACCACCTTTGTTATTAAAACCATAAAACAGTTGAAGGCGCTTGTACGCTTGAGGTCGTGTGTATTGTTGACATAGAGAAAAAACCTTAGACAGGTGCTTCAATTGATTCACAGAACAGGACTTCACATTAGTTTTTTCCTACCCATTCGCAGAACAGGACAAGCACCTGTATATTGGGATATCGAAAATGTTACTTTATGTGAAAGAAGGTAAGACTACTATGAGGAACGCCAGCTTTTCAAGCCTCAAGTGGTTTGCACAACAATTTGTGTAGTCGTTTACGTTAAACAGTTGCTTGTCCTCATATAAATTGATTCAGAGAACAGGACTAGCGCGCTGCACCTGTTAAAGGTACAGACGACAACACAAATAGTTGTGTACGTTAGCTGTCAAATGGATCGTACAAAGCCTCCTCATCTCCTTGATAAATTAATTGGCACGTTTTGAGCTGACATAATGAAGAGAAGAGACAGACCACAAACACCCCGAACAACGCACACTTTCCAGCGAAGGAGTCTCATCGACCAAAGATAATTTGTGCTTGTTGTTCGACTTGCTTTGTCAGATAATTTCCCTTGCTCTGCCACCTTGAAGGGTATCAATGGGCAGATAGCTTAACATCTCGGCCACCTAACATCGCAACAAAATTCACGACACTGCCATCGTGACAAATCCGGCAGCAGTAAAGGTCGTTTGGAGCTGTTCAATGTTTATTGGAAGGAAAGCATCCATCGCCAAGGAAAATTAGGGCTGCAAGAGAGTGATTGGTGACGTCCATGTCTTTAAAATTTTAACTTCGCAACCTAACTCAAAAAACCTCAACCCAAAAGTTCGTCTAGGCCCGAGGTGCGTCGAGTTTCTTCCGGATCTTGTTGATCAGAGCACGCGTCATAAACTGCTGTTCCGATGCTCGTTTAACATGCTGGGGAGATAAGGAGAAGAGTCTGAACTGTCCATAAATTTTAACACATCCCACTGCAAAGTTGATGGAATGGGTCATAACAAGGATTCATAAGGACGGTTTACAGAACCATAAGCGGACACCGGATATGTTCCAACCTTTTCCTTTCGTGGTCAAGTGGTAGCCGAAACCTTCCATTAAAAGTCCAGCAAAGCGGTCTCAGCGAGACTCAACTGTAAAGGCTGACGTACTTGTAAAAAGTCTTTTAGGGACAACTGGCCTTGACCCAGGGATCGACTGAGATGATAGATTAAATCTTCCTGCGTGGCGTCCTCTGCGCATAGACCCAAGAGCTCAAACAAAAAAGGAAATAACTCTCTAAACAACTAAGATAAAACGGTGAGCATCAGCAACAGCCCGATTGTGAATCCTAGTCGCACTTAGTGATCGCCTGTCGATGTATAATGAAACTCACTGGCGGTGTAGGGGAGCTTTTACAGAGAAGACTTGATCGATATCTGGATCTTGAAACGCCGTTAAATGTTTGATGCTCTCGTCAAGCTCCCTCTCAGAGGCTTTGTTCTTTAACAAGAGGCAAGAAAGCTTCCTCACTTGTCCTTCCATGTCAAAGACAATCGATTTGAGCTGCTCGCTACCTTCTCGATCTCGGTAGCCAGCTGGTTCAAGGTCCCTTCTTTGCTCTGCTTCAGATTTTCCAGTCGAGTGAAAGCAGGGTCGGCCACGCTCTCTCGCAGCGAGAGAAGAATGCCGTTCTTCATGTCTACGTTTCACGAGGGTGGCTTTGGGTCAAGCAACAGGAAAATGAAAGAACACACCCACCCTCTTCTTCTTCTTCTTCTTCTTCCCTCACATTTTCCTCTGTGTCTTGAAGACATCCAGCTCCAAGAGCAGGTCGGAGACGCGGCCCTGAGAAGCCCGCCAAAGCAACCATCAGACAGCTCTGCCCCGTTGCTCAAAGAGGCTAAAGAAGAAAGCCAACGAGACAAAACAGGGGCAAAAACAGAGGCAAAACAGAGACAAAACAGAGGCAACATGGAAGCAACCCCACCTTTTCCTGTTCTAAGCTTGCGTGCATCTTGTCCAATCGAGACTCGCCAACTCCTTCACACTCTTTTCGCAGTTCTGCTTCCAGCTCCTGTGCGTCGAAGAAGTGACAGCAGAGCCTCCAGCAGCCCTGCACTGAGAGCCTACCTGTACTAGCTTCCTGTAGTGATCCAACTCCTCCTCCATAGGCAGAATTAGTGCCTTCATCAGGTCATTCTGCTGCTTCGCTTCGCTTTGAGCGTCTTCCATATCGGCATGAGATGGCGTCCCCGTCGCATCCGACCGTTTCTTCACACACACAGAGTCAGGGCCGCAGTGGTTCAAAGAACAACAGTTGTGAACAATGACTGAACAGCACGGTGTTCAGGCAAGAGGCAACTTACTCGGCGAAGTTTGAAGGGACTAGACCTAGCCTGAGTTCTGAGTTGCTGCCGTTCCTCTGTCAAGAGCTCCACTTGTGAACGGAGCATGCGGGCTTGCTGGAAGCTAGGACGACCACATGAGGGCAAGAGCAGAAGGCGTTTACTGTACTGCAAGCCATTCCCGTGTAGAGTATAGCACAGCTCAACGAGGCCGGCGGATCGTCGACGGATGAAACACTTACTGAGCTTCATTGTCATGACGAGATTGTTGTTTCAGTGCCTTAAAACAACGATTGGTCTCTCTAAGGTCTGCTTCCAGAGTTCGTTTATCCATTGCCGACTCTGCCTCAAGAAGCAACAAAGGAGAACAGATATCAGCCCAGTACGTCATGGCATATCGGAGTGTTGCTAGCTAGACAAGGGCATCTCCAGGTCGATAGCAAGCGCCATCTGACTCACGGGAGAGGAGTGACTGCAGAGCTGAAACCTCCGTTGCATGTTGCGCTTCAATTTGCCGGAGCTCATTGCACCTGCATGGAAGGTAGAGGAAGAATGGCTGACTCGTGAAGTGGCACGATTCGATTTATTTGTGAGATTCGGCTAAGGCAGAGGCCAGGTTGGCGTTTTGTAGCTCTTGCGTAATCCTGCTCCGGCCATGGTTTTCAGAAGGAGGATGTTTACAGCATGCCTTCGCTTACGTGCTACTACGCGCTCTTGAATCAGCAAGCTCTTTCTCAAGTGTCATCACTTTGTTGTCGTAGCCTACACGCATAGCTTCTTAAGACAAGTAATCACGGCAAGTGTGACTCGAAAGCGAGACCTTGTGCCATTATCAACGTCTGATTAGCGCAAGGATCGTTGTCACTCTTAACAACTTCTGAGGGATCTGATTCTCTGCACGCATATCGTAGCGGATGGTCTTCGAGTTCAGATTCAGGTTTGTTCGCAAAATCAGCAGATGTCGAGAATTGTACAGCGTTGTTGCAGTACGCCATTACGTATTGCAGTGCCTGTTGATGGGAAGACAGCAATGGGCAGACAGGATCTGGCAAATTACGGGTCCACGTAAATCTAGGACGGTATCACGTTTCTAGCTGTGCCTATTTCACTCTACAGACCTAATTTTGGACATAGAGAAAGACATCGGAGACACCAAGAGTTGTGAAGCTTCGTTCCGGAGGCGCGCCACTGATTTCCTATTCTTGTCCAACAAGTTTGAAGGCATTAACGTAAACGAAGGACAAACCAGAGCCAAGTCGGAGAAAGATCCGAAGTTAGAAACAATTTCAAAACTTCTGCTGATTGATTTGAATCAAAAACTATCAAGACAGATTCATCAGCACACCCTGAACGAGATGTTGGTAACCTGCGCAAGCTACGTTTAGTTCGTCAACATTTTGATGTTCTGTGTCGCCTTCGAACACACCAGCTCGGTAAATTTACAGAGCAGCACATCAAAGACCTGCATTATCAGCTAATGGATGGCCTTGATGAAAATGCCGATCCTCCATTGCAACCAGGGGAGTACCGTCATCGTGGAGCCAATACAACTGGAATCAATGAGTGTCCAGTAAAATATACAGCTGCTGTCCATCTTGCAGCTGAAATGAAAGACCTCATCTATTGGGGCAAGGCATGGCTGGAAGTCTCTCTTCAAATCGATGAAACGGCTCGCAAAGTTGAAGCTTCATGTATAATAAGCCAAAAGAGTTCCAAGTGTATGGTCACTATGGCACAAGAAGATGCTGGTGGCCGGCAGGAGAGCGTTTCCTCATCCGATGGAGCTGCGTCTGTCGGCACGCCATCTCGAATCAAGAAGAAGCGCGCTGCCTCTTCCCCTGGGTCCCAAATACAGGGCAAAAGGGAGAAGTCGGTCACAACGGGCACCAAACGCTCTACTACGTCCTTGGATACGCAGCGTCAGCATAGCGCGGCCGGGGTAAATTCCTCGGCTAAGAAAAATCGAAAGAGGGCGGAAGCCAAGGAGGGTATCCAGGATGTGGGGGAGCGTGTGCCAGGTGAGTTAACCGTCGCGACGCAGGACGAAGAAGACACTGAGAACGACACCGACATGGGTCATAATGGCTCAACTTTGACGGTATCGAACAGCAATTGAATGAAGCCTTTGCGGCAATCGCCTCGAAGACGAATGTCGGACCAGCTATGGACGTCATCCGTCATCACATGCAGCACGACTATACTAAGCGCCTGGAACAGTCAGCTGCATCAAACATGGTTGCAAGTTTGAAGCGACAAAAATAGCGCATTGAATTGGTCCCAAGCTCTACGAGGATATGCTTAAGATCTTTCTTGAGCATGGAGTCTTGAAGGAATGCCCACATGGATGAGGGCAATATTTCATCAATGTTGCTAAGCACGAGAGCAAATGTGCCCCCAACACCGCAACGGCTACAACGCAATTTCACGCTCACATTGCAGTTGGATCCGTGTCTTCGTGGCTTAACGAAGGCCCCCACTGGAATATCATTACCAACACCACTGCAACAAGACTGGTCCAAAGAGGGACTCGTTTGACGCAAGAGTTGCGAGGGAAGATGCCTGGTGAGATTATGTCTCTCATGGCAGGCTACCAGAAAAAAGGCTTGATGTCATCGGTTCTGGAAGTCCAGAATGATGCAAATTATCATGATTCCCAACCTTCTCCTGAATATCAAACGAGGCAGACCTTTGAAGGCGAAAGTTTTCAATGATCGGTTAAAGCGATTCAAGTGTGGGGAGTGGGAGAGTTTAATCCACGAAGCACTGGCAAACTAACCTAACCCTAAGAGTTGGCTGAAAGGAGCGTAGCTCTACACCTTTTCCGCAGCTCGTAGCATTGCAGGTAGCCCAATCACTCCAATCGCCGCGACAATTGACCTGAGGAAAACGCAGAAAGAAGTGTTAGTTTTCTTCAAAAGGAAGACAGGGAAAGAACCTACAGGACATCCAGACAGCCCAGGACAGGGCCTTGACTCTGGAGAGGCCGGACAAGCTTCCCCGCCAAAGGCTGCGGGTTGAGTGGGCTGAAAGGAGCGTAGCTCTACACCTTCTCCACAGCTCGTAGCATTGCAGCTGCTCCAATCACTCCAATCGCCGCTACAATTAACCGGCTACAGACAAAGCCAAAGAGGAGTCATAACGTTCACTATGAAGACGTGTTCTTCAAGCACTGTCAACAATCGAACCCGACATCTTGCAAGCTGCCAGCTGTTGGCGATGAAACATCTTGTGATGACGTTGAATTCAACGATAAGACGACAATTACAACCTGTAGTTTCAGGCGGCATTGTGAGCCGATCAACAAAAGACTTGCATGCAATACAAAGCCCTGTCTCACCAGAAGAACGACTCCACCCAAGATTGCAGCCAACACCATTCGGCACCAATGACCTCTCTCAATAGGTTGATGAGGCTTCGACGAAGAGTTTTTGCTTGTTTCCTACAGCCATCGACATGTCGTCGCAACGTTCGTCCCGAGAGGACTCTTGCCACCTTTCGCTTCATCAGGAAAGCACTCATCACTGACAATCGCTAAAGTCTGTTCATCTGTAACTACAATTTATCGACATCAATAACGAATCCAATTATTCCACCTCCTGCCATAATGCCCTACCCTTGCCTCTGCTCTCAGAGTCTTCGACAAGGCGATCTGGCATTATCGAGAATATGTGAGCAACAGGCTGCCAGTTAGGCCTAAACAAAAGGTTACCTCCAATGTATTCTCAACTTCGCATGGCGCCATAGGATTGATCGTCATGCCATCGACATCGCTTTCGTCAATGGTAGGGCCGAGCCTTATCACGGGAGAATTTGGAGGGTGAACGTCGCAGTCATTCATTCTCGAAGTTCTTAATCCGTCCACTGCGCCTTGATGTCTAGTGTTTTAATATTATTAAATAGATTTGGATTCTAAGAAATAATATGAGAACTCAAAGAATCAACCATCAAAAAAAGGTCAAGAAACCCAAGGAAATTTAATTTTCATTTTTCTCAACCGTTTTCCATTTAAGCTTATGTTCAGTTAATGACTACTGGCTTCTTGTTCGCTCCCTCTAATCTGCCACTCGCTCGTATTACGAACATTTTGTATCTTGACTAAGAATGATGTCTAACGTACCGTCAGATCAAAATGGTGGAAGAGACCAGAACGTGCCTGCTGGTACGACTTTGGTACAGCAGCCTGAGAAGTCTGCTGCTCGGCTTCCTCAAAAAGAAGCTAACCCTGCACTTATAGAAGAGAAGCCTGCTGCTTCTCAAGCTGCTTCTGGGACATCTCCTCAACAACCTGCTGATACAACTGCTCAACTGCCTGCTCTGTCGTCTTCTGAGATATCTCCTCAACAACCTGCTGGTCTATCTGCTGAAGTGCCTGCTCCGTCAGATCAACCTTCTCTTGGGCAATCTGCTGAATCATCGTCCACTCGAGTGTCTGCTCAACCACTTGCTTCTTCGTCCGCCCAGGTGTCTGCTCTGTCGTCAGATCAACCGACTGGTGAACTGTCTGTTCAATCCCTTTCTTGGCTGGTTAATCAAATGAAAAAAGAACGAGAGCAAGAGCGAAAAGAGCGAGAGCAAGAGCGAAAAGAGCGAGAGCAAGAGCGACAAGAGCGAGAGCGAGAGCTAGAAGGACTGAAAGCGAGAATATCCGACATCCAGTTAAATGCATCTGGGGCCCATGAAACCGTGAGTCAGTTTTACAAAACGCTGCATAATTTTTAACTGGCTGAATGGCAGAGGGACCCGCAAGAAGATTCATTTCCAGACCAATCTTTTTGGCCATGTAGGGGTTTTTTGTCCCTCTTAATTTCTCTAACTAACTCCGAGCCTATAGGCTTCCCCGAACGCCCATTGAAGCATGATGCTATAAAAGGATTGAATGCACCTTCAAGCCAGATAGTTTCCTTGAACGTCCTGTCGAAAGAGCAATTTCCTCCGTCAATACATTTTCTTGCTCTTGAGTTTATCGAAAATCTGACTAAACCAAAGGAAGAGGATGCGCTTGCTAAGGCTATCACGAAAACCTTCTCTGGACAAAACTTTCGCTCCAGCTTTCAAAGTGAGGTCCATTTTGTTGAACATCATGCTGCAGTATGGAACAGAATCCTTTTGCCAAGCCTGCGAGACGATACTGAATTTCGCCAGGTCTTGCCGTTTCTTCAGTTTGACTGCTACCCAGTACTCAACATCGAAATGGGTAAAGCGGTTCATGCTGATGGCTTGATTGCCGGACCGCGCTTTACGCGGATCGAAGGGATAAAGACGACTACCGTTGGACTTGTTCTCAAGATTGTGGAAGTCAAGAATAATGACAACACCCCGCATGCTCTCTGGCAGCTTGAAAATGAAGCGTACCGTGCGTACTCTGTGGCCAAAACGTATCACTCGGAAGCAAGCAACCATCCTTTTCTGATTGAAAATCTCACACCAACTTCTTGTGAGCTGCGACTGGTGATCCCAATGACCAAGGAAAACGACTTTCTCTTCAAGTCGTACGTGGCTTCCTCTACGGTCGCAGCTGGAGGTGGATCCACTCTTTGCTTTGCCCAATGCCTTCTTTACAAGGGTAAACCGGACTGCGCCAAGTACATGGCCGCCCAACTGAAGCTGTTACGCTCCCTACTGCTGCTGTATGGAACAGAGGACCAATTTTCCGAGGGCGAAGTGCCCTTAAATCTCAAAGGGGCTGTTCTTGTCAACTTTCCCCTGCCTCTTAAGAAGCTTAAGGATTTCAAGAAATGTCGTCTGCTGCAGGACAGGAACTTCAACGTACTCTTGTATCACAATGAAAGACCGAGTTCTGAGGATCTGGTGATCAAACTGTACGACTACTTTGCTCCCGAATCAAACGGCTCACATCTTCGAGCTGTGAAGAGCTCATGCCGCAGCATGCCGTCGGGTCTTCTAGAAGTGTTAAAAGAAGCTTTTGCGGGGATTTACGGCAAGTGGCAACTTCACAAGTTTGGACCAACCTGCCAGATCTTAGAATATCCCTTCATTGAAGGGAAACCGGGAGCCGAAGCTTTCCCTACTTGGGAGGCGTTTCTGACGGCTGTTCAGATCGTTGCTGTGGCGCACGATAAGGGGTTCGTGCACGGAGATCTGTTGCCTCAAAACGTGATATTTTTGGAGGAGCAGGGCGTAGTGCTTGATTGGGATTTTGCTGGAGAGGCAGATACCAGTTTCTACCCTGATGGGTACTCTGGTCAAGATTCTCCGTATGAGATTCTTCAAGAGATGCGGCACGAAGGCGCTACGGCTGGCAGTAAAATCGAGTATGCTCATGACGTGTATTCTCTGGTTCGAATGGCACATCTTTTTTTTGAATTCGAGGCAGTCGAGGCATTCAATGTAGTCAACGCATCAGGGCTTCATGAGGTGCTCCGCAGATTGAGCCCGATGGGAAGAAAGAGCATTGCAGGATCACCCAAGCGTTAAAGTGCCAACCCCTGCGCTTACTGTACGTTGCGGCACATTGGCGAATCAGTGATGATGAGTAGCTGAGGGGTCTGTCTTGCGACAAGTGTTGTCGTCTGTACCTTTAACAGGTGCTTGTCCTGTTCTCTGAATCAATTCAACAGCCAACTTTTCGAGATCTTTACTAATTCAGCTCTGATAATACTATCTCGACGAGTGACGACCACTCATGCTAAAACATACACAAACCGCTAACAATGCTAAAACATACACAAACTGCCAAAAGGGTTTAGCCGACTATTTTGTTTAAAAGACAGCTGAGGTGATTGGTTGATTATAAACTTCTTTGCAGAACAGAACAAGCAGGGGAGCTTCTTCCTCAAGGGACACACTCGTCAGGTTACCTCGGTGGCCTTTTCAACGGATGGCAGCAAGATTGTGTCTGGCAGCGTTGACAAGACGGTCCGGCTGTGGGATTCAAGGGCGTCAAGGTCTTTTATCACGTTTTCGTAGGAGGGTTTTCGCCAAATGTCCTGTAAGGTCTATCTTCACCGCGGCTTCCTGAGAAAAGCGAAGTTCAGCTGGTCAAGAGACTTGACGTCGTCTGCTTCTCTCAGATCAACTGCAGCGGTGATTGGAGCAGGGAGCAGTTGGAGCACATGTAACGCCACGAGCTGTGGGAAAGGCGTAGAGCTACGCTACTTCCAACCAAGACAGCTCGCAGCCTTTGGCGGTGAAGCCTGTCCCGCCTCTCCAGAGTCAAATCCATGTCGAGACAACTCTGGATGCACGTCAAATGTGAGCTTGGAGGAGCCGCATGTGAGGAGCCCATCTTCTTCCTCCCTGACGTGGTGCTTCTGTAGGTGCTGGAAACGACCAACTGCAGCTGGGATCCAACCCCAACCCACAGCAGTAACCATGGCTGGATTGTAGAGTTCGAGGTTTCAAGGACGTATCTGTGGGGATGCCAAGCAGGACTGAAGTACTGTAAGAGCGAAGATACAGGGGAAGCCTCTCCCAACGCCTCCACATCCTTGACGACCAAGTCGGACGCATCATGGGTCGCCACGGCTCTACCATCAACTCCCTCCAAGCCAAGACTCAGGTCACCATCAACGTCCCCAAGGAGCTCGTCCCCGGCACCCGGGTCCGGGAAGTGACCCTCATTGGAACGGCTGAAGGCCTCTCCATCTGCTACAACGAGATTGTG
>Ga0307937_1001120_pt1 | contig 14453 bp, 9 predicted proteins | sample OrgLakmetagenom3_FD_201814 | JGI IMG/M metagenome (GOLD analysis project Ga0307937, IMG submission 201814) | Saline water microbial communities from Organic Lake, Antarctica - #3 | ecosystem: Environmental > Aquatic > Non-marine Saline and Alkaline > Saline | place: Antarctica: Organic Lake...
TGGAACAATTCTACCTTCGGAAATCGAAGAACTTCAAGCTTACGGAGTAACACGAATTTATCATCCAGATGATGGTCGAGAAATGGGATTGCAAGGAATGATCAATGATTTGATTCAAAAATCTGACTTTCCAGTTGGAGAGAACGTGAAGATTGATCCAAAGATTTTAAAGAATAAGAAAGATGCCGATATCGCAAAAGTGATTTCAGCAGCAGAGAATTATCCTGAAGAATCAAAAGCTTTATTGGATGAAATGCACATTTTGGCGGAGAAAGCAAATGTTCCTGTTCTAGGAATTACTGGAACGGGTGGTTCTGGTAAATCTTCTTTAGTTGATGAGCTTGTGCGTCGTTTTCTAATTGATTTCGAGGACAAGAGAATAGCAGTTGTTTCTGTGGATCCTTCAAAAAGAAAGACTGGAGGAGCATTGTTGGGAGATAGAATTCGTATGAATTCAATTTCTGATGATCGAGTTTACATGCGTTCTTTGGCAACTAGACAATCCAACTTGGCTTTGTCGAAATATGTTGGAGAAACATTATTGGTGTTGAAAGCAGCAGAATTTGATTTGATTATTTTGGAAACTTCTGGAATTGGTCAATCGGATACTGAAATCATGGATCATTCTGATGTGAGTCTATATGTAATGACCCCAGAATATGGAGCAGCAACGCAATTAGAGAAAATTGACATGCTGGATTTTGCAGATGTAATTGCATTAAATAAATTTGACAAACGTGGAGCGCTGGATGCATTGAGAGATGTCCGTAAGCAATACCAAAGAAATCATGTAATGTTTGATGATCCTGTAGATGCAATGCCAGTTTTTGGAACTATTGCATCGCAGTTTAACGATCCAGGAATGAACCAATTGTACAAAGTGCTTTTGGAAACATTGAAAAATAAAACGGATACGAAACTAGAATCCACTTTTGAAATTACAGACGAAATGTCTGAGAAGATTTTTGTTATTCCACCAAAAAGAACACGTTACTTATCTGAGATTTCTGAAAGTAACCGTAATTATGACCGTTGGGTAGATGCACAAGTTATCGTTGCAGATAAATTGTACACTATTCAAGGAACAATTGATACGATTTCTGAAAGTGAATTGGAAGACAAAGACCGTTTAGTTAAAAGATTAACGGAAACTTTTGAGGCTTTAAAAATGGACTTGAATCCTCACAACATGGAGGCGATTGAAACTTGGGGAGATAAAGTACAGATGTACAAAGACCCAGTTTTCACTTTCAAAGTGCGTGATAAAGAATTGAAGATTCAAACACATACGGAATCACTTTCTCATTTACAGATTCCTAAAATAGCTTTGCCAAAATATTCTTCTTGGGGAGATATTTTAAGGTGGTTATTGCAAGAAAATGTGCCGGGAGAATTTCCATACACTGCGGGATTATTCCCTTTCAAACGTGAAGGAGAGGATCCAACTAGAATGTTTGCAGGTGAAGGAGGACCAGAACGTACAAATAAGCGTTTCCATTATGTAAGTCTTGGAATGCCAGCAAAACGTCTTTCAACAGCTTTTGACTCGGTAACACTTTATGGAAATGATCCTGCTGAGCGTCCAGATATTTATGGTAAAATCGGTAACTCAGGTGTTTCTATCTGTTGTTTGGATGATGCTAAGAAATTATATTCTGGATTTGATTTAAGTGATCCAAAAACATCGGTTTCGATGACCATTAACGGTCCGGCGCCAATACTATTGGGTTATTTCATGAATACAGCCATTGACCAAGCATGTGAGAAATATATCATGGCCAATGAACTAGAAAATGAAGTTCGTGAAAATATAAAGTCAATTTTTGATGCTTTAGGAACGAAACAACCAGTTTATCAAGGTGAACTTCCTCAAGGAAATAATGGTTTAGGTCTGATGTTACTGGGTTTAACCGGAGATCAAGTTTTACCTGCAGATGTTTACGCTCAAATTAAGAAAGATACGCTCTCAGTTGTTCGTGGAACAGTTCAAGCAGATATTTTAAAAGAAGACCAAGCCCAAAACACATGTATTTTCTCCACAGAATTTGCATTGCGTTTGATGGGAGATGTTCAAGAATATTTCATAACAGAAAAGGTACGGAACTTTTATTCGGTATCAATTTCAGGTTACCATATTTCGGAAGCAGGTGCGAATCCAATTACACAGTTGGCATTGACACTTTCCAACGGGTTCACGTATGTTGAATATTATTTAAGCCGTGGAATGGACATCAACGAGTTTGGTCCAAACCTTTCTTTCTTCTTCTCGAATGGAGTAGATCCAGAATATGCCGTAATTGGTAGAGTTGCAAGAAGAATTTGGGCCAAAGCAATGCGTGAGAAATACGGAGCGAAAAAACGTGCTCAAATGTTGAAATATCATATTCAAACATCTGGTCGTTCATTGCACGCACAAGAAATTAACTTTAATGATATTCGCACAACGCTTCAAGCGCTTTATGCGATTAATGACAACTGTAACTCATTGCACACAAATGCTTATGATGAGGCAATTACAACACCAACAGAAGATTCTGTAAGAAGAGCAATGGCCATTCAGTTAATCATTAACAAAGAGTTAGGTTTAGCGAAAAACGAAAACCCAATTCAAGGTTCATTTATCATTGAAGAATTAACGGATTTGGTAGAAGAAGCTGTTTTGACAGAATTCGATAGAATTACGGAAAGAGGAGGAGTGCTTGGTGCAATGGAAACAATGTATCAGCGTTCTAAAATTCAAGAAGAATCATTGCATTACGAAACATTAAAACATACAGGTGAATTTCCAATTATTGGAGTAAACACCTTCAAAAGTTCAGCAGGTTCGCCAACAATTATCCCGAAAGAAGTTATCCGTGCAACCGAAGAGGAAAAGCAATATCAAATCGAGATGTTAACTGATCTTAAAGAAGCGCGTAAAGGTGAATCTGAAAAGTGGTTGAATATTCTTCAAGAAACAGCAATCAAGAATGAGAATATGTTTGAAGTATTAATGGAAGCAACTAAATTTTGCTCATTAGGACAAATTACGAATGCTTTGTTTGATGTTGGAGGGCAGTACAGAAGGAATATGTAATTCTAATTCTTGGCAAGAAAACGTCAAATACTTCGTTATGCTCGTTTTTAATTGCAGTTGTTTATAAAAATAAACGCCTGATAATTAAAAACCTCACAAGCCTAGTCTTTAACGCTTTCTTATCAAAGACTCAAAGTTCTTGATTCAAATAGTAAGAAAAAATATAGAAATCGCCATAATTGCTTGCAGTTATGGCGATTTCTAATTATTCAAAAATCATATCCCAAATATCGACTCATTGCTTTCACCAAACTAGTCCGTCAGCTGACGGACGACACGTTAATAGCCAATGGCGCTAGACCTTGGTTTTAAAATAAATAGAGAAGTCAAAATCCCAGTAAAAGCTATTCAAACGCCCTGAAGGGGCAACTCATTTTTTAATACCAACTCTTCAAAGCTAAAGCTTACAATAACTGATGGGAATATAAAACAAACCCTATTTAAAAAGCTATTCAAACGCCCTGAAAGGGCAATCTATTCCAACCCAATGGCAGGGCCTTGGGTTGGAATAATCCACAGTAACTCTGCGCCCTGAAAGGGCAACTCACTTTTTAATACCAACTCTTCAAAGCTAAAGCTTAGAATAACTTAGGGAAACATAAACAAATAGAATAATCTTAAAAAACATCCCCGAAATCTCAGTTAAATAAAATCATATAGAAGTAAAAAATGTCAAAAAACTAAGTTTATAATTCCTGCTACATTAATGTCATTTTTTAAATGGTTTAGAGAAGCAATACAATTTTAAAAATGAATCTCACAAATAAGTGCTTTATATCTGTTCTAATATTATCTTTGTGTTATTCATACAACAATGGAAGAAGTTCAAAAAGTCATAGCAGAAATAGAGTTTAAGGTTGCTAATATGCGATCTTCACTTGTTGATGCTAGATCTGAAAACAATGAATTGACATCAGAAGTGCAATTGCTTAATGATAAATTGAGTCAGCGTGCTGAAGAGGTTAAAGATTTCAGAGAGAAGTATGATGGTTTAATGCGTCAAAATGAAGAACGTCTTTCGCTTACAGATCAAAGTAAAAAGGGAAACGAATCTCAAATAGACGCACTGGTAAGGGAAATAGATGACTGTATAGGTCGATTGAAAGCATAAATATAAATATGAGTAAAGTGTCAATTAAAATAGTTATTGCCGGACGCAATTATCCACTCACCATCAATGAGGGTGAGGAGGAATTGGTGCGCAAAGCTGTGGAAGACATAAATACGAATGTTCAGAAGCTACAAGAGAGTTATGCAGTAAAGGATATGCAAGATTTATTAGCGATGACTTCATTGCAATTGGCAACACGTTCAAATACAGCTCCTTCTGATGGGAAGGAACGTGTATTGAAAACCGAAATGTTAGATGCGCTTAGGGGGTTGTCAGAAAGTATCGAAGAAGAGTAATAAACTTGCATTTTTTGTATAAACGTTTCCCACTTTTTTAAAGGCAATATTGCTATTTAAGAAATGTGGGATTTTTAATTTTTAAGAACTATGGAAATGATAATAGGTGCAATTATAGGACTGATAATAGGAGTCGTGATTGCTGTGATAGTGCAGAATGTACTATTGAAGAAAAGAAAAGAGCAAATCCTTAGAGAGGCTGAAACAGAAGGAGAATCTATCAAGAAGGATAAGATTATTCAAGCAAAAGAGAAGTTCTTAAACTTGAAAGAAGAGCACGAGAAAACAATGAAAGATCGTGAGCGTAAACTTCAGTCTGCTGAAGATAGAGCGAAAGCCAAAGAGAAGAATTTGTCTAAAAAGATTGAAGAATTAAGCCGTAAGGAAAAATCAATCGATTCTAAGACCTCTACTTTAGATGAGAAAATGCAATTGACACAAACAAAACAGGATGAACTTGAAAAAATTCAAGATAAGCGTGTTTTAGAATTGTCTCGTATTTCAGGAATGGATGTTGAAGAAGCGAAGAAACAATTGATGGAAGCATTGAAAGATGAAGCGCGCACGGATGCAATGGCACACATTAAAGACATTGTTGACGAGGCGAAATTGAATGCCAATAAAGAAGCCAAGAAAATTATTATACAATCAATTCAACGTGTTGCGCATGAGCAAGCGATTGAAAACTCTGTTTCAGTATTTAATATTGATTCAGATGAGGTTAAAGGAAGGATTATTGGTCGAGAAGGTCGAAATATTCGTGCTTTAGAGGGGGCTACAGGAGTTGAAATAGTTGTAGATGACACGCCAGAAGCAATTTTACTTTCTTGTTTTGATCCAATCAGAAGAGAGATCGCAAGATTAGCTATGCACCAATTGGTTTCTGATGGACGAATTCACCCAGCGAGAATTGAAGAGGTGGTTGCTAAAACAAGAAAATCATTGGATGATGAAATCGCTGAAACAGGTCGCCGAACTTGTATAGATTTAGGAATTCATGGTTTACACCCAGAGCTATTGAAAATGGTAGGTCGAATGAAGTACCGTTCTTCATACGGTCAAAACTTATTACAACACAGTAGAGAAGTAGCAAATATCTGTGCAATCATGGCTGCAGAGCTTGGATTGAATGTGAAAGTAGCGAAACGTGCTGGATTACTTCATGATATTGGGAAAGTTCCAGAAGATGAACCAGAATTGCCACACGCTATTTTGGGGATGAAATTAGCTGAGAAGTTTGGTGAAAAACCAGATGTATGTAACGCTATTGGAGCTCACCACGATGAAATAGAAATGACAACTATGATTTCTCCTCTTGTTCAGGTAGCCGATTCCATTTCTGGAGCGCGTCCAGGAGCACGTCGTGAGGTTGTAGAATCGTACATCAATAGAATTAAAGAATTGGAAAACCATGCACTTTCATATGATGGTGTAATTAAAGCTTATGCTATCCAAGCAGGTAGAGAGTTGCGTGTTATGGTAGAAAGTGAGAAAGTATCAGATTTAAAAGCAGATGAACTTTCTTTCGCTATTTCACAAAAGATTCAAACTGAAATGACTTATCCAGGTCAAGTAAAAGTAACTTTGATTCGTGAAAGAAGATCAGTGAATTACGCTAAATAAAGAATTACGAACGGCGAAGCCCTCAACGCAGTTAATTACGAATTGAAACATGAAAAAAGCCATTCTCTATGAGGATGGCTTTTTTTATGTTTGATATTTAATTTTGTTAATGATTTGGGTTCGTTAATGATTTGGGTTTGTTAATGCTGTGGGTTCGTTGCACTGCTGTGGGTTCGTTGCACTGCAACGAACCCACAGCGTTTACAATTAACCTTAAAAAATAATAGCTTTCCATGAATGAATACAATCTTAATAAATTAAATGGTTTATTTTTTATTAAATTTATAACATGAAGAATTTATATTTATTTGTCACGTTTTTATTTTTAACGGGATCAATATTTTCTTTTGGCCAAGATGGTGAAAAATTAGATGTGATTAAAAAACAAGGTACTTACCTTGGATTGTCTAAGCCATTGAGAGATTTACCTCAGATTCATGATGAAAATTCGATGGTTTATTACAATAACGAAGCAAAAGTGCGGGAAAATAGAGTGCGTCCAGTATATATGGATTCTACAGCTTTGCCAGAAAAATATGACCCTCTTGTTAATAATTATCCAATGAAGGCATCAGGATCAGCTGAAAAACAGAGAGGGGAAGTTCAAATGATCCAGAATTTTAATGGAATGAATGGAGCTTTTCCGCCAGATCCATCGGGAGCAGTGAGTGAAAACTACTACGTTCAAGCGGTAAATACTGCTTATCGTGTTTATAATTTAGACGGAACAGCTGCAACAGGAATTATTCAATTGAGTAGTTTATGGCCAAGTTCAATTAATTCTGGAGATCCAATTGTCCTTTGGGACAGGCATGCAGAGCGATTTTTTGTATCTCAATTTCAAACAGGTTCTAATGAGATTTTAATTGCGATTTCTCAAACAGATGATCCAACTGGAGCATATCATACATATTCTTTTCAATTCAATAGTTTTCCAGATTATCCAAAATATTCTGTTTGGTCAGATGGCTATTATATGACTTCCAATACTTCGGGGGAAGATGTTGTTGCTTTTGAGCGTGATAAAATGTTGACTGGGGATCCAACAGCAGCCATGATATCAATGAATTTACCTTCTTTTGCTACACAATATGGATTTCGAAGTGTTTTACCAGCGGATGCAGATGGAGATTTACCGCCTTATGGAACACCAATAAGTATGTTCTTGTTTCAAGATGATTCATGGAGTACTTCCATAGCCGCTGATCACATAAAAATATTGAAAATGGATGTGGATTGGAATGCACCAAATACTTCAACAATCGTCATTGACCAAGAAATTATTACAGCTCCTTTCAATGCCGTTTTCACAAATGCTTGGGATGATATTGAGCAAAAAGGAACAACTCAAAGACTCGATGCAATTGCATCCGTGTTTAATTATAGAGCGCAGTATTTAACGTGGCCGACCTACAATACTGTTTTATTGTGTAACGCAGTAGATATTGACAATAATATGACTGCTGGAATTCGTTGGTATGAATTACGTCAAGATACAGATAATTCTGATTGGGAGATATACCAACAAGGAACATATTCCATCAATGACGGAAATAGTCGTTTCCTAGGAAGTATAGCAATGGATTACAACGGACATATTGGAATGGGATATTCTGTTTCTGGTCCAACTGAATATCCTGGTTTGGCTGCAACAGGTCGTTTTTCAGGAGATGATTTGGGTGAATTTACTTTTTCAGAAACTTGGGCCAAGAAAGGAGATACCTACCAAAGCTTTGCGAATCGTTTTGGAGACTATTCACACATGTCATTATCGCCAAATGGCCAAGAATTTTGGTATACAGGTGAATTTATTGGAGACGGAGGGCCTATTGGTTCTAGCGCTGTTCGAAAAACAAGAATATTCTCTTTCAATCTCCAAAGTCAGCTAGATTTAGACGATGAAATATTTGATAATGAACCAACGCTTGTTTTAATGCAAAACGATGAAAGTATTTTGGTGAAAGGAAATCATTTACCAGCATCTCAAAAAATGTACATTGATTTATTTAACATCAGTGGGCAATTAATGGAAAGACAAACGAAAGGAACAGTAAATGGAGAATTGAAAACTTCGTTTGATAAAACGGGATTGTCAAATGGAGTCTATTTGGTGAGAATTGGTAAGGAAAGTTTTATGAGGGTGGAGAAGATCGTTGTAAATAAGTAGGGTATATTTTGGCTATCAGGTTTCTGAAATGGATAATGAGGTAAAAGGCGAAGGGAATTCCTATACAACACATTTTAGACAACTTAGACCGACGAGTTGGTAGATGGCTCTCAATTGAACCTAAAGCAAATACATTGGAAACTCCTTACGCAAATATGGGGAATAATCCAATAGAAAATACAGATGTTTTAGGAGATACTGTTTTCGTATTCGGAAAATATATACCTGGAGGAGGTCCGGAATTATCTGCCGCAACGCATACTTTTATTGTATATAAAAAAGGTGAGGAAATTAAACATTAAACATATTTTATCCTGTGCCCTATTGACCTCATTAGTAGGTTTTATTTTGGGGCTTTTTATTAATCCTGATTTTTATAGTTCTTTTAGTAAAATAATATTTGCTTTAATCGTAATTATAGTTTCTTATTCATTACTTAATGGGTTATTTTTAATAATAATCTTTTTTATGAAGTTGATTCCAAAAATCAACTTCTATCTGTTTATTATTACAGAAATTATTTTATACTATATTTTACAGATTTTAGGGAGGAAGGTTTCTTTTTTTTAGATCGTTCGAGTGACTCTTCACAATCTACAATAGCAAACTTTTTTACAGAAGTTCATATTGCTGTTTATTCACTAATATTTATATTACTAACTTTTTTTTTAATTAAACGTTTGACTACTAACTTTCGAGACAAAAACTAATAATACTGCTAAGAGAACAGCAGCACATGAATTGGGTTACACTGGTGGATTAAAACATCCACATGCACACTCTACACTATTCCGCAACAAGAAAAAGCACTACTTTTGAAGACCAAACGAAAGAGCAGGGAGTTCCAATATTGGTCACATGAAATTTGGCTTTAGATAGTCTAATTTTTCGGTAAACTGAATTTTAAGACCGTGAAAAATAGCTTTCAACTTCCCCTATTCAAGAAAGTTATTTACAATTATTTTTTCTTCTACATCCTTTACTACAAATGCTTTTCGTGAGGTTTTACTACTTTTCAATTTCCTACTACACCCTTATCTTTTAGGTAGTTTTGTGGGGTGGTTTAAACTTGAAAATAGGGACTAAGGTAAATTCAGAGAAAATGATTCGTAAATGAAGCAAATGCCCGCATTAGGGATAGCAGCGGCATCCTTTTTTGAGAAAAAAGATACAGCGGAAAGCCCGACCCTGACATTCTTTTTTGTGCCACGCGTTTAGAAACGCTTCGGCAACAAGAAAGAATCTTCTGGGGAATGCCCAAAAGAATAGAAAACAATATAACTCTATAATAATTCCTATCGTTAACAATCGATAATTCCATCCCACTCGCGTTAACCATTAACCATTGACAATTAACCATTAAAAACAACCATTTGTCAGCTCGCTTAACATATTTTCTTGACGAATAATTTTTCCTAAGCAAGGACTTGTTATCTTTGCAAAAAAGAATTGGAATGAAGATATACAACAACATACTAGAAACGATAGGAAATACCCCTATGGTTAGGATTAATAAAATGACCGAGGATATTGAAGCTACCGTTTTAGCGAAAGTTGAAACAACAAATCCAGGGAATTCTACAAAAGATAGAATGGCTGTGAAAATGGTTGATGATGCTGAAAAAAAAGGACTCATCAAACCTGGAGGAACAATAATTGAAGGAACATCTGGAAACACAGGGATGGGACTGGCCTTGGCATGTGTCATTAGAGGTTATAAATTGATTTGTGTACTGAGCGATAAGCAAAGTAAGGAAAAAATGGATATTCTTCGTGCTGTAGGTGCTGAAGTTGTTGTTTGTCCAACCAATGTTGAGCCAGATGATCCCCGTTCTTACTATTCTGTTTCGAAGAGATTAGCGAAAGAAACACCAAATTCTTGGTATGTAAATCAATATGACAATTTAGTCAATCGTGAAGCACATTACGAATCAACGGGTCCTGAGATTTGGGATCAAACAGATGGTAAAATCACACATTTCGTTGTTGGCGTTGGAACTGGAGGAACAATTTCTGGAGTTGGAAAATACTTGAAAGAAAAAAATCCAGATATTAAAATTTTAGGAATTGATACTTACGGTTCTGTATTCAAAAAATATCACGAAACTGGAATTTTTGACGAGAACGAAATTTACCCTTACATCACGGAAGGAATTGGAGAAGATATTCTTCCAAAAAATGTAGATTTTGATGTGATTGATCATTTCGAAAAAGTTACTGATAAAGATGCTGCAATTTACACACGTAAATTAGCACGTGAAGAAGGGATATTTGTTGGAAACTCTGCTGGTTCAGCAATTAAAGGAGTACTTCAAATGAAAGATATGTTCAAGAAAGATGATGTTGTTGTGGTATTGTTCCATGACCATGGAAGTCGTTATGTTGGTAAAATGTTCAACGATGACTGGATGAGAGACAGAGGTTTCTTAGAAGAAGGTCACAAGTCTGCTGAAGATTTATTAGCGAATCACAAAGAACATCCATTGGTAACTGTAGGTGTAGAGGAATTGGTTTCTCATGCCGTTGCAAAGATGAGAGCGCATAAAATTTCTCAGATTCCAGTAACCAAAGATGGTGAGTTTGTAGGTTTAATTGATGAAACAGATTTAATTAATCAGATTGTAGATAATGAGCAATTGAAAGATGAGCCGATAGGAAACATTATGGGACCTAAACTTCCTATTGTAAAACTAAATGCGACGATTCAAGAATTGTCTAAATTGATCAACAAGGATGTGCCAGCGGTTTTGGTTGATTTAGGTGATAACAAATTCCACATTATTACAAGACACGATGTAATTGGTGCAATGGCATAATACCAACGATGATTTTAATTATTTATAATTGAAAAATTAAAGGTAAATCATGTCAGCATTATACTGTTAGGCATTATTGTAAAAGGATATTATTTATAAGTATACTCTTCTGAATTGAAAGACCAATTAGGAAATACAATACATTTAGAAAAGGAACCGATGAGCATTGTCTCGTTGGTTCCTTCTCAAACAGAATTGCTCTATGATTTAGGTTTGGGTGATAGAGTAGTAGGCATCACGAAATTTTGTATTCATCCCAACGAATGGTTTCGTTCCAAAGAAAGAATCGGCGGTACGAAAGATGCCAATATTGAGAAAATCGCTCGATTAAAGCCTGATTTAATTATTGGTAACAAAGAAGAAAATACCAAAGAAGATATTGAAGCCCTGCGTAAAATTGCTCCAGTTTATATGAGTGATATTTACAATTTAGCGGACAGTCTAGAAATGATTGCTCAGGTTTCTAAAATTTGTAATGTCGAAAACCGAGGTGCAGAAATCATTGAGCTAATTCAATCCAATTTCAGAACAATTATTCCTTTAGCTAATCAACCCAAAGTTGCTTATTTAATTTGGAAAAGTCCATTTATGGGTGTTGGCTCCAATACGTTCATTGATGCAGTTTTAACGCATCATATGGGAATGAAAAACGTTCTTAGAGATCAAGTGCGTTATCCTGAATTAGACATGGAGAATCTTCCTGAGTTGGATTATCTTTTTCTCAGTACAGAACCTTATCCATTCAAAGAAAAACATTTCGAAGAGTTACAAAATTTCTTTCCAAATGCTAAGATCAACTTAGTGGACGGGGAGTATTTTACTTGGTATGGCTCACGGTTGATTAATGCTCCGGAATATTTGAAGGTGTTGATGTCGGAAATGGTAAAGGGGTAGTAATTTGGATGTAGAATAATAATACTCCAATCCTTATTTCAAAAACATAAACACATATTTCGCCAATTCCACAGACATCAATTGGTCATCTTTTAATCTTATTTCACCTTCAATATTCATCAGATCTTTCTCTGTGGTAGCTTGAATATCAAAATAAGTTACATCTTCAAAAAACTGTTTAGACAGTCTAACTTGTGGGAGCATTTGTATAAACCCCGCAATAAAGCTTTCTCCTTGAATTTCTAATAATGCTGTTGGAATTCCTCTCATTATATAAGCAGGTTTATTCTCAATATTTTTAATCGATGGCTTTTCTGAAATGCCAACAAATATTTCATTTTCAGAAAGTTGATTGTAATGATATTTGATACTTCCGACTTCAATTATTTTATTATTCAAATCTACCATTGATTTATAATTAGATTGTAGTCCACTCAAAACAGAATCAATTTGAAATGGTTTATCAAATCTAACAATCCAATCAAAATTTGGTAGAATAGCTGTTGAGCCATTTAAATTATCAACTGTAATTCCATAAATCATCATTTGTTGTGAAGAAATACTCGGGATTTTAATCCCAATTTCGTTTATGAAAGAAGATAAATAATCCATCGTTTCTTTTGGAAGTTCGCTGGTCTGGATTTCAAGATGTTTCTTTGATGTTTGATCTGATAAAACATTTAATCGCGAGGTTTTAGACTTTGATTTTTTATTGAGCTTTCCTTTTCCGTTAATAAAAATGGTTTGATTTTTCACATTCAAGTCCAGTTCTAAATCCTTGAGATATGATAATTCATCTCCTTGGTAAGTTAAGTTTATTAAACCTTTTTTATATTCCTTAGCTGCTATCTGTTTTTCTTTATTTATTGTTTTTTCAGCCAATTGTGTGTAATGTGCTACTGTTTCTGATGTAGCATCATCAGCTAAGTAAATCAAAACACCGTATTCTGAATTGCTTACTTTAATTGTGTTTTCACCTTCTATTTGATATCTTTTGAAGTCTCCTTCATTCGAAATATTTAATAGCACTCCTTTAGCTGAACTATTGTTCCAATTGTCATAAAAAACGACAACTTCTGTCGTTATATCAGTACCTAATTTCTTGATTTCTTGACTTTCCTCAGGGATAAAAAGTTGTGCTGATTCTTTATCAAGATTCGCCTTGAATAAGAGATCAACTAAAAAAGTTTGAATTATTTCCTTTGTATTAGCTCTTATTACTAGATCAATGTTCTCAGGTAAAAGACTTTTGTTTGATGCAGTATTGTTCTCAGTAGTGAAATTTATAAACGCAACAATGATCCAAAAAACCGCAAGGAACAAGAGAACAATTGTAAAATTAAGGACGCGTTTATATTTCTGCACTCTAAAGGAGGTATTTGTTTGAAAAAATTATCTTTGTGTATGTGTTAAAGTGATAGTAAAATTAATTAAAAGTGTCACATATTTAGGGCGTATGGAAATAAATCTGTGTTTTAATAATTATAATTATGGGGAAATTTGCATTGTGGATTTTGAAAATGATGGGCTGGACTATCGATCAAAGCCCTGAGGGAGTTGATAAGGCAGTTATTGTAATGGGACCGCACACCAGCAATTGGGATTTTATTATTGGTAAACTGGCGTTTATGCACTACGGTGTTAGGGGACGTTATTTAATTAAAAGTGAACTTTTTTTTCCGCCATTAGGCTGGTTTTTAAAGTGGATTGGTGGTATACCTGTTTACCGCAATAAAAACAATAAATTTACTGACCAAGCAGTTAAATACTTTAAAGAAAATGACTCTATGTACATGGTGTTTACGCCAGAAGGAACAAGAAGCTACAATCCAAATTGGAAAAAAGGTTTTTACTATATCGCATTAAGAGCAAAAGTTCCAATTTATATTGGTTTCATGGATTTTTCAACTAAAACAGGTGGATTTTTAGAGTTGTTCACTCCAACCGGAGATGTTGAAAAAGACATTGCCTTTATTAAAAAGCAATTGAGTCAGTTTAAAGGAAAGCATCCTGAGAATGGTATCCGTGCAGTAGAGGATGAGTAGAATTAAAAGTCAAACAAACAAAAAAAACGGAATCAAATATTTGATTCCGTTTTTTTATATAATAAGATATGCATATCCGCCTCTTTCCCCTAAATAGATTAATGGACTATTCTCACATGTAACTCTATACCTTAAATTAATTGTTCTTTAGAAATTCATAAAATAGAAAGCACTGGTTTATAACATTAATATGAAATCAAAAATGTTGGTTCTACCCTGATTTTAATGGATATTAAATTCTCCATGAGAAACCAAAATACAAAAGCGTAAAATTTTAATACAAAAAAGTTCCTTCGTAAAAATTTCTTTACAACAAGTTGATAAATAAATTTTTACTTCAGGATGACATTTCATTGGTGTGGTATTTTGAAAAAAGGGGAATAAAAAAGATGATGCAGTGCATCATCTTTTTTATTCCCCTTTTT
>Ga0307937_1001140_pt1 | contig 14314 bp, 13 predicted proteins | sample OrgLakmetagenom3_FD_201814 | JGI IMG/M metagenome (GOLD analysis project Ga0307937, IMG submission 201814) | Saline water microbial communities from Organic Lake, Antarctica - #3 | ecosystem: Environmental > Aquatic > Non-marine Saline and Alkaline > Saline | place: Antarctica: Organic Lake...
CCGGACGCGTTCTTTTTAGTGGACCTACTCAAGGGCAATCTCCAGCGAGGCAATGCAAATTAATGTTCTAAAAAAACTACTATTTATTCACGAATGAAGACTGCACAATTACTCTTGCCTGTGAAATATAGGTGATCATTTTACTTAAGTGAAAAGAGCAGATCGATTTGTATGCAGGAAGACTAGAAAGCGCGGAGCAGTGGTTTTAGCAAAAGCTAAAAGTTGATTGACTAGCTTCAGATCTAGCTGCCTATCAGTTAACTCAATGCCTCCTGGTAAAAATTACTTTGCGCCCGATTACTCCGCTTCTGCAAGAAAAAGCTATGCGATGACAATAAATCATGCGGCTATTCAGCATTATTATTATTAGAGAAGTTATTAATTGAAATCACCACTACAAAACTTATGCAGTGATAGCTTGAAATCACAGCTTTTAAAGGGAGCTGGGGGCTCAGCTGTCCTTAAACTTATAAATATACCGCTGATGCTTGGAACGGGAGTTTTACTAGCAAGAAGCTTAGGCCCCGAAAATTATGGGCTTTATTCATTCGTCCTGGCGATAGTGACGATGTTGGCTTTGCCAACTAAAGCTGGAATTCCTACTCTGTTAGTAAAAGAAGTGGCTAAAAAAAATCTTAACAATGAATGGGGCCTTATTCGCGGCATTTTAAAATTGTCAAACAGTGTCGTTTTTGGATACTCAGTGATAGTGATCCTATCAGCGTCGATATTTGTATATACCTATTATGGCCCTGAGGAAAGTTTTCGAGCGAAAGTTTTTTTTTGGTCACTGCCGATGATACCTCTAATTGCTTTTGAAGGTTTGAGAACTGGTGCTTTGAGGGGGCTGAGCAGGGTAATTTTTAGTCAGATACCAGAGGCAATAGTTAGACCAGTGCTGATGTTGACTTTTTTAAGTATATTTATATTTTTAGGAAAAGAGATTACATCGATTGATGCTATGAGGTTTCAAGTAATAGCTGCCGTTTCGGCATTTCTAATTGGGTCAGCATTTCTTTTATATGCATTGCCTCATCAAGTGAGGAATATTCAACCCGAATACGCGATCAAGCCGTGGGCGAAAAGTTTAATTCCGCTTAGTATTTTTGCTGGCGTCCAGCTTTTGGACGCCCAGATATCCATTATATTGCTGGGATTTTTAGGAAATAACGATGAGCAGGTTGCTCTGCTTAGGGTTGCCAGTACTGGAGCAGGGTTAGTTGTTTTTAGTCTAACAGCCGTAAATATGACTCTTGGGCCTCATGTTGCGAGACTTTATGCGGCTGGCGAAATACAAAAATTGCAACAAATCCTTTCAGTCAGTGTGAGGGGTGCGATGTTTTTTGCGGTACCGATAGCGCTCATTTTCATTTTTTGGGGCGACGCTATTTTGTTAGTGGTGTTTGGTATTGAATATGCTGGTGCTGCTCCGTTATTAGTGATTTTATCCGTTGCACAGTTGATAAATTGCGCTGCTGGCTCGGTGGCGACTATTCTTCACATGACTGGAAATGAGAACTCAACTGTATTTGGTTCAGTTATTGGTTTATTGGCAAATGTTTTTTTTGGCGTTATTCTAATTCCGTTATATGGCGCTATGGGTGCAGCTTATTCATTTGCGGCTTCTATAATTATTTGGAATGTTATTTTAATGGTAATGGTTAAAAGAAGGTTGGGGTTGAAGTCATATTTTTTTGTGAGCGTTTCCCTCAAGAAGATCTCCGGCCCTAAGCATGACTGATCATTAAATTTCAAAGTTTCGAGTCGTCAGTAGGTGTCAAAAAGCATGTCTAGATTTATAATTTCAGATCATAAATTTGCTTATGAAGGTATTAGCACTGTATTTGATAAGTATTTCGAGCGCTCCTGTAACGGCAATCTATTAGGCAGTGAGTTTTCAGTTTGGTATAAAAAAAATGGCAGTGAGCAAAATTCTATTTTACCGGATGAAGATGTCGCTTTTTATGTTGGCACGCTAGAATATAATGGGAAAGTGGGTACGGCTGCTTTATATGATATATATAACGATTTTTCTAAGGACAATTTTCCTGAAATTTTGAAGAAAAGCTCCGGATGCTTTTCGGTAGTTCTTAAAAAGTCAGATAGGGTTTATGTGTTCGTTGATCCCTCTGCGACATTTAAGGTTTATTATTTGAACTCTGGCATTGCTATATCAAATAATCTTTATGGACTGGCTAGTGGTTATAGCGAAATATTAGGCGTGAATGAGGTCGCTTTAGTTGAGCAGGCGTTTCAGTATTCTGTTCTCGGGAACGAGACAATATTTAGGGGAGTTTCTAAGCTTGAAAGTGGAGATTTGTATAGCTACGACAAAGAGTCTAAATTTAAAGTAAAGAAGCATAACATTTTCCGAGAGATCCCTACCGACGATCAATGCCTTGCAGAGATTTTAAAGCGCAAAGCGTCGTTAATAGGCCAGAGTTATCGCTCAGTGTCAGTTAATATGACGGGCGGGTTAGACTCTAGAACTGTGCTTTCGTCATTTTTGTCGAGCGAAATTAGCCCAAGTCTAGTTTATGGTGTTGGAAATTCTGCCGCAACAAATACAAAATCTTCCGATGAGAAAATCGTTAGCCGGTTCTCAAACCGATTTGATTTAGACCACCTTAATCTCGACTGGAAGCTAAAAGATAGATTTATCCAAGATTGGGACGAACTTTTAGAGGAATACGGTGAGTTTTTTACGGCATATTGCGGCAACATAAACCTAATTAGAGGTTATGAGCGCTCTGTTTCTGCTATTTCAGATTATACCTGTTTTGGTTATTTTGGTGAGACGCTAAGAAATATTGAAAAAGTCGAGTCGTCTGGTTTGAGCCATTTTACTGTAGAGTCTTTAGTTAAAAGCCTGTACCTCTATCACGGGCCTAATTTTGAGTTTCTTGGTGATCTCAAGAAAAACTACTTGGAAAATATTTTTCGTAAGGTGCGACTTATTTGTGAAGAGGAAGGGCTAGATAAGAATTGCTTGAGCAAAGATGACTTTCAAATTATTCACAATCGGTACCGGTCAGAAGCAGATTCCAAAATGTCAGGACTTGTTAATTCTTTTATGTACTCTTCTGTTTTTTTGTCCGGCTATGATGTTCAAAATATAGTCGAACGAGTCACCTATTCAGATAAGTTCAAGGCACGTTTTCAGATTAATTTGATCAGAAATCTATTTCCAGATGCTTTGCATATACCTCTTTTTTCTCATGGCCGGCAATATAAAATTGATTTTAAAACGCTAAAGATGACTGCACCGATTTCTTGGAAAGAGTTCTTGCTTAAAATCCCATTAGTATCCGAGAATAGAGAATTTCTTCGGAAAATTAAGGGTAAGGGAGGGCGGGCTGTTGGGCAGTCTCTGGGAGTATACGACCGAGCGTGGCTGAATAATAGGGTGGTCGACCTTCAGAATATAATGTCGATAAATGCTGTGCAGCCTGAAAAGTATAATGGCGATATCAGAGCTTTGATATATTATTTGATGTATTTATATCTTTTGAATAAAGTTTTCAATAAGGGATATGTGTTTCCATATATTTAAGGTGTGTCATGAATTCTATTCTAGGTCTGATAGGTAGAGTAAGCGAACTTTTCTCTACCGATATTAAAAATCAAGAAGCAAAACTGTCCGAAATCGTCAGCGCCTCACGCTTCTTGGTTCTTGGCGGTGCCGGATCAATCGGTCAGGCGGTCACCAAAGAAATCTTCAAACGCAACCCCACCAAGCTTCACGTAGTCGACATTAGCGAAAATAACCTGGTCGAACTGGTTCGCGATATCCGCAGTAGCTTCGGTTATATCCCGGGTGATTTCCAGACTTTCGCCCTAGACATCGGTTCCGTTGAATACGACGCTTTTTTCAAGGCCGATGGTGGCTACGACTATATTCTCAACTTGTCCGCACTCAAGCATGTACGCAGTGAAAAAGACCCGTACACGCTCATGCGCATGATCGACGTCAATGTGTTCAACACGGACAAAACGGTTCGGCAGGCGGCTAAAGCCGGTGCTACCAAATATTTCTGTGTGTCCACAGACAAGGCCGCCAATCCGGTCAACATGATGGGTGCCTCTAAGCGAATCATGGAAATGTTCTTGATGCGCCGAAGCCAAGATATGAAGATTTCAACCGCTCGCTTTGCCAATGTTGCGTTTTCAGACGGCTCACTGCTCCACGGCTTTAATCAACGCTTAGAAAAGCGTCAGCCCATCGTTGCCCCGAAAGACGTTCGCCGATACTTCGTGACGCCCAAGGAGTCCGGCGAACTGTGCCTGATGTCATGCATCTTTGGGGATAACCGGGATATTTTTTTTCCGAAGCTCAGTGAAGAATTACACCTGATCTCGTTTGCAGATATCGCAGTGAAGTACCTTGAGCAGAAAGGTCTAGAGCCAGTCCTCTGTCACGATGAAGATGAAGCCCGGGAGCTGGCCAAGACCCTGCCGGAGCAAGGCAAGTGGCCTTGTCTTTTTACCAACAGTGATACAACCGGCGAAAAAGACTTTGAAGAATTCTATACAGATCAGGAAATGCTGGATATGAACCGCTTCAATAACCTTGGCATTATCAAGAATGAGGCGGTATTCGACGAAGCTCTGCTTGATGACTTTGAACAAAGCATTGCTGTAATGAAGAAGAACCTCGCTTGGAGTAAAGACGATCTCGTTAAGATGTTCTTCCGCATGATTCCGGATTTCGGTCACAAGGAAACCGGAAAATACCTTGATGGCAAGATGTGAGGCAATTTTGAGCAAGCATTTAATACAGTTTGTACGGGACTATTTCGGTACTAACGAGTTTATCCCTCTGCATGCACCGATTTTTCTGGGGCGTGAGAAAGAGTATGTGGCTGATACTATTGAGTCTACGTTTGTATCCAGCGTTGGCGCCTATGTTGATCGTTTTGAAAAGGATATGGCCAGCTTTACCGGCTCACCTAGAGCAATCGCCACGGTAAACGGCACAGCGGCCCTGCATATAGCTTTGAAGTTAGCCGGAGTGGAAGCGGGTGACTTGGTTATAACCCAGCCGCTAACATTTGTAGCCACCTGCAACGCCGTTGCCTACTGCAATGCTGAGCCTGTCTTCGTGGATGTCGACTGCGACACCCTAGGGCTGTCTCCAGAGGCCATGGAGCAGTGGCTAGTTGAAAATGCCCAGTTGGATGCGGAAGGCGTCTGTCGCACGAAATCAGATGGTAAAGCCATCCGCGCCTGCATACCAATGCACACGTTTGGTCACCCGGCTGATCTGGATGGTTTATGTAAGGTTGCCGGTCGGTGGAATATCCACATTGTGGAAGATGCAGCTGAATCTCTCGGCAGTTACTATAAGGGGCAGCACACAGGCACCTTCGGATCGCTAGGCACGCTTAGCTTTAACGGCAACAAAGTTATGACAACCGGTGGTGGGGGGATGATCCTGGCAGGGGAAGCCTTGGCAGACCGCGCGAAACACCTAACCACTACCGCCAAACAACCTCATCCCTATGAGTACATACACGACGAGGTTGGCTACAACTACCGCATGCCTAACTTAAATGCGGCGCTTGGCTGTGCTCAGTTGGAGCAGCTTGAATCTTTTGTTGAAGCAAAACGTTCGCTGGCAGCGGCCTATGAAACGTTCTTCAAATCTGGCCCACCTTTAAAGTTCGTTAAGGAACCGGCAGAGTGCCGCTCCAACTACTGGTTGAATGCTGTGATTTGTGAAAACAAGCAGCAGCGAGATGAGTTATTGAAAACGACAAATAACGAAGGGGTGATGACCCGCCCAATTTGGGCGTTGATGAATCATTTGGCGATGTATCAGAATTGCCGTAAGGGTGATCTAACAAACTCTGAATGGTTTGAGGCGCGAGTTGTGAATCTGCCAAGTAGCGTTGTGCTATCGAATTTTAACATTACTTGATTGCGAGGTTTAGAGATCAAAATGCGTATAGGCTATTTCGCTGACGGGCCTTGGTCACATCGTGCCCTTGAAAAAATTCTGGCCGATGATTCTCTTTCCGTGGCGTTTATATGTGCCCGATTCGATAATCCAGACCAGACTCTGAAAGAAAAGTCAGCGTCAACTGGGATCCCATTCCTTGTCCATAGAAATATAAATTCAGATGATTTCCTTAAAAAAATAGCTGATTATGATTGCGATATTTTCGTTTCAATGTCCTTCAATCAAATATTTAAAGATGAAATTATTAACCTGGCTCCAGGCGGGATTGTAAATTGCCATGCTGGCAAACTCCCATTTTACCGTGGTAGAAATGTATTGAATTGGGCATTGATAAATGATGAAAAGGAATTTGGTGTGACAGTTCACTATGTAGACCGGGGTATAGATACGGGAGATATTATTCGTCAGGAATGTTACGAAATTACTGATGATGATGATTATTTAACCCTCCTTACGCGCTCTTATAAATATTGTGCTGATGTTTTATATCGATCGCTTTCAGACTTATTAAATCAACAGGTAAAGCGAAGAGTACAAGAAGATATTCATCCCGTGGGCTTTTACTGCAGCCAGCGAGGAGTGGGTGATGAAATCCTAGATTGGAACCAGTCTTCACGAAATATATTTAATTTTGTGCGAGCGATTTGCGAGCCTGGGCCACAGGCGCGAACTTACATAGCCGGTGTTGAAGTGAAAATCAACAAGCTAGCTCTGATCCCTAGCGCTCCCTCCTACAAGGGTATTCCTGGTGCTGTTCTTGGTATTGAGGACGGCTCTTTGCTGGTCAAAACCGCGGATTCCTTTGTAAAGGTTTTGGATTGGAGTTGTGATGCCAAAGTCCGAGTAGGAGACAGACTGCAATGAGTGTACTTGTAATCGCTGAAGCGGGCGTTAATCACAATGGTAACTTGGATCTCGCTAAATCATTAATAGACGCAGCGGCGGAAGCGGGAGCAGATTTTGTCAAATTTCAGACCTTCAAAGCCAAGAGTCTGGTTACGAACACTGCTCCTAAAGCTGAGTATCAGGTGAAGAATGCCGGAGCAGATGAGTCTCAGTTCGAGATGATTCGTAGCTTGGAACTCAGTGAACAGATGCATGAGCAACTTTGGGATTACTGCGCGAAGAAAAATATCGGTTTCTTGTCTACTGGTTTCGACATTTCCAGCATCGATTATTTGAAGAGCCTCGGCATTGATCTCTTTAAAGTACCATCTGGTGAACTGACTAACCTTCCTTTTTTGCGGCACATCGGAGCTTTGAATAAAGATGTTATTTTATCAACAGGCATGGCTTGCCTCGGTGAAATTGAGCAAGCAATTGACGCTGTTGAAAAAGCTGGAACACCGAGGGATAAGATCACTGTGCTGCACTGCACTACGGAATACCCCGCGCCTATGGAAGATGTGAACCTCAGGGCGATGCATAACATTGGCGCTGCTCTTGGCGTCCGCGTTGGGTATTCAGATCATACCCCTGGTATTGAGGTTCCTATAGCCGCAGTAGCACTAGGCGCCACGGTTATTGAAAAGCATTTCACCCTCGACCGAAGCCTCCCGGGGCCAGATCACCGGGCTAGTTTGGAGCCTGATGAATTGAAAGCGATGGTGGCAGGAATCCGTAATATTGAACGCGCTCTGGGGGATGGTATTAAGCGCCCAAGCCCAAGTGAGCTAAAGAACAAACCCATTGCCAGAAAATCGCTGGTAGCCGCAACAGACATCAATGCAGGTGACCTGTTTAGTCCCGAAAATCTTATAGCAAAGCGCCCTGGTACGGGCATTTCCCCAATGAGATGGGACGAGATTATAGGTCGGGTCGCTCCTCGAAATTTCGGTGAAGATGAGTTGATTGAATTATGAGTCGTAAGATCTGTGTGGTCACCGGTACGCGAGCTGAATTCGGCCTGCTTCGCTGGCTGATGCACGAAATTGAAAAGCACTCCGAGCTAGAGCTCGAATTGGTAGCAACGGGCATGCATCTGTCGCCAGAGTTCGGATCCACTTATCGAGAAATTGAGGATGCTGGGTTTCGTATTGATGCCAGAGTAGAAATGCTTTTGAGTTCGGATTCTAGTACTTCAGTTAGCAAGTCTATGGGCCTAGGTATGATTGGTTTCGCAGACGTTTACGAACGACTGCAGCCAGATATGATTGTGGTTCTTGGGGATAGGTTCGAAATTTTCGCTGCTGTGTCCGCAGCTTTGATTGCGGGAGTCCCTATAGCCCATCTTCATGGTGGTGAGACCACCGAAGGGGCATTTGATGAGGCAATCCGTCACTCGATCACTAAAATGTCCCACCTGCATTTTGTCGCTGCAACGGAGTATCAAGAGCGTGTGATTCAGCTGGGTGAACATCCAGAACGGGTGTTTAATGTGGGCGGCATGGGTATTGATGCCATTAAGCGGATAAATTTGTTAAACAGAGAAGATCTTGAAGAGTCTCTCGGTTTCCGCTTCGGCAAAAAAAACCTTCTGATTACATTCCACCCGGTCACGCTGGAGGGCGGAGTCAGTTCCTCTGCGCAAACTAAAGAGTTGCTAGCGGCACTAGATGAGCTTGACGACACGCAACTGATTTTCACTATGCCAAATGCAGATACCGGCGGCCGTGAATTGAGTGCTTTGGTTCAGACATTTGCTGATAGTCACCCTAATGCCTGTGTATTTGGTTCTTTGGGGCAGTTAAGGTATTTCTCCTGCCTTGCGCAAGTGGACGCCGTGGTAGGAAATTCCTCCAGTGGATTAGCGGAAGCACCTTCGTTTGGTATAGGCACAGTCAACATTGGTGACCGCCAAAAGGGTCGCTTGCAAGCAGAAAGTGTCATTGATTGCCAACCGGTGAAAGCTCAAATTATCGAGGCGTTAGAGCACGTTTATTCTCCACAGTTCCAAGAAGAACTAAAAACAGTTCAAAATCCTTATGGCAACGGTGGCTCCAGTGAGAAAATCGTAAAGAAATTGGCGGACTATCCACTGCAGAATATTTTGAAAAAACAGTTCTACAACCTTCCAGTAAGCGGTCTATCCTGAGAAATGGAGCACTTAATGAAGTCATGGCGTAATGCTCTTACCAATACCGACGCATCGCTGGAGCAGGCCATTGAGATATTAGATAAGGCGGCTCTTCGTATCGCATTAATTGTTGATGATGGGGGCCGGCTTCAAGGTACGTTGACCGACGGTGACGTTCGCCGGGCGCTTCTTAAACATCTTCCGCTGGGCACACCGGTCGCTGAGGTCATGAATCCCAATCCACGAGTAGCGAAGCAGGGTTGGACTGAAAGCCGAGTACTCGCAATGCTCGAAGAGCATGATCTTTTGCAGTTGCCATTGATTGATGACAATAGAAATGTTGTCGGTTTGACAAATTTGCACGATTTGTTAAACAAACATCGTTACGATAACCCAGTATTCCTTATGGCTGGCGGTTTTGGCACTCGATTGCGCCCACTGACTAACAACTGCCCGAAGCCCATGTTGAAAGTGGGTGACAAGCCGATACTTGAGCAAATTCTTCTGGGTTTTGTAAACGCTGGTTTTCATCATTTCTATATATCGACGCACTATATGCCAGAAGTCATTCGGGACCATTTTGGCAGTGGTGAGAAATGGGGCGTATCTATTGAGTACATTCATGAAGAAGAACCGCTAGGCACAGGTGGTGCTTTGGGGTTATTGCCGCATGAGGATATCAATCTTCCTTTGTTTGTGATGAACGGCGACCTACTAACATCACTTAACATTCGTAGTTTTCTTGAGTTTCATGAAAGCCATGGAAGCCTCGCCACCATGTGTGTGCGCAAGTACGAGCACCAGGTTCCTTACGGCGTGATTACCAGTGAGGGAACCCAAATCAAGTCGATGATTGAAAAGCCCGTTCATAAGTTTTTCGTGAACGCGGGCATCTATTTGCTCAATCCAGAGTTGGTTAAAAGCGTTGGCCGTGGGGTTCGGGTTGATATGCCAACATTACTCGAACAACAGATTGAGGAAGGTCGGCCTGTTAATATGTTTCCGGTGCATGAGTACTGGCTGGATATAGGCCAGATGGGCGATTTTCAGCGGGCTCAGGATGAAGTAGGTGGCGCGCTCAATGGCTGATCTCGGCAAGATATTAATGGTGATTCCGGCAAGGGGTGGTAGTAAACGTCTGCCCAGGAAAAACGTATTGCCGCTTGGTGGTAAGCCTTTAATTTGTTGGACGATTGAAGCGGCGCTCGCGACGGACCTAGACGCCAGAATCCTTGTGACAAGCGATGATGAAGAAATACTCAGTCTTGCTAAGCGGTACGAGCCTGATGGGGTGATCGCGCATCGCCGCCCAAGCGAATTAGCCTCTGATACTGCCAGCACGGCAGACGCACTTGTAGATGCCGTAGAGGCTGAGACGAGAGCAGGCTATGCACCAGCAATCTTGATTCTACTGCAACCGACTTCGCCGCTTCGTAGTGCTGATGATGTCTTGTCGGCGTTAAATGTGTTTGAGGAAGCGGGCTGTAGCGACACCGTTGTTGGGGTTTGTGAGGTTGAGCACCCTACCGCTTGGGTTGGCTTAATCGATGACGACTCACGTTTTACAGGTATCGATTTGTCGGGTAAGCGGTCGCAAGACTACCAGCAAGAGTATCGGTTAAACGGAGCGGTATATGTGGCCCGAACGGAAGTTTTGATGGGCACGCGCTCACTGTTCACGGAGCACTTGACAGCGTCAGTGATGCCCAGGCATCGCTCTTTCGATATCGACGAAGAGATTGATTTTCATGTTTGCAAGAGTTTGATCAATGATTGATAACCTTTTTATTGTTGAATCGCCGCTTCAGGCGCTGGTGGCGGTTGAGCTAGGCCTTCAGTTTAAGGGGCAAAATAATGGGATAATCTATCGGCTTTCGGGAAAGGGGCGCGAGAGGAATGATGACCAAATTTGTAAGGTGATTGACCGGGGGCAGTGGAGTTTTGTTCGCCAGGTCGCTTTCAGCGCATCAGGCGCGGTAGCTCATCATCTGAGTGTCAGGAAGTTTATTCTCAGCTTACGTAAAGAGTTTGCCAGTTCTGTTCAGAACGTTTTTTTTGGTGAGTTTCGATCCCAGTGGATGCATTTCACTCGTTTGGCCCTTGCGCCTGAAAAGTGTGTTTTGATGGACGACGGTGCTGCCACCGTTACTGCCAAGAGCGAGTATATTGATAAAAACGTTTTTTTCCCTCGAGATCTTTGGATCAGCAAAAGCCCTTCAAAAGATCTTGTCAAAAACGCTATCTATATGGGCCTCTTTGATAAGAAACAGCTACCTAGGCCACTGTCCTTTGCTTCAGCTTTTTTAAAGCATGAGTCTGAGTATAAAGTAGACTTTTCCTCAGTAAGAAAACAATTTTCTACACCCAACTCCTTAGGTGTGAAAGAACAAGCAGAGGTGTATTTTTTTGGGTCAAAATATAGCGAAGCTGGAATACTCACGTTGGATTATGAGCTGGGTTTTATTTCTCATGTTATCGATTACTACGCACAGAAAGGCTTAACCCTAATTTACTGCGCGCACAGAGATGAAAGTTCCGAAAAGCTTGATGCTATCAAGTCGCTAGGTGATGTGAGTGTTGTTAGACCAGAGCTGCCTGCAGAGCTGTTCATCTTGGAGCACCATGAGAATGTTGCAGAAATTGCCTCTGCTTATTCAAGCGTTATCAACAATCTAAGCCTTATGTTTCCGGATAAGCCGGTTACAAGCTTTCGTTTGAATTCTGAGGCGGTTAATCCACTGAATAGAAATCAAATTGAGCGTATTTATAAGCATTATGCGGCACAAGGGATTGTTGTAGCGCCTGTTTTTCCAGAGCTGCGCATACGCCTCTAAATAGAATGAATAAACCCGATAGATTAAAGCGAGCTATAAGCGGCAATCGTTCATGACCGACCTATACCTCGGCTACCCAGTCTTTCTCTGGCAAGCACTGCTGAATGTGTCGTCCTTAGTATTTGCCGGCTTGCTGATTGCCTTCGTCACAACCTTTTACCTGAAGCGTAAAGACGAAAGTATTCGCGTTGCCGGTGTTATTCTGGAAAAGCGGGTCAACGCACAGCACGAGATCCTTCGTTACCTGGAAGATTCGTCGCAAAAACTGGAAATGCCGCAACCGGCGGCTTCTGCGATGAAAGAGGTCATGGAGGATCATGGGCTGGCGCTGCCGTATAGCCCTCACATTCAGTATGCCGATATCTTTTCATCTGTTGAAAAGTACCGCGCGTTCTTCAAGGATTTCGAGGAGCTGTTTGCCAAGCACAAGCTGTGGCTAGACATGAAAGTGCGCCACCAAATGCTACTGATACAGGCGTACTTCGCAGCGATTAATGGGTCGCTACTCACGTTCAATCGGTTGCCACTACCCGCAGGTGTGGTTCTGAACCCAACCGAAATGGAAGAGCTTAGTGACCGGCTACTGTTCATGCTGGGTGCTGCTCTGGATGAAGAGTTCAATCAGCTGTTGATCGATCTGGAAGTACTGATGGTCAACTCCATCTACAAGCTCGACCTCAGCCGGCCAAAGAAGAGCTTCTTCGCGCAAAGGCGTGAAAATAAGGAAGCGAAAAAGGTGGAGCATTTCTTACTCAAAACATCTCTGATGGGCCAGTATCTTCCCAAAATCGTGGTACCCCCCTCTGTCAGCCTAGATGTCCAGTTGGCGATTTCGCCTAAATTCATATCAGATTGGGCGGTATGAGCGCAGTCATGCCACGTTATTCCGAGGAACGTAAAGCGGCCGTGTTGAAGAAGTTGTTGCCTCCGCAGAATCGCAGTGTGGTGCAGGTGGCGGCAGAGGAAGGCATATCGGATGTGACTCTGTATAGTTGGTTAAAACAGTGTCGACAACAAGGAATGCCTGTGCCGGGTTATCGTAATGCTGGAGACGATTGGTCTCCTGATGCCAAGTTGGCCGTCGTGATCGAAACGGCGTCTATGTCCGAAGCTGAACTGAGCGCGTATTGCCGCCAGAAAGGTCTTTATTCCGAGCAGGTGCAGCGCTGGAAAGAGGCCTGCCTACACGGTACGGGTCTGCAAGAGGGGCAAGACAAAGCCGCTCAGAAGCAGCAGCGAGACGCCCGTAAAACCATCAAGAAGCTGAAGGCGGAAGTTCGCCGTAAAGATCGGGTTCTGGCAGAAACGACCTCGTTGTTGGTGCTGTCAAAAAAGCTCGAAGCCTTGTACGGCGTGGACCCGGACAGCGAGGACAACTGACACCGCTGACCGAACGTACAAGGCTTTTAAACGACTATGACGAAGCTGTCGCCAGTGGCGCAGCCCGGTACAAGGCAGCCGATTTGATGGAGCTGAGTCAGCGCACGTTGAAACGCTGGCGACGCGCTAACGGCACTGTGGCAGAGGACCAGCGCCTGGAAGCGGAGCGCGTTGTGCAGCCACACCAGCTCACTCACGCTGAAGAAGCGGCCATCCTGGACACGTGCAATGAACGGGAGTATCAAAGCTTGCCACCGTCCCAGATCGTGCCTCGACTGGCTGACAAAGGGCTTTACCTGGCGTCGGAGTCCTCGTTTTACCGAGTGCTCAAAAAACACCAGCAATTGAATCGTCGGGGCCGCATGAAACCGCCGCGCAAGGTTCCTGAGCCCACCAGCTTTACGGCCACAGGCCCGAACCAGGTGTGGAGCTGGGACATCAGTTATTGCCCCTCAGAGGTGCGCGGTCAGCACTGGTATCTGTACCTGATCATGGACATCTACAGCCGCAAAATCGTGGCTTGGGAAATCCACGAGGCAGAGTCCGGCGAGCTTGCCAAAAAGCTCATTGATCGAGCTCTGTTGCGCGAGAGATGTTGGCAAAACCCACCGGTGCTGCACTCAGATAATGGCGCGCCAATGACGTCCTACACGCTGAAAGCGCGGCTGGCAGACTTGGGTATGTTGATGTCTCACAGCCGGCCCAGAGTGAGCAACGATAACCCGTACTCAGAGTCGTTGTTCAAAACGCTGAAGTATTGCCCAAAGTGGCCCGCTAAAGGCTTTGCATCACTAACGGCGGTGCGCAAATGGATGCTGTTGTTCGAGCAGGCCTACAACGAAGAGCACCTGCACAGCGGCATCAACTTCGTGACGCCAGCACAACGGCACCAAGGTGTTGATACGGAATTGCTAGCCAAACGTGAAGCGGTTTATGAACGAGCAAAGAGTCTGAATCCCAGGCGCTGGTCTGGTGACATTCGAAACTGGGAAGTCGCCGGAGCCGTATCGCTCAACCCTGGAAAATTACAGGAAATTGAGCGCAACAAACAGGCTGCTTAAACGCAGCTATATGGACAACTGGGTTGCAAATCACCGAGTGCGCCAAAGCCAACAGCGACAG
>Ga0307937_1001164_pt1 | contig 14043 bp, 15 predicted proteins | sample OrgLakmetagenom3_FD_201814 | JGI IMG/M metagenome (GOLD analysis project Ga0307937, IMG submission 201814) | Saline water microbial communities from Organic Lake, Antarctica - #3 | ecosystem: Environmental > Aquatic > Non-marine Saline and Alkaline > Saline | place: Antarctica: Organic Lake...
CAAATTCTTTTCCATCTTTATCTAGCATTAAAATCCAATTTTCTCCTACTTTAAATTTATACTCGGTATCTGAATCACTGGCTTTAAAATGAAGTATTCCTTCATCTTCAATCCATTTATACATCCCTTCGTCTTGAAAAATGGTTGTATCTTTTCCTTCATAAATATACTTTGCAATAAAGCTGTTGTCTTTGTTAATAACAATTTTGAAACGAATGAACGAACAGTCTGCACAAGGAAGTTCTCCGGCATAAGTTCCAGTATAATCTAATTTATCTGTGCTGATTTGCTCATCTACTTTTTCATTATTTGATGAATTATTTTCATCTGCTTTTTTGTCACTTGTACAACTCAATAAACTAATGAATAGACTAAGAATTACTATTTTTTTGAACATGATTTTTGATTTTAAGCAAAACTAAATATTAAAATGAAATAGCATTGCAATTAGCTTAATTATTGTTTTAGTTTTTGAATAAATTACTTTCGTCTAATCTTCCAAAGAATTTCTTCTAGTCCGTTTACTTTCAACTCCAGTACTTCCTGCATTTGATTGCCCAATTTATTAGGTGGAAATCCTTTTTGCTTGAACCAAATTAAGTACGCCTCTGGTAAATCACTTAAATACGAACCTTTAAATTTTCCAAAGTGCATTTTGGCGTGCGCTAATTCCTCTAAATGTTTGGGATTTGGCTTCATCTTTAGCGAAATAAATGATTGAAAAAAGCTTGAATAAATTTCTTTGAAGTAAGCGATTTAATGATGATAAAGTCTTCTGAATAGGATGTTTCTTCATCCAGAAATCGAAGTAAGGTGCGAATGTCGTTTTTTGCATATAGTTTGAAAAAAACTTCTTCACCAACATGATTGTGTTCATATAAAACATTCAAGAAAAGGGAGTCGTAATGCTTGTATTTGGGATGAAATAAACCCTGATTCAAAGGTAAATCCTGTTTCAAATTAAAAACAATTTTCTTTGCTTTTTTCTCTGCATTTTTAAAAGAATATCCAGATGAAGCTTTTACCCAGCCACCAGCAGTGCCAATCTGAATTACTTTTTGAGTATGGGTTTCCGCAAAATTATAATTGCTCATGGGAATAATCCCTTTTTCCTCTTCAACTATTTTGTAGTCGCTAATTTTCAATTCGTCTTTGATGTATTTTTCAATAAAGCTATCATACACTTTATCTTCTACTAATGCCGGTGTAAAATAGGTATATTCCACAAGGGCTTTATGTTCACTTATGGGTAAGACATAAATAAAACTTGTTTTATCACCATCTTTAAAACGGTAATCCATCATTACAAATTCACTTGGGTTAAAGACTGGCTTTTTAGTTTCAATAAACCAACCTTTAAAATGTTGAAGTAAGGTAAAATCTGCTTTTTCTTTAATGAGGTTGAAATCTGGAATGCGACTATTAAAAACCAAATTTGAAGTATAGCTATTTTTTAAAGTTTCAATACTTACATCTTGCAGGTTTTCCTGAAGGTTCTCCACTTGCTCAAATATCAGTTCTATATTGTGTGCTTTTTCTAATTGCTTATAAGCATAAGTGTAAAAGTCTATAGAACGCAGCATTTTATAAGTGTTGGGAGCTAAATCCAAATCAACTTCTTCATTTTGTGCAAAAATCTTTCCTTTGGCCCAAGTTTTAAAAATCAAATCATCCCATTGTCCTTTTCCTTCTTCCCAAAAAGACCATGTTTTATCGTTTTCAGTTTTAGGTGTTTTTTCGAATAAGGCAATTTTATAGGCTTTAAAATGAGGGTCTTTTATCAAAGCTAGAGCCAAATGAAGCCCAGAAACTCCACCACCTACAATACAAATATCAAATTTAGAAGTAGACATAGAAATAGATAAAAAACACTAGTTGAACAAAATACATGTGCAAACTTATAAATAAGTTGCCTTTCAATTTTAAGCTACTAAAAATAAGATGAAACAAAAAGGCAACAATCCCCCATGCGATGTAATTATCAATTGGCGCATAGCCTCCAGAAAATTCCCAAAAATCGAAAATGGGAGCAGAGGCTTCCATCAAAATGTCGAGAAATAGCATTAAAAAAGTTCCTATTAGAGACTTAAAAAACCAATTATCAGTCAAGTAATTCGCCATTGCTCCAGTTATAAAAGTGAGCAATGCCCAATTTAAACCTATTAACCATGGAACTCCGCCAATTTTAGGTCCCATGTTTTCTCCGTATGCATAATCACCAAAAAACAATCCGTAGTTAACCCCTAAGTACTCTACCAAAATTCCTAAACCCGCAAGAACTAAAAATACAATCCAAGTTTTCAAGTTTTGAACAGGAAAAAAAACAATTAATATTAAGCCAAGTATAATAAGGTTCAGACTCGTTCGGCTTGCAAACCAATCTTTATACCCAAGGCTAACTCCAATGATTCCACTTATATGAAATAACCATAAAACCCCCGCAGCAATTGGTAATGCATATTTTTGTTTTGAGATAAAGTTCATCTATGCTTTAGGAATTAAATCAGCAACAATTTTTGCAGATAGCAAACATAGCGGAATTCCTCCACCTGGATGTACTGAGCCTCCACAAAAATAAAGGTTTTTGTATTGTGAAGAAAAATTAGGATGCCTTAAAAATGCAGCCCATTTGCTATTACTTGATGCTCCATACAAAGAACCTCTATAAGAACTGGTTTCTTCCTCTATTGAAACCGGAGTCCAACAATGTTCTGTTGCAATTAAATCTGAAACATCTACACCTAAACATTTTTCAATTTTACTTAAGATATATGTTTTTGCTTTGACCTTCAATTCCTCCCAATTTTGTCCGTAATTTGCTGGTGAGTTAATCATTACAAACCAATTTTCAGCTCCACTAGGAGCATCAGTTGGAGTTTCTTTTGAAGTTACATTGATATATACGGTTGGGTCTTTGTAAAGTTTTTTTGTATTGAAAATAGAATTGAATTCAGCTTCATAATCCTCCGAAAATAAAATATTATGCAAATCTAACTCAGGAAATTCTCTGCTTATACCCCAGTAAAAAATCAACGCAGAACTTGAAGCTTCTTGCTGAAGTGTTTTTTTTGGTTTTTTGGCATCTTTCAATAAATTATGGTAACTATTGAAAACATCCATATTGGAAATGACCAAATCACCATTATAAATAGTTTTATTTGTTTTAATTCCCGTAACTTTTTCATTTTCACTTATAATCTGATTTACTTTGGTATTCAAATGAAATTGAACCCCTTTATCTTCCGCAAATCGGGTTAAGCTTTGCGAAATTTCGTGCATTCCACCTTTGGGATAAAATGTGCCAAAATGCATTTCTAAATGCGGAATCATTGACATAATACCCGGTGTTTTATAGGGAGATGAACCGTTGTATGTAGCAAAACGATTAAATAATTGAACTAGTTTTGGATTTTTGAAATACTTTTGGTTTACAGCATTCAAATTTTCTGAAAGATTCAATTTGTATAATTGTGAAATGGCCGTAAAGGTTTCTAAAGAGAAGTATGTTTTAGCTTGATGAAGCGATTTTTCTAAAAATAGACTAGCAGTTAAATCGTACTTTTCTTTATTTCTTTTTAAATAAGCTTGTATGTTTTTTTCTTCTTCACCAAAAATTTTTGCGGCTTCAACTATGAATTGTTCAACCGAAGCGTTTGCTTGAAATTGCGTGCCATCTTCCCAAAAATAATTACAGACATTCTCTTTTTTTATGTATTCGAAATACTTTTCAGGCTTTTCATCATAAAGCTGAAAAATTTCATCTACAAAATGCGGCATTGTAAAAAGGGAAGGGCCTAAATCAAACCGAAAATCATCTTGTTTTATGGCATGCAATTTTCCACCAGTATGCGGGCTAGCTTCAAAAACATCAACTTGATACCCTTTATGTCGCAGTCTCAAGGCGGTTGCTATCCCTGCAATACCAGCACCAATAATTAAGGCGCGCTTATCACTCATAAATTATTTTTGTTTTAAAAATCGAAGGGGTGGAGCTAACATACCAAAGCATTCGCTTTCTTCTTTGCCTAAATGCTTATGGTGCATTTTGTGCGCTCTTCTAACGGCTTTTGCATACCAATGATTTGCTTTTCTAAACATTTTGAAACGTTGGTGTATGAAGATATCATGAACCAGAAAATAGGTAGCTCCATAAGCTGCAATTCCAGCACCAATCGCATTCCCGAAAACAACATAATCCGTCATAAAAAAGAACATACTTACAGCAGCATAAAAAACAAAAAACAAGTCATTGCGTTCCCACCAAGAGTCATGGTCTTTCCTGTGATGGTCTTTATGCAAAATCCATAAAAAGCCATGCATTACATATTTGTGCGTAAACCAAGCCATGAATTCCATTCCGGCAAAGGTTCCAATAAAAATTAAAATTGAATAAATAATATTCATATATGTATTCTATATTTTCTATTTATATTAAATTTAGTCTACAAGAAATAAAAGACTTTGCCAATAAGCTAGCTTTGGTATAATTAGGTACACTAATTCGTGTATTTTTGATTTCTAATGAAGGAGTAGCTTTTAGTTTATGCAGTAATTTTAAATAATAAATATAGGCTGTATAAACTCCCAATTTTGCTTCTACCGGTAGTTGAGTAATCCCTCTTAAGCCAGCTTGAAAATCTGCTTCAATTTCATTGATGATTTCTTGTTTCGTTGCTTCATCTAATTGTTCCAAATTTGCATTTGGAAAATATGATCGACTTAGCTCTTCATAATCTGCTTTTAAATCTCGTAAGAAATTCACTTTTTGAAAAGCAGAACCCAATTTCATAGCATCGTTTTTGAGTATTTCGTATTTCTCATCGTCACCATTTACAAATACTTTTAAACACATCAAACCAACAACATCTGCACTTCCATAGATATACTCTTCGTATTCAGCTTGTGTTTTATACGTGCTCTTCACCAAATCTTTTCTCATGCTTTTTAGAAAAGCCTTATATAATTCTTCTGGTATGTTGTATTTGTGAACGGTTTCTTGAAATGAATTCAAGATGGGATTCAAACTTATTTTACGTTCTAAAGATTTGTATAAATCATCTTCAAATTCGTCAAGTAATATATTCTTATCATACTCATGAAACGTATCTACAATTTCATCTGCAAAACGAACAAATCCGTAGATGTTATATATATCTTGCCTTATGGATGGAGCGAGAAGTTTGGTAGCTATAGAAAAAGAAGTACTGTAAGATTGGGTCACATTCTTACTACAATCTCTTGCTACCTGATCAAATATTGATTTCATAACAAATTCTTTTAATTCTTTACAATTAACTCTGAAACCAATTTACCTGAAATTAGTGCTGGAGGAACTCCAGGACCAGGAACAGTTAATTGGCCAGTGAAAAACAAGTTTTCAACTTTTTTACTTTTTAATTTAGGTCTAAGAAAAGCAGTTTGCAATAGGGTATTTGCCATACCATATGCATTTCCTCCATAGGAATTATAGTCTTTTTTAAAGTCATCTACACAAAAAGTTTTTTTAAAAATAATATTATTTTTAATACTTTCTCCAGTTAGTTGTTCAAATCTTGACATAATTACATCAAAATACTGTTCTCTTAATTCTGTTGTATCCTCTAAACCTGGTGCTATGGGAACTAAAAAAAAGGCATTTTCACATCCTTCAGGAGCAGTAGATGGGTCGGATAAAGAAGTAAAGTTAGCATAAAACAAGGGTTCAGACGGCCATTTTGGTTCCGAATAAATTTCATGTGCATGCTTCTCAAAATCGACATCAAAAAATAAATTGTGGTGATTTACTTGCTCTAACTTTTTATCAATTCCTAAATAAAATAGGAGTGAAGAGGGTGCAAATGTTTTGTTTTTCCAATATTTTTCTGAATATTGACGTTCTTTTTGGTCAAGTAAGGTTTCTGTATGGTGATAATCTGCACCACTTAAAACTATATCTGCTGCATGAAAATCTCCATTGCTTATAACACCAATTGCTTTTCCGTCTTTAACTTCAATTTTTTCAATATTGGCGTTAGTATGAAATTTAACACCTAAAGATGTACCTAATTTTTCCATAGCTGATACCACTTGAAACATTCCCCCTTTTGGATGCCACGTACCTAAACCAAAATCAGCATGATTCATAAAATTATAAAAGGAAGGAGTGTCACTTGGCTTTGCTCCTAAAAAAAGGACTGGAAACTTTAATATTTGTCTTAATCTTTCATTTTTAAATTTTCTGTCTACATCGTCAGAAATATTACCAAAGAATTGATCTACTTTTTTAGCAGTTTTCCAAGTAACTAATTCTAAAGGTGAAACGCCTGGTTTATAAACTAAATCTTTGATAGCAATATCGTAATTATCCGATGCTCCATCCATAAACTTTTTAAGCTCAACAGATGAATTTTTTTCTTCTATTTCAAATACTTTTAAAATTTTATCTAAAGAATCTTCAATGTCAATTTTATCTTGCTTACCAAAATAGACAGAATAAGCTGGATTTAGTTTTTCTAAAGAATAGAAATCCGAAACTTTATGGTTGAAATCTGCGAAAAATCTTTCAAAAACATCTGGCATCCAATACCAAGATGGTCCCATGTCGAATGTAAATCCTTTCGCTTTAAATTGACGTGCTCTTCCCCCAACACTTTCATTTTTTTCAAAAACTTGTACTTTATAGCCTGCTTTTGAAAGGTAACAGGCAGCTGAAAGGGAAGAAAATCCCGAACCAATGATACAAACAGTTTTGGTCATATTATAAATTAAGGGTTAAATCGTTTATACTTCTAAAGGCTCTTACTCGGTTAGGTAATTTTACATCACTATCGAGTAATTCTCCTGCTTTTCTGCCCAATATCCAGTATTCACATTGTTCTGCGGTACAAATAATTTCAGTAAATTTATTTATATATTCCTCTACATTTTCAGGTTTAACAGTTAAATAGCTTACAAAAATAGCATTATCAAAAATCTTAGATAGGTAATCCAAATCTTCCATAGGAAGACTTTGCCCCAGGAAAATCACTTTGTACCCGTGTGATAAAATTTCATAGTTAGCATAAAATAAACCAACATCATGAATTTCTTCCTCAGGTAAAAACAGTACAAAAACTTTATCCGTTTTAGAAGGTTGTTCTTTTTGGAGCTTTTCAATATTGATAAAAAGCTTTTGCTTTATTAAGGTAGAAATAAATTGTTCATGAGCAGGTGTAATTGTTCCTGCTTGCCATAGCATTCCTATTTCTTGTAGTAAAGGGATAAATACTTGATTGTAGATATCTCCGAATGTTAAGTTCTCTAATAAACCATCGTAGGTTTTTAAAAACAATGGTTGGTCAAAATTCATCATCGCTACTTTTAAAGATTTAACCGCTCTATTGGTATTACTCTTACTAGTAGTTATCCGCTGAACAAGCTCAGATATTTCTTTATCGTCCATTTTGGAAATCCTAGAAATTTTATAGCCGTTTTCATTTAAGAAAGCAATGTTTAGGATTTTCTGCAATCCATTTACACCATAAGTTCTAATATTGGTCTCCGTTCGTTCTGGTTGAAGAACGCCATAGCGTTTTTCCCACATCCTAATAGTATGAGCTTTTACACCACTTAAGGATTCTAAATCTTTAATACTGAAATTTTGTTTAATGTTTCCCATAACTTTATTTAACAAAACCAAAAATATTTTATTTTTTAAACTTTGTTCAGAAAATCAAGTTAAAAATTAAACAAAATAATTAAATATTATATAAAGATATGTTAAAGGAATTTTACATGTTTGATTTTTATGGTCCTTAATTTGAGATTTTACGCAGATTTACCTGAATTCATCTTCTTCATTCGATTGTATTCCTAAGGCCTCATATATATAATCAAATGTAGAAAGTAACTGTGGTTTTCCATTTATGAGTGCAACATCGTGTTCAAAGTGTGCACTTGGTTGTCCATCTGATGTTAGAATTGTCCAGCCATCTGGTAATTGGTTAATGCGTCTTGTACCCATGTTGATCATTGGCTCTATAGCTACTACAGTTCCTTCTACAAATTTTTTACCACGACCTCGTTTTCCGTAATTTGGCATTTCTGGGTCTTCATGCATCTTCTTGCCTAAACCATGCCCCACTAATTCGCGAACTACACCGTAGCCATTTTTTTCAGCATGTTTTTGAATTGCAAAACCTACATCACCAACTCGATTCCCTAATTTAAATTGTTTTATACCTTTATATAAGGATGCTTTTGTAACTTCTAATAAATTTTTAACATCAGGTGAAACCTCTCCAACTTCAAAGGTATATGCATGATCGCCATAGTAATTGTTTTTAATAGCACCACAATCTACAGAAATAATATCTCCTTCTTGTAGGGGATTATGATTTGGAATACCATGTACAACTTGAGCGTTTGGACTTACGCATAAGGTATTAGGAAAATCATATAAGCCTAAAAAACCTGGTATTGCTTGATGGTCTCTAATAAAATCTTCTGCTTTTTTATCTAAACTTAATGTGGTAACTCCAGGTTTAATCTCTTTTGCTAACATGCCTAAAGTTTTAGATACAATTAATGCGCTTTCGCGCATGAGTTCTATTTGTTCTGCATTTTTAGGTATAATCATTTATTTTGACTTCAAATTGTTTACTATTCTTTTTAATATGCCTTGTTTTTTTGGAAGATTTAGACGATTCAGTTCTTCACCCATCAATTCTTTATAGACATTTCCCCATCCAATGAATCCGCCTACATTTCTATCGTCTATAAATATGTCTGCTGCAATTTTTCGGCTAATGCTATCGTCGTATTCTTCTTCTGGATAGCTTTTGTTTACTGCATAAAATTCAATTCCATGGTCACGGCAGAATTCTACGGCTTCATCTAGATATTCGCCAGCTCGGTATGTCCATAAAATTAAAATAAATCCTTCATCTTGTAATTTCTTTAGTGTTTCGAAAGCAAATATTATGGGTTTGCCAATTTTTGGATACCTACTTTCTACAACGGTACCGTCAAAATCTATAGCAAGTATGGGTTTAGTACTTGAAATCATTTGTTATTTATTTTACTTATAACTGTGTTTGTAATCGTCTCCAGAAACAATTGCTAAGACATCTTGTTCTAATGTTTCTCTTGCAAATTCCACAAAACGGTTAAGTTCTTTACGATGTTCATAGAAGATGAAGGTAGGTGCCATTTTAATATCTAGCTTTTTCGCTTTTTCTTCGTCGACATTTGGAACTACTTTATCTCGGTCTAATCCAACTAATTTAACCTTATCCATGTCAAAATCAATTACTTTAAGAAGTTTAATTAATCTTGGAACTCCGTATTGACTATCTGAACACCAGGTTCCAAAATATATTTCTATGCTTAAATCTTTATCTTGAACTAATCTTGCTATTGATTTCACAGTAGCTAAATCTGGATTGTAATCTGCATAATTTTCTGTATACCAATCAAAACCTTCAATATCGCTAATTTTTAATTCGCCTACTAAGATAGGGTCTGATGTTGTAGTTGTAACTACAGGATTTTCATTGGCAAGCACTAAAGAAATTCCGAAGAACAGTACAAATACCAATACATTTTTTTTTAAATTTTTCATTATATCAAAGGTTTTTGTGTCATGAGTTCTGGTTGTTCAATGCCCATCAATTTAAGTATGGTAGGTGCTAAATCTCCTAAAATACCATCTTTTATATGTTTGATTTCTGGATCTATTAAAATAATTGGAACAGGATTGGTGGTATGTGCTGTGTTAGCACTTCCGTCAGGGTTAATCATGGTTTCAGAATTACCGTGATCTGCAATTACTATCATGGTATATTTATTTGCTTCTGCTTTTTCAACCAGTTCTCCAAGGCATTTATCTACCGTTTCGCAAGCTTTTACAGCAGCTTCAAAAACACCGGTATGACCTACCATATCTGGGTTTGCAAAATTTATACACATGAAATCTGAAGATTGATTTTCTATTTCAGTTATCAGTTTATCTTTCAACTCATAAGCACTCATTTCTGGTTGCAAATCATAAGTAGCTACTTTAGGAGAATTCACCATAACGCGTTTTTCTCCTCTAAACGCATCTTCTCGACCACCTGAAAAAAAGAAGGTTACGTGAGGATATTTTTCCGTTTCCGCAGCGCGTAATTGTGTTTTTCCTTTGGCTTCCAGTACTTCTCCAAGGGTAGCTTTTATATTTTCTTTTTTATAAACTACATTTATGTTCTTAAACTTATCGTCATATTTGGTCATGGTTACGTAATACAATGGCAAAGTATGCATGTCATAATCAGGAAAGTCTTCTTGGCTTAAAGCTCTTGTAAGTTGTCGACCACGGTCTGTTCTAAAATTGAAAAAGACAATAACATCGCCTTCTGAAATTGTTGCTACTGCTTCATTATCTTTAGTGATTACAATAGGTTCAATAAATTCATCTGTAACTTGATTGTCATAACTTTTTTGAATAGCTTCTAATGGATTTTCAGTTGAAGCTCCTTTTCCGTTGACCAATAAATGATAGGCTTTGCTAACGCGCTCCCAACGTTGATCTCTATCCATTGCAAAATACCTTCCAATAATGGATGCTAGTTGGGTGTTGTTTTCTTTAAAATACGGAAGTAAATCGGTGATATATCCTTTTGCTGAGTTGGGGTCTACATCACGGCCATCTGTAAATGCATGTACGTATTTTTTAGTAATTCCAAAATCTTCAGCTACTTTTATTAGTCCTTTCAGGTGAGTGATGTGGGAATGTACGCCACCATCACTTACTAAACCTAAAAAGTGAACTGCTTTGTCTTTTTCTTTAGCATATTGAAAAGCTTGTTGTAATACTGGCTCGTCTTTTAGCGTATCCTTTTCTACCGCCATATTTATTTTGGCCAAATCTTGGTAAACAATTCTACCTGCACCAATATTCATGTGTCCAACTTCGCTATTTCCCATTTGTCCTTCTGGCAGACCCACATTCATTCCATCTGTTCTTAAGGTGGCATGCGCATATTTTTTATATAAGGCATCCATAACAGGAGTATTTGCCTGGTCTACTGCGGAAGTTTTTTTGTCTTTAGAAATTCCCCATCCGTCTAAAATGGTTAATATTACTTTTTTACTCATGGTGTTTGTATTAGAATTCTGCTAAAATAATCATTCTTATCTTTTTAAGCTCTATACCTAAGAAAGCATTTCTACTTTAAATCTGAATTAATACCCAATACATAATCTGAAATGTATTTTTCGAAAAAACCCACATCTAAATTTTGCAATCCTTCAATTTGTTCAGAGATTAATTCTTGTTCCATATCTTGTGATAGATATTCTTCCAAATATGGCTTAGCCTTTGGAAGGTAGGAGTAGTGCCAAGGTTCATATTGATAACCTGTCCGATTTTCATCTTTAGTGTAGGTCATGTAAAAGCCAAATGAAGCTGCATGCTCTTGCATCCAATTATGCAAATCTGAAAAAATTCCGCCTTTTTCAAAATGAGATGGATTTAAAACATGCTGATTATGCTTATTGGATTCGTGAAATTGAATTACATCTACATCAGTTCCCCAATGATGTCTTGATGTTCCTGGAATTGAAGAATATTTTGTAATTTGCTGAATGGCTTCAAGTTGATTGGTGTTTGAATTTTGAAATTCCAAAAACTTCGATTCAAAAATCTCCTTTTGTCTAGAAAAACTTCGGAAAGCGGAAACCAATTGAATTTGAATTCCATCATTTAAAGCTGCTTTTTGCATCTTTTGAAAATGCAATGCAGTTTGTTTTTCTAAATAATGATTACCAATTTTTTTGAAATGGGAATTTTTACTTTTCCCCATCAAAAAATCTTTCTTGGATTTTGATAGATAGGGTAGAAGATGTGGCAAGACATTCAATAGTATAATTGATTTACCAATAGCATTTACAAATTTTCTTCTATTCATATATAGTATACATCAGCAAATGCGAACCTACCTCTGGGATTTCAAATGGAATCCCATCCGTTTCAAATCCATATTTTTCGTAAAATGAAACTGCCGTAAGTCTAGCATTGCACCAAATATGCGAAATTTCTTTTGTTTTAAGAAATTCAGGTAAAAATTCCATCAATTGTCTCGCAGCTCTTTGACCTTGATAAGCCTCCAAAACAGCCATTCCGCGTAATTGATATGAAAATAATTTCTGCTGAATTGCTTTTTCCTTTTTAATCAATGTACAAATTCCAACTAAGACAGCATCAAAAAAAACACCTATGTGATAGGTGCTTTTTAAATTGTCTCCTATAAAAGAACAAGTTTCAATAGGTTTATTTTTCCGTAAAACTTCATGCCTAATTTGTATAGTATCTTGTGCAGAAATTTCCCGAACTTTCATTTTACATGTCCTTAAAGTGATGGTCTACAATGCCATAAGCAATAGATTCTTCCGCATCTAGCCAGTAGTCTCTTTTGAAATCACCCATCACCTTTTCAAATTTTTGTCCACAATTATCAGCTAATATTTGTGCACTCAATTCTTTGGTTTTAAGGATTTCTTTTGCTTGAATTTCTATGTTGGAAGCTTGACCTTGTGCACCACCCATAGGTTGATGTATCATTACTTTGGCATGTGGTTGTATAAAGCGTCTTCCTTTTTTTCCAGCAGATAACAAAATAGAACCCATTGAAGCAGCTAAGCCACTACAAATTGTACTTACGGGACTTTTTAAAGATTGTATGGTATCGTAAATTGCAAATCCATCCGTTACATAACCGCCAGGACTGTTGATGTAAAACTTAATTTCTTCATGACCTTCCATTTCTAAATACAATAAACGGTCTATAACATGTTTAGCTGATTTTCCATCTACTTGACCATTTAAAAATACAGTTCTATGTTCTAAAAACTTTTGTTCAATTAGATCTTCAATTTTTCCTTTTTTTGAACTCATTTTTCGATTTTTATTTAATAATTAACGGCGGTAAAGTTACATTTTATTAAAGATTTCAAGTTTAGATTACTTTACAATTAACAAAAACTTTTGCTTGTTAGGTTTTCAACAAAATACGAATTAGCTAACTAATGTAAGTATGAACTTAGTCTTTACAATAGATTAAAATAAGAGATTGAATTTTTGTCATGTACCTAAAAAATCTACAACTTAATCAACTTATAGGTTTCCACCGTTTTGCTATTCATTTCTTTTACAAAATAAACACCAGCATCCCAATTGCTCGTATCGATTTTAGTTTCTAAATTATCAATTCTGAATTGGTCAATTTTTCTACCTTGAAAGTTAAACACACTCAATTGTGTTCCAAGTGCTTCAGCTGAAGCGAAAATTTGAGTGTAATTTGTAGTTGGATTAGGAGCAATGCGTAATTGGTTTTCAGCTACAACATCAGCAGTACTTAAATTTTCTTCTTGATAGACACGAACATAATCAATATCCATACTGCTTTCAGTAAAACTAGTTTCTATAGAAGGTTCAATGGCAATATTCAGTAAAATAAATTGATCTTCAACAAAAGGCCAAGTATTTTCATCTTGTACAGAAGGCTGATATACATAATGCGTAACATCATCTACTTTAAAAACCATTCTATCTGGATACCAATCTAGCGTGTAAACATGAAATTCAGACGAAGCCGTTGGAATAACTTGACCACCATGATTTACTGTTCCGCCAAAACTAGAAGGGGTATGCATTGCGCTTTGAACAAAATTTTGTTGGTAGCCCCAATGTTCCATGATGTCAATTTCTCCACAAGCTGGCCAAGAGGTAGTTCCAAATCCTTCGTTGTCCCAATAAGTTCCTAATTCTTGAATGTTTTTTCCTAACATCCATATCGCTGGCCATGTACCGATTCCTGTTGGTAATTTGGCTTTTACTTCAACTCTACCATAGGTAAAAGCAAATTTAGAATTTAACCTAGCTGAAGTGTAATTTTTGGTCACTCCTTGGTCTGTAAAGGTTTCATTTTTAGCCACAATGTGAAGTTCACCATCGTCAATATAGGAGTTGTCTGTTCGGTCTGTATAATGTTGTACTTCGTTATTAAACCAAGATTCTCCGTTGGGTAAAATGGTTTGATGAAACCA
>Ga0307937_1001186_pt1 | contig 13873 bp, 15 predicted proteins | sample OrgLakmetagenom3_FD_201814 | JGI IMG/M metagenome (GOLD analysis project Ga0307937, IMG submission 201814) | Saline water microbial communities from Organic Lake, Antarctica - #3 | ecosystem: Environmental > Aquatic > Non-marine Saline and Alkaline > Saline | place: Antarctica: Organic Lake...
AGAAAAAGAATTATTAAGGTTTAACAATATAAAAGTTTTATGAAATAATTAAGCACTTGGCTATTGATTAGTATTATATACAATGATATATTATAAGTAAGCAAGTAAAAACAAACAAAAACAGGTAAAAAATGAATTTAAAAAAGATATTAAAAAGTATTAAAAAAATAAACAAAATGAATTACGATTACGCTCAATTTGTAAACAATCTATTAGTAGAACAACAAGAGCTACATGACGAGATAAAAGAACTTGTAAACGAAAAAGAAAGGCTTCAAGTTGAAATAAATTTTCTTCTATCTATTGTCCCCAAAAAATATAGAAACTAACTTAACACTCATATAATTTGAAAAACAAAAAAAAGGTAAAAAATGAATATAAAAAAGATGTTAAAAAGTATTAAAAAAATAAACAAAATGAATTACGATTACGCTCAATTTATGAAAATTCTATTAATACAACAAAAAAATACACATCAATATATAGATGAACTTGAAAATGAAAATGAAAGGCTTCATAGTGAAATTGGTGGAATCATGGAAGAAATGGAAGAAAAAGAAAAACAAATTAATCAGCAAAAAACGGAGTTAATAAGTCACCGCTACTCTTCTCGAAATTAAAGAAATATTTTAGAAATTTAGATAAAACAAAATAATAATAACCGTATCATAATACTTTTTTTCTTTATATAATTTGACAAGCAAATAAAAATATAGTATAATATAGGTATACTTAAGTAAAATCTAAAATAACTCCGTGAGTTTAATCTGGTTCTACTACAAAATACATTCCGGTCTGTGACCACACAAAAAACAAATTCATCTCTGTGAGATATATAAAAATAATATTTCATACGACTTTTTAATCGTACAAAAAATAAAACTAAAACTTAATTAAAAAAAAGGAAAATTATGCAAACTTTAAACCAAAATTTACCAAAATCCACCCTTGTTCTTCGTGAAACTATGAAAAAGTTCAAAGACACATACGTTGGACCAGCAATCGTAAACACACAATACTCACAAGACTTCAAAGGAAAAACAGGTTATTCCATCTCTGTTCGTGTACCTGTTTCTTATGACGACTACGAGTTCACCGGAACTTGGGATCCAGAACCAGCTTCACAAAATACCGTTCAGGTTGAAGTTAAAAACTGGAGAGCAAGTGATTTAAGCATACCTGATCAGGATATAGCTCTTTTACCTATCGAAATCTACAATATTCACATTGCGGGAATGGTTGATGGCATAGTTAAATCTATAGAAAAATCAATATTCGGTTGCTTTAAAGAAGTTTATAACACTGTAGACGGTATATCTGGAACTCCTAACTCCCTTCAAGATTTATCTTACGTAGAAGGAAAAGCAGACGACCTAAACATTCGAAGCGGTCAAAAATATGCCGTTATTTCTAACTTGGATAAGCCTATAATGATTGGATCAATCCCTGAAATCACTCACGCTGACAAAAGAGCAGACGGTGGTTTAGCACTTAAAAACGCTTCAATAGGAACAATCCTTGACGTTGAATACTTGTCAAGCAAATACGTGCCAAAGAAAGCACCACAAGAAGCTGATAATGACATCACTGGAGCAGCTAAACTTGACGGAAGCGTTTCTTTAGGAGACAACTCCATTGTTCTTACTGGTTTTACCGATAATGACTTTGTTCAAGAAGGTGATATCATAGAATTCACAAACGGTGCAAGAGTTGTTGCTTCCGCAAATTCATTGTTAGTTGCCGCAGATAACTCAACTGTTTCAATATACCCATCAAGATTTGAAATAGCAGATACTACCTTCGTAAACAAGTTAATCAGTGTTGCACACAATTGCGTTATGCATAAATCAGCTATATCTTTCGTAACTGTTGTATTACCAATAAATATGGAAAATGTTAAAGCTGACTACATCCCTGACCCTGACACAGGCATAGGTATAAGACTTGTAGAAAATGGCTGGGACAAAACTACTAAATCTCAATCTTGGTCTATAGATTGTATGTATGGCGCAAATCTTACTCGTCCAGAGCTTATCGCTCGTTTCGATGGCGTAAGAGTCTAATCCATATATAAAACACACACTTGGGGGGTAATACCCCCATTTTTGTTTATATGGAAATAAGAGGAGTCTATGAACACAAAAAAAATAGTAAACATCAGCGAGTACAAGCTAAAAAAAACTGTTAACTTATATTTATTGAAAACGAAAGAAATCAATGAAAAACTTGAAAAATTTTTAGAGGGAAAAGATGAGCAACCAAGAGATACTGAAAGAAAGACTTGAACAAATTGGTAACTTTCTTGCTAAAATTGATGAAAAAATTGTTAACATAATAGAAAAGTATGACTCATTAAGTGAAGAGCAAAAAGAAGTTAGAAGTGAGCTTAAAATAGAAATACAAGACATAAGGTCAAAGCTTGAAAGTTTTAATCTTGATTTACACAACTTGAAAATAGAATCTCTTAAAACTAAAAATGAAATAGAACTTAAAAATGCTGAGCAAACAAACAGAATAAAGACTAACCAGAAATATAATGAAAATATATCAAAAGCTGGATGGATTTTAATAGGCGCAGCAGCAACAATACTTTTCAAAATGTTTTTTTAATGGTATAATGATAATATGAATGAATTTAAAGCGTTTGACTCAATGATATTCCATAGGGTTTTAGTCGAAGGACAAAAAAACAGAATAAGTAATGTCGTCCTGAAAAACCTACAAATAATCATTACAGAGCTTAAAAAATCTATAAAAAATAGAGAAAATAATTCAATACTAAAACTACAATCAGAAATATCAAAATTTATAGAAGAAAACTACAATAAACTACAATCGGAATTTGTAAATGAATTGCAAGAATTACTCGATTACGAGTCCGATTACCAAAATGAATGGCTTAATAAAACAGTAGAAGAAACACCTGAAAATAACCTATTAACAGAGTCAGCAGCAATAGCAGGACTTTTACTAATTTCAAAAAGTGTTAAATTATCAAGAAAAGAAACAAGAAATATAATAGATAAAAGACCAGTTCGTGGAGCAACATTTAAAGAGCAAATAAATCAACAAAAATACCAACTTAAAGAAATGGTTAGAAGAAATGTTGTAACCGGAATAAATGATAACGCAAGTGATGAAGAAATAATAGCAGAAGTTCAAAAAACCTTTAATAAAAATAAGGCTGGAACAGAGGCAATGCTTAAAACAGTCGTAAACGCTCACACAAATGAAGTGGCAATAGAAACATATAAGAAAAATGGATTTAAAAATTATAAATATGTAGCTATAATGGACGATAAGACAACAGAAATTTGTAGCTATCTAAATGGGCAAGTTTTTGAAATAGATAAAGGACCATTACCACCACAACATTACGGATGCAGGTCTTTTGTAATACCAGTTATTATTAAAAACGGAGAAGTAACAGAGTTTAAAGAGTTTTCAAATAGAAAAGGTGATGTAAGAATTACTACAAATGAAAAAGGAAATTTTAAGAAAAATAATAACTTCGATTTCAGCCTTTCAAAGATGAAAAAAGAAGAATATATTTGATAATCATTTAAAAATATGGTATAATATAAAGGTAAAGAGAGAAAAATATGTGGTTTAGTTTACAAGATATAATTGATGAATATGGTAGTGAAGATTTACCATTAAATGACTTAAATACGAACAACATAGATAAGACTGAAAAAAATCTTAAAAGCGCTGAGATGTTGGTTAGAGGATATCTTGAAAAAGCACTCGTTTTTGATTTTGACGACAACGGAATAGAAATACCACTCGCACAAAATCAAATAGACTTCATAAGAGAACCAGTTTTAACAATAGCAAGATACTTCTACTCCGATAAAACAACAGGTGAAGATAGTATTATAGTAAAAAGATATGAAAGCTCTGTATCAATGCTTAGAAGGATTTCAAATGGAGAAATAACATTCCCAAAAAATCCACTCATACAAGAAAGTAAAAATAATCTTTTCTTTAATATAAATATAATAAGGTCTTGATAATATGAATGATTTGCAGTTTGGCATAAGTTTAAATGGGTTTGAAGAGCATTTGAATACTGTAAAATTAGCAGAAGATAGATTTAACGATTTATCAAAACCAATGGAAATAACAGCTAAATATATGCTTAGGAGAATAGAAACAGGTTTTAAAAATTCTCACACCCCATACGGAAAACCTTGGGAAGACATAAAAGATTTAACTATTATAACCAGAAAAAAGAATAAGGAAATAGACCAACCACTCGTTGATACAGGAGCATTAAGAAAAAGCTTTAACTATGATGTAGGACAAAATTTCTTAACAATAGGAAGTAATAATGTAACAGCAGAAGAGCATCAATACGGATTTGAAGATATACCTCAAAGAATGATGATACCAACATCTGAAATAGGTTTACCAGATTTGTGGAGTAAAAAAGCATTAATAGAATTAACAAAATACTTACTAAAAGATGAAATTTAAATTATGAACGAAATTATAGATATCAATGAATATATACAAAAGGTTATAGATACTGTAAAAGATATGCCAGAATTTTTTGACGTTCAAATTTATGGAGGAGAATTTAACTCAGATGAAACAAATATTTTATCTAAAAGAATGCCAAATGGAGGAATATCTAACGGACTTATAGCTTTCGTTGAAGCTTTACCAGTGAAAGATATTAACCCAAATCTAAGAGTAGAAGAAATGACTTGCGTTTTCGTATTGTATATACTAAATAAAGCAGATAGAGGACTAAATGGATACTCAAAAAATGCTTACGCACACGGACAAAAACTATTACAATTAATAAAAAATAATAATTTCGGATTTAGAATAGCTAAAAAACCAGAAATAATGAGCTTTAGAAATATTACTAACCAAATAAAACAAGATCAAGAAATAGCAAAAATGGCCTTAGTATGGACACAAAATATGCCACTTGCTGAGACTGATAGATTTAATTAAAATAAAATAAAATAAAGAGGAAAATTATGAGTGCAACATTTAACCAATTAAACTCCATCGCATCCGAGTTGTCAAGAAACTCTGGAACAGTTTTTGGAGCAATCGTAGACGCAAACGGAAAGGAATTGACAGGATATGAGTCTTTCGGATTCGTAGACACAACTGAACTTACAGCAAGTGCAGATACAATCGAAGCAAAAAACTCAGCTGAAGGACCTAACGTGACAGTCGGATCAGCAACTATAAACACAACCGTTAATTTATCAATGGCAATAAGAGATCTAAATCCAGCAAACATCGCTAAGTTGTTCTTCGGTGATAAAACAGACGTAGCAGCTGAAGAAACCGTAACTGAAACAAAAAAAGCTTACTTGGGTATGCAAATAGATTTAGACGGTATTTTACCAGAAGATACAACTAACTTAGTTGTAGAACAATCAGGCGGAACAGCAACATCTTACACAGAAGGAACTGATTATGTGGTTGAAAGAACTGGTGGTATAACAATTCTTGAAAGCGGATCTATCGTAGATGAAGAAGAAATTGATATCACTTATGATACAGTTGCTACTACTAAAATAGAAGGATTCACAAAGTCAGATTTGTATATGAAACTTATAGTTCGTGGACTAAACAACGCAACAAGTAAATACTTTAAAACAGTTATGCACCTCGTTCAATTAAGCCCAACTGAAGGTTTTAGTTTCATCGACCCAGAAAACTACACAGTAGCAAACATAAGCGGAACTCTTATTGCTTCTAAAGAAGTTACAGGATCTGGACTTTCTAAATTGATTTCTCACACAGTTGAACAAGAATCAGCTTAATAATTAAATATAACCTTGGAGGAAAATAATGTCATTAGCTGACTTCGCAGGGGTTATAGAAACTAAAATCGTCATTGATAAATTTAAAGATGTCAATGGCGATCCAATTGAAGTTACTATTAGACCGCTCACATTAAAAAAAGCAAGAATGATTGTGGAAAATTACGGTATATTCGTTGAAGAATTGATACTTAAAAAAATCGATCCTGATAAAATAGATAATTTAGAATATGTTAGAAATTTTGGTATGGATAAGTTTGATGAAGCTATAAGTTATATCATAGCAGTAGCATTAGACTCAGAAGACCAAATAGAATTTATACAAACAGATATGCCTTGGCACAATAAAATAGAAATATTCATTGAAATACTTGAATTATCACTACCAGAAGATAAAAAAAAAGCTCAAGAGTCGATGGGGAAGTTTATGGAGATGGTGGGGCAACCACTATTGATGATCCTGAACAAATAGAAGCCGCAAAAAAACTTAAAGAAATGTTCGGTAGTGGTGATGAAGAAAGACCAAATAACGAAATGTTTAATGTTAAAAAAATTGAAATTATGATTGAAAGAGGATATTCTGATTACTTTTTATATTTAATAGAATCCGCTGAAAATTTAATTATGAAAGGACACAATACAGAGTTTAGAGACCCTTATAATTACCCCATTAAAAGACTTTTAAAAACAATAGAGATAGTGTCACTCATAGAAGATAAAAAAAGGGCTTTGAACGCTCAAATAAGCCTAACAACAAATATTGCCAGCGGAGGTTGGGGCGGAAAAGAAGCAGGAAAAAACTTTAAAGAAATGATAAAAAAATTAAACGGTGAGTAAATAATGGCTCGTAAAAATAACTTAATAGAACTTACACTAGAAGTTAAAAGAAAAGGTACCGACCAGATCGGTAAGTATAAAAAAGAACTTAGTGAGCTTAAAAAAACAGCCAACGACCTTAACTTAACTCTAAATAAAACACAAAAAGAACTATCAAAAAACATAAAAGATACTTCAGTAAATAAACTTGGAAAAGATTCAAAAGAATCCCGTGCGCAAATTGAAAAACTTGAAAAATCTTTAAAAGAAGTTACAGATCAACTTAAAAAACAAAAGAAAGCACAAGATGATTTAAAGAAAAGTGGTAGTTCAAAAATAAGCAATCTTAAAAAAGACGCAACAACACAAAAGAAAATATTAAATGATAGGATAAGTTCCCTTAAAAAACAAAAGAAAGAACAAGATGAAACAAATAAAGGAACTAAACAGTCAACCACATTCCTTAAAAGACTTGGAAACGCAACAGCAACCGTAAATGGACCTTTAAACGAATATTCTGGTAGGATAAACTCATTAGCTACTGGTTTTAAGTTAATGAACCCTCTTGTATTAGTAGCTATAACATCAATTTCAGCATTGGCTTTTGCACTTCCGGGAGCAACACGTGCATTCGCAGAAATGGAAAGACAATTAGGTAGAATAGACGCACTTTTGAAACAAACAGGTGGATCCGCTGGTTTTACCGTTGGGCAATTTGAAACAATGTCACAAGAAATAGCAATGAATACTTTAACATCTCTTACAGAAGCAAGGGACGCAATAGGTATTATATTATCAAACCCAAACATAAGAACTGAAAATTTTGAAAGATTACTTACATTATCACAAGACGTAGCAGAAGTTACTGGAAGTGATATGAATTCATCAGCAAAACAACTATCAAAAGCATTAGCAGATCCAATAAAAGGAATATCTAAATTAACTCAGGTTGGTGTCGTTTTCACAGAAGAACAAGAGAAAATGATAAAATCAGCACAAGCAATGAACGGAACTTTTGCCGCTCAAAAAGTTATACTTGATGTTTTGGAAAGTCAATACGGTGGAGCCGCACAAGGAGCCGCACAAGGATTAGCAGGAACTTTAGATACCATAGGACAAAGATTAGAGAATACACAACTTAAATTAGGTGAATTAGCAAATAAAACAGGTGTTTTAGATTACATAGGTGATCTAGCCTTCTCATTTGAAAACTTAGTGGATCAAATATATCAAGCAGAAAGTGCAATTGATGTTATGAACGCAATAATAATAGCAATGAAAAACGGAAGTGAAGGTCAAAATGAATTAGTTAGTCAAACACTTAAAGCAAATTCAGCACTTAAAAAAGCAAAAAAAGACGCTGAAATACAAAAAGCTCCAATAGATAAACCTGTTAGAGAAGCAATTCAAGGATCTGAAGATTTAATCTTTATAATAGAAGATGATATTGAAAAATATGGTGAGGTTCAAGAAAAAACCTTAAAAGAAATTGATAAGTTCCAAAATATTTTAAAGAAAAAAACCGAACAACAAATATCTAAAAATAATGCACTAATATCTGGATCAGTTGCTTCAACACTCGAATTAAAAACAAAATCATTAGTTGAAACTGGTAGGTTAACAGAAGAGCAGTTTAAAAAAATAAGTGAGCTTGGGGTTTTTGACAAAAAAATAATAAAAGGTTTAATTGATGCAGTTCCTTTTCAATCAAATGAAAATAAAACTTTAGCTAAACAAATTTATGGATTTATGAAAAGCTCATTAACTTCCAGTAGCGATGAAGAAACTCTATCTAAAATTAAACAATCTTTTAATGAAGAATTAACAAGTGAAAAGATAGAGGAGATGTTTAATGAGTCTTCAGTAATTGCAGCTAAGTCAACAGAAGAATTGAGAAAAATATATCAAATAGATTACAATATTATTGCAGAGTCAAAAAAGAAAGAAAATGATGAAATAATAAAGCAAGAAGAAGCTAAAAATAAAAAAATAGAAGAAATAAATATAAAATCAGGTTCTAAAAAATTAGAAATAAGCTTGAGAGCAAAAGAAGAGGAGATTAGACAAGAGTTAATTGTAGAAAGAAGAAAAATAAGGAAAGATTCAGATAATATAGATATAAAAAATAGAATTGTAGAGCTTGAAGCTGAAAGAGATTTACAAAAATTAAATATTCAAAATAATAATTTAGTTATAAAACAATTAGAAACAATGAAAAAACTTTCTGAAATAAGAAGTGACTATGGGGTTAAACTTGATGAAAATGGAAACAAAAAAGAAGGATCACCAACAGATGATCAATTAAAATTATCAAGCCCTGAATTCCTTGAAGAAAGCACAAATCTTGAAGAAACAGTTTTACAATTAGAAAATGTTAATAATCAATTGAAGTTTATAGATGAAAACTCAAAAAAAGAAATTAAATTTAACATAGAAGTTAATCAAGATAAAATACAAAAACAACTTGAAACTATAATTGAAGACACCTCAATTAAACAAAAAGAACTAACTTCAAGACTTCAAGGAAACACAGAAGAGTCTCTTGAAAATCAATTGAAAATTATCGATGAAAAATACGATAAAAAATTGAAAAATATTGAAGAAAGAGTTGGAAAAATACCAGAAAATATAGCCAATGAAATCTCTGATGAAAAATCTTTTGAAAAAGCAAATAAAACTTTTGATAATATTAATAAGAGATTTAAAGATTTGAATGATGAGTTCAAAAACGGAAAAGTATCACTTGAAAGCTACATTTTTTCATTCAATGAGTTAAATAAAGTTTTGAAAGAAACTGGAGATGGTGTTGGTGTAGATATAAAACAAGAAGATTTAACAAAAGGAATAGAAAACAAATTAAAAGGAAGAACTGATTTTATTAAAAATGAAATAGAAGGAATACTTTTAAAAATTGAAGATGCAGATTTTTCAAAAGGAATAGAACTAAGAAAAGAATCATTTGATGAACTAAAAGAATATACCAATGAGTTGTTTAAACTTAAAGAAATAAATCCAGAAATAGATTTAACTGAGTCAATTAAACAGATAAAAGAAATTGAGAAAAAAATACAAGAAACATACACATTAACAGAGAAAGTATTTAAAAAACTTGCTGACGATATGGCCTCTACTTTTGCTAATGGCATAACTGATATGGCAACTAAAGGTGGAACAAGCCTTAAAAATGTTCTTAAACAGTCAATAGCAGAAGCTTTTGGTAACTATGCAGCAGATAGACTAAAAGATATGGTTTTTAACGGTTTTAGAGCAGGACTTGAACAATTGGGATCAACATCAATAGGTAGTTTCTTAACAGAGCTTAATTTCGGAGATTACTTCAGTAGTGAAGATGATAACGCAATAAATTATGACAGGCTTGAAGGAACATTTGTTAAATCAATGGAGCTTAATAATAAAAAAGAACAGAACGTTAAAATAACAAACCCAGAAGATATATCACCTAAAAAAGCAGACACTTCTGATAAAGGAAAAGATGACTTAATGGACATAGGTAAGGATTTATTAAAAGGAGTAGCAGCAGGTCCAGTTAGTAAATTGATAGGAAATGCCGAAGCAGATGCGGGAGTTAGTTCAACTAAAAAACCTTCATCACCAATGAGTAGCTCTGAAAGAAGTCAATTAACAAATACTGTTGATAAAATAAAAGATATGATGCCAGATTTAGGAAACTTAAAAGATGTAGATATAAAACCACCCACCCAACCTTCAGGTCCAGTTGGTGGAGATACTGGAAACCCTTTTACTGATACTTTACCTGAAGAAGGCGGTTTTTTTGCAACAATTAAAGGTTATTTTACAAGTTTTATAGATTATATTAAAAATTTAATACCGGGATTTGATTCTATAATTTCAGGTTTTAAAGGTCTTTTTGGAGGATTAGGAGGACTGGAAGGGTTAATAGGTAAAGTTACAGGAAGCTTAGGTGGATTAGGAAATTTATTTACTTCACTTATGAGCGGATTAAGTGGTTTAAGTGGAATGTCAGGTTCATTTCTAAGCGGAATTACTGGTGGTATATTTCACGAAGGTGGAATGGTAGGAGAAGGAGGTCAACAAACCACTATAAGTCCACAATTATTAAAAGGTGCTAAATATTTTCACGAAGGTGGACACACCGGAAGTAAATTAAAATCAGATGAAATGGCAGCAATTCTTAAAAAAGATGAATATGTTATGAATGAAAAAACAACAAGTGATATATTAAAAAGAGGATCGGTAGGTGTTTCATCAGCAGGAAGTGCTGTAAATATAACCAACACATTCGGAAGTGATGATATAGCAATTGGCTTGTCAGGAAATAAAATATCTGAAGATAATATTGTTAACACTATAAAATCAAGAGCAAACGAAATAAATCAATTCTTAAACAGAAGATAAAATTATAAAAAAATAAATATTGAACCAAGGGAGTATATTTTAAATGCCCCTTTTTTTTTTACATAAAATATGGTATAATGTAATAATAAACATAGAGAAAATTATAAATGAGTTATTTTACTGGAAAAGCAACAGGGACAAATGATTTACTCGACATAATAAAAGATAAATCAATAAATCAAGGTTATGTTTTAAACAGAGATAGAGTTGAAGGCTCTCCATTAACAAGAGAGTTAATTTTAACAACATACAATGGCACAATGATAGGTTTTAAAATTCACAATATATCAACATCTTATGCCGGATATGATTTCGAAGAAAATGTAAATTTGCAATTAAATGCCGGACCGACATATGATGATTTACAAACTTTTTCAGATCAACCAAACTCATTTCTATCAGTTAATAACGAGAATACTGGAGCTTTTTGTAGAGAAAATGAAATAACATATCACCTATCAATAACAGCAGGAAGAATATTATGCGCTTACTCAATAGAAAATTACTATTATACTTTTTATTTGGGAAAGTACTGGGCATACGATACACCAGTTAATTTACCAAATCCTGTTTTTATCTCTGGAAACAATAATTATGAAACATCAAGAGAAACATTAAGCGAGTCAGGTTCATCTAATTTTATAGGTGGAAATGGTTATGAAACTGGAACTATTGATAACTTTCAAAACTGGATAATGCAACAATCAAACTCCAGCTGGACTTCAAGCTCTCTTAAATTATGTATGGCACCTTTTTTAGATGGATCATCAAATGCAGATGATATAATATTTAATAAAGATGGTTCTATATTACTATACCCTGTTACTCTATCAAATAATGAAAAAAATTATCTATTTGGAGAACTTGATGGAGTGTATATGATAACACCATATGCAGGTAAAGAAGGTGATGTTATAAATGACGGAGAAAATGATTATTTAATAATAAAAGCAAAAACAACAGGAAGATATTCAGATGGTCTTTTTGCTATTAAATTAAAATAAAGGATAATATGACAACTTTTACAACTTTTGAAAACAATACAGCAAATGACTCAAATGACTTAATAGGTAAAATGAAAACTTTCCTTGAGACAAATGGATTTATAATTGAAGATTTTTTCCAAGAAGGAAATGGACAAAGATTACACGTTTCTAAAAATGGACTTTATTATAACTTTAAATCATTTACAAATGAATCACCTTTTAGCCAATCATCAACAAGCAATACAAATAGTTGGCAATCAACTGATGCAGAACCATACAACTCTGGAATATGTGGAAATGTATCAAAGTCATATGATAATACACTTGATTACGATAGACAATTGGGATCACTAACAGATGATTATAGTGGAAATGAAGATTTATCTCAACCACAAGCAAATCCAATACTTACAACTGACGGACCTATAATAGAATATGATTTCTTCTACAATGAAAAAGTTTTTTATATAGTTTGCCAATTTAATTCAGGTTATTACTCACATATGGCTTTTGGTGAATTAGATAAAATGGGTGATTACGAAGGAGGAAGCTTTATTTCAGCAACATTTTATCATAGATTTAGTAATTTTTCAACAACATATTTACCAACACCATCTATGTATGCAAAAAACTACCAAGATAGAAGTTATTACGCGAATCAAGTGTTGATAAATAAAAGTGTAAGGAAAATGTCTGGTTTGATACCAACAAATGAAAATAATCAAACTCCTATTTATAATTTTGAATTCATAAGAAAATCAAAAAATCCATTCTTAAACGGAAAAGGAACTTTAATACCAGAGTCATTTTATACGCTTGAAAAAATTGATAACACTTATAAAAATATGCCAATAGGAACAGTTAATGGGGTATATATGGTTTATTTTGAAAATTATACACCAAAAGAAATAATAACAATTGGATCAAGAATATATGTAGTTTTTCCATTTTGGAAAAAAGAAAGCCCTTGGGACGATACAGATAAAAAAAGCTCTGGTTTAGGTTTGGCGATACAAGTAGATAACAATTATACGGCTTAATTATGTTCGAAGAAAAAATATCAGGATTTAAAATTGGAGTGAAAAAAAAACTCACTGGACAACTTTCAAAAAGTTTTGGTGATGTTTTATACGAGCAAATTGTAACATTCCCAGAAATATTAAATTATGGACAAATAACAAATGATAAAAAATTAAACTCTCAAATATGGAATTCATACAGAGAAGAAGAAAGAAATCTTGAAAACTATACTATTGATGGACAAGGAGCCATAGATATAAATTTAAACTTACCCTTAACAATAAAACCAATGGAAGTTTTAGAGTTTGAGGCAAAAGCAATAGCAGCACAAAGCTTAAAATTATCTGGTAAAATTATATATGATTTCACAGAAGAAGTCATTAAACCTTTTCAGTTTATATTAGGAAACTCATTGTTTGTATTTAAAACTCACTGGGATTTTAAAGCAAGCAATTCGGAAAATTTTCAGTTCTTTACAAGTATACATAAATCATATGACGGAACAGAACACAGAGTGCAAATGGTTAACAACCCAAGATTAAACCTAAATGTTAATTACACACTATTTGAAGACGAAAGAAGAGAGCTTGAAGGGTATGTATATGAAAGATTAGGAGATGAAATGGGTATTCCTTTATTTTCAGAAATGACAATGTTGAAAGAAGAGGTAAATTTAGGAGATAAAGAAATATTATGCAGTACAAAATACTCAATATTTCAAGAAGGCAAATTAGCATTTTTAGTAAACGGAAATAAAAATACAATAGTTGAAATAGAAAGCATAAGTCAAGATAAATTAATACTACAAAATGAAGTTTTAGAATATTTTGAAAAAGGAACTTATATTATGCCTATATT
>Ga0307937_1001200_pt1 | contig 13770 bp, 4 predicted proteins | sample OrgLakmetagenom3_FD_201814 | JGI IMG/M metagenome (GOLD analysis project Ga0307937, IMG submission 201814) | Saline water microbial communities from Organic Lake, Antarctica - #3 | ecosystem: Environmental > Aquatic > Non-marine Saline and Alkaline > Saline | place: Antarctica: Organic Lake...
AATCAGGTTCGCCTTGCAAGAAAAACCATTACAGACCTTGAAAAGGAATTAAAAACCAATGGTTTTGAAAGGGTTCACAAATCATACTTAGTAAATAAGAAATCAGTAAAAGCCATTAACGGCAATCAGTTGATCTTGCAGGATCAAACGCTTCCGATAGGTGGAGCATATCGGTTGTTGGTAAAGGAAAGACTTTTGAAATGAGGCAGTTTCTAAAATTCGACGTGTGTTCTGATTAATAATTTAGAAATTCCAGTTGGAAGTCGTTGCAGAGAAGCTTTAAAAATGTATTTAAATAAAAATAAACTCCAATCATCGGCTCACTTCCTCTTGAGAAACAATCAAACTATATTTTTATACTAGCCGCTGAAATTGAGTTTATTTAGAACACAGCTAAATTATATTGATTGATTCATTCAATAGGTCATTCATATGGTATTGCTAAAAGCACACGAAACTGAATTCCAGATGTTTACCAATTAAGTCTTATGTCTTTTATCTTATAGCGTAGCGGTCATAAATCTTAATTGGACAATATTGAAAATTTATCAAAAATGTGAATTATTGGGGGTTTTTATCCAATTCGCAAAAATTCACCAAAGACTCACAGAGGGCACAAAAAATTTTTGTGAACACTGTAACTTTTTGTGGCTTAAATGTTTAACTTTATCAATATCCTCAAAAAAATTAGCCTGTATAAACTAAATCCTATTCTCATCCTCGTTGAGGTATGAAAAAACATTAGTTCAAAATGAAAAAAAGCATCCTATTGGTTTTGTTGCTATTGCCTTTGGTTTTGCTTAGCCAATCTAAGGAGTTGCTGCCTTTGCAAGAAATGGAGAACGATTGGTATTTATTGGAAAATGGCTGGCATTATCAACAAGGCGATAATAAAGATTGGGCAAATCCAGCATTTTACGACTCAACGTGGCCCCAGCTTTCTTCTGGATATTTAAAAGCTCCAGACTCATCTACAAACAATAGCGAAGAAAATATTATTTGGTTTCGCTCAAAAATAGTTATAGATAGTACCTTTAACCAACAATTTGTAATGCGCATCTATCAAACCGGCGCTTCAGAAGTTTATCTAAACGGAAATCTGATACACTCATTGGGTAAAGTGAGTTCAAATCTTGATTCCGTTGTTTATTATAATCCCAGTCGGGAAATTCTTTCGTTTCCACTTGGTACGCAAACAGAGCAAGTACTCGCTATAAGATACGTTGACTCACCAGATCGTTTTCCACTGTATTCATCATCATCGGGCATGATAATTAGGCTGTCCACGCTTCACCATGCTACTGCCGATCCGCCGTTGCTCCAGTATAAAATTAGATACTACATTGTTTTTGGAGTTGCCATTTTTATGCTTATTCTCTTTTTGGCCTATTTTTTCTTTTTCCCGACTGAAAAAATAAACTTGTACTTCGCTATTTGGAGCCTTTTCTTCATCCTATTTATAATCGCTGTTTTAATTTTGTTAAACACCCATGAAAGACCGTTTTTGGCAGAATTTTCTATAGGCTTCTTTTTAACCTTCCAAGCATTTCTGATTCTTTTCTGTATCTACAAAATTTTAAAACAAAAATTCGGATTGCTATTTTGGTCTGTGGTTGTGTTGGCCGCTTTTTTAATAGGCTTACTTTTCTTTTTTGATTATTTGTTCATAACCCAAATTATAGGCACCATTGTTTTATTAGAAATATTGCGTGTTAGCATAAAATCCTTAAAAACAAATAAGCGTGCGGCGCTTATTTTCTTGATATTTTGCAGCATTAACATAGCTTTTTGGGCAGCTATTATCTTGGATCAACTGTCTATAATAGAAGTGCCTTCACTGTGGTTATACCAACCGTTTGCATTTTTATTGATGCCTTTGAGTTTGGCTATCTATCTTGGTTATACCTTCGGAAATAGAAGCAAATCGCTTATAACTAAACTGAAGGAAGTAGAGCAGCTTTCTGAAGAAAACCACCACATACTTTTTACCCAAAATGAAACGCTGGAAAGGCAAGTGAAAGAACGCACTTCAGCATTAAACACTTCTTTAGAAAATTTGAAATCTACCCAAAGCCAACTTATACAGGCCGAAAAAATGGCGAGTTTAGGAGAACTGACAGCTGGCATCGCACACGAAATACAAAATCCGTTAAACTTCATCAATAATTTTTCGGAAGTAAGCAACGAGCTTTTGGCTGAAATGAACGAGGAACTTGACAAAGGCAATATTGAAGAAGCAATGATCATTTCAAAAGATATTAAACAAAACCTCGAGAAAGTAGCGCACCACGGCAAGCGTGCCGATGGTATCGTAAAAGGAATGTTGCAACATTCTAGAAGCAGTTCCGGCATTAAGGAACCTACTGACATCAACAAACTGGCAGATGAATACTTGCGCCTGGCCTATCATGGTCTACGGGCAAAGGACAAATCTTTCAATGCTACCTTAGAAACAGATTTTGATGAAAACTTAGGTTTGGTAAATGTGATTCCACAAGATTTGGGACGCGTTATTTTGAATTTGATTACCAATGCTTTTTATGCAGTTAACGAAAAGGCTAAAGCCGACATCGAAGGCTACCAGCCTACTGTAACGGTTTCTTCCAAACGAACTCCCCTCCTTGGAGGGGCTGGGGGTGGGTCTCAAGTTTTGAAAATAGCTATCTCCGATAACGGAAACGGAATTCCTAAAGACATTGTAGACAAAATATTCCAGCCCTTTTTTACCACTAAACCCACGGGGCAAGGAACGGGTTTGGGATTAAGTTTGAGCTATGACATCATCAAAGCCCATGGTGGCGAATTAAAAGTGGAAACAGAAGAAGGTGAAGGCACAACATTTCGCATCGTGATTCCTGTTACCTAAATAAAATTAAAAACCTTATACCCTATAATTATGTCTAAAACAACCAAAGCAACTAAAAGCAATGAAAAGAAGGTTTCAGCTCTAGAAGAGGCCCTTCAATTATTGGAACAGCGCAATGCAGAATTAGCGGTCATTAGTAGTGTACAGAAAGGTTTGTCTGCCGAGATGGACATGCAGGGAATATACAACCTGGTGGGCGATAGAATCCGAGACCTTTTTGATGCGCAGGTTACCGGAATTTACTCATTTCACCACGATACAAAAATGGAACATTTCCATTATCTCTTCGAAGACGGGGATCGCCTGTACCCCGAGCCACGACCGCTCAATCCGCTGAGAAATTGGATTATTAAAAATCGGGATCTTTTGTTGGTCAACGAAAATGTTCAAAATAAAATATTCGAACTTACCGGAGAGCAAAATGTCGCAATTCCCGGAACCCGGTTACCGCAATCCATGCTTTTCGTACCGCTTATTTCGGGCACGGAAGTAAAGGGCTGCGTAAGTCTTCAGAATCTAGATAAAGAGCATGCTTTCAGTGATTCGGATGTACGCTTACTAAGCACACTTGCCAATAGCATGACGGTAGCCCTCGAAAATGCGCGTCTTTTTAATGAAACTACCCGCCTGCTGGCCGAAACCGAACAGCGCAATGCCGAACTTGCAGTTATCAACAGTGTGCAAGAAGGATTGGTGCGCGAAATGGACATGGAGTCTATTTACAGTTTGGTTGGTAATATAATTTGCAAAGTTTTAAATACCCAAACACTTATTATTCGGACGTTTGACCATAAAGTCGGCATTGAAAATTGGGAATTTGCCATTGAAAATGGAGTGCGTATGTATGTTGAGGCAAGGCCATTTATTTGGGCAAACAAACATCTCATAAAAACAAAAGAATCGCTACTTATCAATGACAATTATATTGAAACTGCTAAAGAATATGGAGATACCCTAGGAGGCGTTAGTAAAGGATTGGCACCAAAATCCGCCATTTTTGTGCCCATGTTACTTGGAGGCAATGTAATCGGCTCTGTAAGTTTACAAAATGTGTTGGAAGAAAATGCCTTTACAGAATCTGATGTGCGCTTATTGAACACATTGACCAACAGCATGAGCGTCGCCTTAGAAAATGCACGCCTCTTTAATGAAACCACACGTCTGTTGGCCGAAACCGAGCAACGTGCTACGGAAATGCAAACGGTTAATAATATCAGTCGTGCCTTGGTATCGCAGCTGGAATTTGATGCCCTTATGAACCTTGTAGGTGAGCAAATGCGTGAAACCTTTAAAGCAGATATTGTATACTTAGCCATACACGACACTAAAACCAATATGTTGCATTTCCCATATTATTATGGCGATCAAGCCAAATCCAAACCTTTTGGAAATGGTATTACCGAAAAAATCATTCTCAGCAAAGAACCACTTTTAATCAATCATGACTTAGAAGAAGTGTTTGATAAAATAAAAGCTGAAAAAAGAGGTAAAATGGTGGAGTCCTATTTAGGTGTTCCTATAATCTCAGGGGGGAAATCAATTGGTGTCATCAGTGTTCAAAGTACCGAACAAGAAAACAGATTTACAGACAGCGATCTCAGACTGTTAAATACAATTGCGGCAAACATAGGTGTGGCCATGCAAAATGCTGAAGCCTATCAAAAACTACAGGCTGCACTGACCGATTTAACAGCCACACAACAACAGCTGATACAATCTGAAAAAATGGCTTCGCTTGGTGAACTGACTGCAGGCATTGCCCACGAAATTCAGAACCCGTTGAACTTCGTCAATAATTTCAGTGAAGTGAGCAACGAACTTTTGTAAGAAATGGAAGAAGAAATGGCTACCGGAGATTACGACGCAGCACAGGAAATCTTAAACGACATAAAACAAAACCTCGAAAAAATAACCCACCACGGCAAACGCGCAGACGGCATTGTAAAAGGAATGCTGCAGCACAGCCGAAAAAGTACAGCAGACAAAGAACCCATAAACGTCAATTCACTGGCAGACGAATATTTACGCCTTGCCTATCACGGTCTACGCGCCAGAGACAAAAATTTCAACGCAACTTTGGAGACCAATTTTGACGAAAACATCGGGCTTGTAAATGTTATTCCGCAGGATATGGGAAGAGTTGTTTTGAACCTAATTACCAATGCGTTTTATGCCGTATCGGAAAGGAAAAATATTTCAGAAGATCAAAACTATAAACCCACGGTTTCTGTTTTAACAAAAAAGAAGAAAAATACTTTAAGCATTTCAGTAAAAGATAATGGGAACGGAATTCCGAAACAAGTATTGGACAAAATATTCCAGCCCTTTTTCACCACAAAACCCACGGGGCAGGGAACGGGATTGGGCTTATCTTTAAGCTATGACATTGTTAAAGGGCATGGTGGAGAATTGACCGTAATTACAAAAGAAGGCGAAGGAAGCGAATTCAGCATTAATTTACCAACAAAAAATAATGTTTAAGAAACCACACATACAAACAAAAAAGCAGATGCTTTTGGCACTAACTTTTTGCAGCCTTTTTGCGAGCAGCTTAATGGCACAGCAGCAAGTGGATGCAACTGAAAAGAAAGCCAATGCTTTAAAGGCACAGCTTAATCGGGCAACTTCAGATACATCCCGAGCACGCCTTGCAACCCAACTTTCTACCACATATCGTTTGCTTACTGAAATTGATAGCTCTAAAAAATACGCCTCCAACGCCATTGACCTTACGACCAATATCCTCACTAAAACGGACAATCGAGATTTCACTTTAAAATATAAAACGATACGAGCAAAAGCCATAGAAAATTTCGGTTCGGCACTTGCTTTTAAAAATGCCACAAAGGCATTGGACACCTTAAAGGTTGCCTTAGGTCTATGGAAGAAAATAGGAGACAAATCTGGAATCGCAATGGCCTATTTTTCCATCGCACAGGCCTATGGTTTCAAGAGCAATCAAATTGAAGCCATAGACTACTTTACCAAAAGCCTGAAATTATTCAAGGAAACAAAAAATAAAGAATTAGAAGCGACTACGTTGTATAGTATCAGCCTTGAAAAACGCTACTTGGGCATGTATGGCGATGCTTTGGAATATTCGATAAAATCATTGAAAGTTGCCGAAGAAATTAAGGACACCCTGTTAATTACCGATGCGCTACTTGGAAACAGCTTTAATTATATGCTGGCAAAAAATTATCCCGAGGCTTTGCAAGAACAGATAAAAGCATTGAAATTATTTGAAATGACAAAAGATTCCGTCGGGATTGCAAGGACATATAGTGATATGGGGGTAACCGATATGTTTGCAGGCAAGCTGGATGCCGCATTGATACAACACAAGAAAGCGCTCGAGATGCGCAAAAAACTTAAAGACGCCAACGCCATAGGCATCTCGCATAATTATGTTGCCACGATTTACAAAAGACAAGGCAAATTTAACGAGGCGTTAGCGACTGTAAAAGAAGGTATTCCGTACAACCTTCAGTTTGGCGATAGCAGATTCATTATAGATGCCTATGTTGAAGCTGGCGATATCTACCTGGAATTGAAGGACTATAAAAATGCCATAGCAAATTACAATCTGGCACTGGAAGTCGCCAAAAAGAACAATTCTCAGAACTATCAAGCTAAAACTCTAATGCTCATCGGAAACGCGAATAAGAACACTGGAAATATTAGAGAAGCTTTAAATTCACTGCAAATGGCGGACAATATCGTTCTTTCGAATGACTATAAAACGAGGCGATTCATTTACAAAACATTAACGGAAACCTATATTACTAATGATGATTACAAAAGTGCCTATCAAAACCAGTTGAAATACAATCAAATGAACGATTCTGTCAACGCCACCGAGAAAGCTGATAAAATTACAAGACTTACCCAACAACTGGTCTATGAAAACAAGCGCGCACTTCAGAAAGCCAGTCAAGATAAGGAAATAACCATACAGCAATCCCAAATAAAGCAACAAAAACTTATACGCAACATCAGCATTGGCGGCCTACTGATAGTCTTTGGGTTTGCATTTGTGTTTTTTAAGAGGTTTAAGGAAAAAAGAAAACTGAACGTTGCGCTCGAAGAATCTCTTTTTGACCTTAAGGCTACCCAAAACCAACTCATCCAGTCCGAAAAAATGGCAAGTCTGGGGGAACTCACTGCCGGCATCGCCCATGAAATTCAAAACCCATTGAACTTTGTCAATAATTTTTCTGAAATAAACATAGAACTTATTGAAGAACTACAAGCCGAATTAAAAAAAGGGGATTATGAGGAGGTTTTAACCATTTCTGAAGATGTCAAAGACAACCAGCAGAAAATTAACCACCACGGTAAACGAGCAGACGCCATTGTAAAAGGAATGCTCCAGCACAGCCGTAAAAGCACCGCTATAAAAGAACCTACAGATATCAATAAGCTGGCAGATGAATATTTGCGTCTGGCCTATCACGGGCTTCGTGCCAAGGATAAAAGTTTTAATGCGGAACTGGTAACCGATTTTGATGAATCCGTGGGTCTGCTCAACGTGGTACCGCAAGATATTGGAAGGGTTATCTTGAATTTGATTACCAATGCCTTTTATGCTGTAAACGAGAAAAAGTCGGTGGTCGATGAAGACCTTTTATACCAACCAACAGTTTCGGTTTCAACAAGAAAAATGAACAACAAAGTTAAAATTTCTGTAACAGACAACGCTAACGGCATTCCGCAGAAAGTTTTGGACAAAATATTTCAACCTTTTTTTACCACGAAACCAACGGGACAGGGAACGGGTTTGGGCTTAAGTATGAGTTATGATATTATTACTAAAGCTCACGGAGGCCAATTAACCGTAAAAACCAAAGAAGGCGAAGGCACTGAATTTATAATTCAACTGCCAGCAAATTAAAAAAATGTCCAAAAACGAAAAGAACGATATAGTACAATAAAGATGAAAACTAACATTACCATATTTCGGATTATTTATTTCAGCCTTACGGTAATGTTCGTCTTTTCGTGTAATTCAAACCATGCCAAAAGAGAACAAAGCATCTTTGAAAACCACGACACCATTGTCCCTCCCGTTGTCGTTCCTGCTGGAAAACCGATTGTCAATAAACTTTCCGATACCAAGGCAGCCGAAGTCATTTTGTTGTCCCAAAGACCTGCACCTGTGAAAACTTCATCTGGTTTTTATGTGGAAATGCAAAACTTCAATACCCAACAAGGCTTGGCGATGAGCAGTATACTTTGTGGCTACAAAGACAGTGTGGGTAATCTTTGGTTTGGAACATCAGGCAACGGGGTTAGCATGTACAACGGGAAGTCGTTTACCAATTTCACCTCAGCTCACGGGCTTATCCACAACCTCATCAACACTATAACTGAGGATAGCCAAGGGAATATTTGGTTTGGAGGTTATGGTGGGGTAAGCAAATACAATGGCAAATCATTCAAAAATTTTACCACAGAACAAGGCCTGACGGACAATGACGTTTTAAAAATAATTGAAGACAACAAAGGCACTCTTTGGTTCGCATCGCAAAGAGGGGTTTGTAGCTACAATCCAAATGATACAACTGTGGGGCAAAAGCCTTTCAAAAAAATGGAACTTTTAAAGGGCCAAGTGAACGACATTATGGAAGACAGCCACAACCAGTTGTGGTTCGCAGGTAGCGAAGGGGTTTGGAAAACATCTTCCGATGCCAATGACGAACTGATAAATGTTTCAGATAAATTCAATCTAAAAAACAACGTGGCAATGACCATTGCCGAAGATACCGAGGGAACAATTTGGATAGGCACAAACGTTGCCCTTTGCAGATTCAGGCCGGCTAGTTCTAATGTCACTGAAAAAACATTCGAGCCCCTAACCGAAGCTGATAGCTTGGTAAACAATTCCATTATGTGCATTACCGTGGATAGTCAAGGCACGGTTTGGATTGGCACAAAGGGCGGTGTTTCCACATACAACAAAAAAACAGGCAACTTTATAAATTTCACAAAGGAACAGGGGCTTGCCTTCAATCGCGTAAATAGCATTACCGAAGACGCTGCTGGCAGCCTTTGGTTTGGCACATACGGTGGTGGGCTCAACAGGTACGATGGACCAGCCGTTTTGGAATTCACGAACAAACAGGGTCTTCCGGGTAATGCTGTTTATGCCACAACCCAAGATTACGACGGCAATATGTGGTTTGCCCCTTCCAACGCCGGCATCGTAAAATACATTGAAAATGATGGCACGCCCTACAGTGGTAGCTATATAAATTATACTTCTGAACAAGGACTTTTAAGCGATACCCAATTTGCTGCGACAAAAGATCATGAAGGCAATCTGTATTTTGGGAGTTACTCAGGGTTAAGCAAATTTGAAGGGAAGACTCTCGTAAATTATACGGAAAGCAATGGTTTGCCGGACACGGAAATCACCACCCTTTATTGCGATAAAAAAAACCGTCTTTGGATTGGCACCTATAGCGATGGCATAAGCATATTTGACGGTAAGTCGTTCCAGAATTTGAATACGGAACAAGGTCTCGTGCACAAAACGATTTGGGGGTTTTGCGAAGATAGCCAAGGAAATATCTGGATTGCCACTCGTGGCGGCCTGAGCCGGTACGATGGTGAAAATTTTATGAATTTTACCAAAGACCAAGGTCTGCCGGACAATAAACTTTCATCGGTAATTGAGGACCAAAACGGAAACATAATAATAGGCAGTTGGGGAGGTGGTATTTCCATAATAAAAAAAGAACGGCTTGAAAAACTCAATTTGCCCAATGCCGATCAATTCGAACCCATTTTTGAAAATTTCAGCACTGCACAAGGCTTGGCGAACGATGTGGTATATCAAATTTTGGAAGACTTCAACAAAAACATTATTATTGGAACCAATGTGGGTTTTACGGTTTTAAAAGGCGGCATTTCTTCAGAAAAGGGAAAAATAGCAAAGTATGGCATAGAAAATTATAATGAAGATACCGGATACCCAATAAAAGACATTAGCAATAACCATAGCATGCACGAGGAAGGAAATAGCATAATCTGGGCCGGCACTGGCGATAAACTGCTGCGTTTTGATTATGGAAGCGTCCTTAGAAATACCGAATCGCCGAAGGTTATCCTTCAAAACATCAAAATAAACAACGAGTCCATAAGCTGGCGCAGCCTAGAATGGGCACGGAAAAAAGATACCATTTCATCAGAAAACAATAACAATACCCCTTCCTATATTACCGATGAAATGCTTACCTTCAAAAGAAAACTGCCTGCTAAAGTGCTGGACAGCATGGTACATTCATACCGCAATGTGCATTTCGACGGGGTTCAACCATTTTATGCCATTCCCGAAAATTTAGAACTTCCCTATTCCAAAAACGACATCGGTTTCAATTTTGTGGGGGTTCAGACCACGCGGCCGCAATTGGTGCGCTATCGCTATATGTTAGAAGGATATGACGAATACTGGAACCCTATAACGGAAAACACCACTGCCACTTTCGGCAACATCCGCGAAGGCAATTATACTTTTTTGGTAAAAGCCAAAAATGGAAGTGGGTCCTGGAGCGAACCGTTAAAATATGGGTTTTCTATCATGCCGCCCTGGTACCGCACTTGGTATGTGTACCTGTTCTATATTTTGTTGTTTTTCACTGGGCTGTTTTATTTGGACAAGTTTCAACGAAAACGGGTACTTTTCAAGGAGAGGCAAAAAGGAATACAAAGCGAACTGCAGCATGCCAAGGAAATTGAAAAGGCTTTTACCGAACTGAAATCAACACAAGTACAGCTCATCCACTCTGAAAAGATGGCCTCGCTCGGAGAATTGACAGCCGGCATCGCCCACGAAATTCAGAACCCATTGAACTTTGTTAATAATTTTTCTGAGGTCAGTAATGAGCTTTTGGCCGAAATGAACGAAGAATTGCTAAAAGGAAATATAGAAGAAGCCTTGGCGATTTCTGCGGATTTCAAACAAAACCTCGAAAAAATAAACCACCACGGAAAGCGCGCCGAAGGAATCGTAAAAGGAATGTTACAACATAGCCGAACAAGTAGCGGAAAGAAAGAGCCCACGGACATTAACACTTTATGCGATGAATACCTGCGACTGGCCTACCATGGGTTGCGGGCAAAGGATAAAAGTTTCAACGCCACAATGAAAACAGATTTTGATGAAAACTTAGGTTTGGTAAATGTGATTCCACAAGATTTGGGACGCGTTATTTTGAACTTGATAACTAATGCTTTTTATGCCGTGAATGAGAAGAAGTCCGCTGGAGTTCATGCTGAGCGCAGTCGAGGTGCGAAAGCGAACTCAACCCAAGTTTATGTGCCAACGGTATCCATCATCACTAAAAAGGAAGATGATACCCTTCAAATAATGGTAAAAGACAATGGTAATGGAATGCCGAAGGAAATAGTAGATAAGATCTTTCAACCCTTTTTCACCACCAAACCCACAGGACAAGGCACAGGTTTGGGACTAAGCATGAGTTATGATATTGTTAAGAAAGGGCATGGAGGGGAATTATTGGTGGAGACCGAAGAAGGAGAAGGCAGCACTTTTTCAATCGAACTACCTACTAAACAATAAAACGATAGCACCAATGACTATAAAAAAAGATGTTTTGCTCGCTAAAGTCTATAAAAATTGGATGGATCTAATGCTAAATGATTTTCCATTGGAACGCATAAAAGAGATTGTGAAAGATGATGTGATGGGTTACGGCACCACCTTGGATGAGAAAATACTTTCTATTGGGGGTCTTAAACAGCTAGTCAACAAGCAACGAGAACAAGGCGTAGGCTTAGATCTAAAATGGGATTTAGAGCCAGTTCTTAGAAAGCGAATTAATGAAAATACTGCTATTTATGTAGATGAGGCTTTAATCACCATGCATATGGAAGGGGTGAAAAATAAACTCTCTGTTAGGCTAAGTACTGTTTTTGGTTTTTCGGCAGATTTATGGAAAGTTACTCATTGGCATGGTTCAGTTGCCGTACCAATAGAAGGAGATACATGGCACAAGGATGAGCTGAAACTTAAAAATGAAGCCCTTGAAAAATTAGTTGAAGAAAAAACGGCTGACTTGATGGTGAAAAATCGGGAGCTTGAAATTGAAATAGCACTTGAAAGAGTAAGAGCAAGAACTATTTCAATGCAGCATAGCGATGAGTTATCAGAAATTTCTTCTTTATTAGATAGACAAATAAGGGAACTGGGTATTAAAACGAGAGGCTGTGCATTTAATATCTATGATGAAAAAGAGTCCACAGAGTGGTTTAGCTCTGAGGAAGGAACATTACCATCTTATAAAACACCTAGAGAAAATGTGTTCCTCCGCTATTATGATGCTGGCCAAAGGGGTGAATCTTTATATATTGAAGAGTTTGCAGGTGAAGCATGTGCCGCTCATTATGATTACCTCATGTCATTGCCGGTTACAGGTGAGGGTCTCAAGCAGTTCAAAGATAATGGGGGTTCCTTTCCTGCGCGGCAAATAGACCATGCTGCCTTTTTTAAGTATGGTTATTTGTTGTTTATTACATTAGAGCCGGTACCTGAAGCACATACTATATTCAAACGTTTTGCTCTGGTTTTCGAACAGACCTACACCCGTTTCCTTGATCTTAAAAAAGCGGAAGCACAGACAAGGGAAGCGCAAATTGAAGCGGCCCTAGAAAAAATACGATCAAGTTCCTTAGCAATGCACAAGACAGATGACCTAGGGGATGTAGTCAGTGTATTATTTGAACAGTTGCAAAGACTTGATGTCGATATGGATTTTGGCTCGGTGAGCATCTTTGTATTTCAGGAAGATTCCAGAGATTTGACTCAATGGATTCAGTTGCCTGAAGAGGTCGTTCCCATCTCTGTTCCTTACTTTGAGCACCCAATTCTGTCGGATTTCTTCGATGCCAAAGAACAAAACAAAGATTATTTTGAAAAAGTATATACTGTAGAAGAAAAGAATTCTTGGGCCGAAATGGGTTTTGAATTTACAGATTACAAAAATCTTCCTGCTGCATTCAAAACAGCCGTAATGGAGGCTCCTGGTTATGCTATGTCCATAGCTCTAAAAAAGAATTCTGGGATCTGTATTCCCAGTTTTGTGGGCAAATTACCACCCAAAGAGAATATTGACATTATGAAAAGGGTGAGTATGGTCTTTGAGCAGGCTTATATTCGATTTCTCGACTTGAAAAAAGCGGAGCTACAAGCTCAACAAGCCACAGAAAATTTAAAGATCATTAAAGGGGCAAGAGCCAAAGCAGAAAAAGCACTCAAGGAACTAAAGGCTGCTCAATCACAACTCATTCAATCTGAGAAGATGGCAAGTTTAGGAGAATTGACCGCTGGCATTGCCCATGAGATCAAAAACCCGCTCAACTTCGTCAATAATTTCTCAGAAGTCTCTGTGGAGCTGATCGACGAGGCACTTGAAGAGCTGGAACTTGTAAAGACGAGGCATTCCTCGTCTCCCGACAATGAAAGCCTTGAAGAAATCACCGCCATTCTAAACGATGTAAAAGGCAATCTGACAAAAGTCCACGAACACGGAACACGGGCGGATGGTATCGTAAAATCAATGCTCCAACACAGCCGCGGCGGCAGCGGCAAAATGGAACCCACCAACCTGAATGCATTGGTTAAGGAGTACGTCAACCTGGCTTTTCACGGTATGCGAGCAGGCAAAAACCCCATCAATGCAGAGATTGACCTGCAACTCGACCCCAAGATCAAAACCGTTCCGATGATTGGTGAAGATTTTAGCCGCGTGGTATTGAACTTATGCAACAATGCCTTCGATGCCATGCGCCCAACAGCTGATAAACGGCCACCGAAGCTCTCTGTACGCACAAAACTGGATTCGAAAAGTATACACATTGAAGTGGAAGACAACGGCTCCGGC
>Ga0307937_1001244_pt1 | contig 13433 bp, 9 predicted proteins | sample OrgLakmetagenom3_FD_201814 | JGI IMG/M metagenome (GOLD analysis project Ga0307937, IMG submission 201814) | Saline water microbial communities from Organic Lake, Antarctica - #3 | ecosystem: Environmental > Aquatic > Non-marine Saline and Alkaline > Saline | place: Antarctica: Organic Lake...
TTCAAAATACCACACCAATGAAATGTCATCCTGAAGTAAAAATTTATTTATCAACTTGTTGTAAAGAAATTTTCACGAAGGAACTTTTTTGTATTAAAATTTTATGCTTTTGTTTTTTATTTTCTCACGAAGAATTTAATATCCATTAAAATAGTGGTAGAACCAAAAAAATAAATCTATTGTCAGAAAAGCTGAAAACTAGAAGGATCTTACTTGTTTCTATCTCCTAATAACTTTAAAGTTATGTGATTTCCCTTCAGATATTAGAGAAACTAGAATGCTATTTTAAATAGTTACCGCGAGTTTTCAACGCGTGGTATGCTATTTAAAACCAAAAAAAAGCGGCACTCTAATTATAGAGTGCCGCTTTTCTAGTATAACTTTTAACCTTTAACCTACTACTAACTATACGTTGGTTCTCAACGTCCAATTCATTTTTTTGTAAATCCAAACTTTGAACCTGTACAATGTGAGGTAAAGAGCTGGAACGATAATCAACGTTAAGAACGTTGCAAACGTTAATCCGTAAATGATTGTCCATGCCATTGGAGAGAAGAACATATTGTTATCTCCACCGATAAAAATGTTTGGTTTGTATTCGTTCAATAATCCTACGAAGTCAATATTTAGACCGATTGCCAATGGAAGTAGACCAAGAACAGTTGTGATTGCTGTTAGTAAAACAGGACGCAAACGCACTTCTCCACCTTTAATTGTAGCGGCTAAAACGTCTTCATCTTTCTCTAAATCTGTTTCTTCAAGTCCAGCAGTATTGCGCCCATCTCTCCGAATTAGATTCGTGTAGTCAATCAATACGATAGAATTGTTTACCACAACTCCGGCCAGTGAAATAATTCCAATCATGGTCATAATGATCACGAAAGTTTGTCCACTGATTGCCAATCCTAAGAATACTCCAATAAATGAAAGTACTACAGAGAAAAGGATAATTAAAGGTGTGGAGAATGAATTAAATTGCGCCACGATAATCAACAGAATTAAGAATACAGAAATCAATAAAGCATTTGTTAAAAAGGCTAACTCACTTGCTTGCTCATCTTGCTGACCTGTGAAACTATAGCTAACGTCAGAAGGTAAATTACCATCATTAACATAATCCAACATTTTTTCTTTCATCGCTTCAACCACTTCGTTAGCGTTATATCCTTCAGTAATATCAGAGGAGATAATTACTTTAGAAGTTTGATCTTCTCTAGCAACTCCTGTGTAAGAGATATTTTCTTCAGGATCTTCAATCACACTTCGAATAGGGATATTTAAAACCTCACCTTTGTTATTTCTAAACATTAGTTTTTGATCCAACAAAGCATCTAAATCATAGCGTGATTCTCGCTTGAACCTAACGACCATGTCATAGTTTTCCTCGTCTTTTGTGAAAGTTGCGATATCTTGTCCTAACAATGCTTTTCTAATGGCCATTCCTACTTGTGAAGTCGAAGAGTTTAGTTTTCTAACTTGATCTCTATCCACAACAATTGGAATCTCAGGACGTGTAGCTTCAACATTTAATTTCAGTTCATCAATTCCTTCAACACCTTGACGGTCCAAGTATTTCTTCACATCTGTAGCTACAAAGATTAATTCTTTGTATTCTCCGTTGGCAACATTTATCAACTCAATATTAATAGGTGCTTCTTGGGGTGGTCCCATAGAATTTTTCTTAACAGAGATCTGAACATCAGCGGGTAAAACACCTTTCAATTCATCTTGCAACTTTTTAAGAATATAACCAGTTGTATTGACGGAATCACGGTATTGGAATTCTGTAAAGTCAATGGTGATTTTCGCTTTGTGCGGCGAATCCCCCATGCTCATTCCTTGTTCACTTGTCCCTTTCCCAACTTGTGCAATAATTGATTGAATAACATCAGATTTCTTAACGTTTTCAAAATCAATATCTTGTGTATATGGACTCAAAATCTCATTAATTTTCTCTTCAATTATAAGCGTCGATTTATTGGTCACCATAATATCCGTTCCAATTGGATGAGTAATGAAGATATTCGCAAACTTCGCTTGATTTGAAGGAAAAAACTCAACTTTTGGCTGGTTCACAGCTAATAGAGCTACAGAACCGAAAAGTAAACCAACAGCTCCAAAAATAAAGTAAATTGGACGTCTACCTTTCAAAGCGTATGTCAAGGAATTCTTGTACCACCTTTCAAGAACAGGTAATATTTTTCCTTGGAATACGATTGTACCCGGGAAGAACACGAATGTATTCAAGAATGAAATAATTCCAATCAATAACAAAACGTTACCTAAAAGTACTAAGTCCAGCACAACAAAAAATATTCCTAAGCCAACAAGAACAAGCGTATAAATTATTGTTTTTGATTTCTTAGGTTTTTTCTGCTTAACAGTCATGTAAAGCGCTGTTAAAACTGGATTGATAATCAGAGCTACAAATAAAGAAGATCCCAGTACAATAATTAAGGTTATTGGCAGGTACTTCATAAATTCACCAATTATTCCTGGCCAGATTGCAAGCGGAATAAAGGCTGCTAGTGTAGTTGCAGTAGAAGCAATAATTGGCCAAGCTACTTCACTTACACCATGAATTGCTGCCTTGAATGGAGGATAATTTTCTTCATCCATCAAACGATAGATATTTTCCACTACCACAATTCCGTTATCCACAAGCATTCCTAAAGCCAATACTAAGGCAAATAATACCATTGTATTCAAACTCACTCCCATTGTTTGTAATATCATAAATGACATGAGCATAGAAAGAGGAATAGCTACTCCAACGAACATTGCGTTTCTTCCACCTAAGAAGAATAAAAGGACTAAGGTGACTAAGATTACCCCAAAAATAATTGAGTTCTCAAGGTTAGAAACCATGTCACGTGTTTGCCCAGATTGATCATTTGTAATAGAAACACTTACTCCTTTAGGAATTATATTGTCTTCTTTTGCCTTTTGAACAATCGCATTTATTTTGTCTGCAGCGGCTAAGAGGTTTTCACCACCTTGTTTAATTACATCAAGCATAACTACAGGGGCTCCAAATTCACGTGCAAAGGAAGTTGTATCGCCATCACCAAAGTAAACATCAGCGATGTCTTTCAATTTAACAGGCATATAATCTTCCTGTTTTACGATAATTTCACCTAGTTCTTTAGCATTTTGAAACTCTCCATCAATCATGATGGTTTTTCTCATTCCATTCATCAGGATTTCACCACCAGAAATAGTTGTATGTTCTGCTTTGATTGCATTTTCAATGTCTGTTAACGAAACCTGAACTGCTTCAGCTTTCAAACGATCTAGATCGATGCGCATTTCTTCTTCTTGAACTCCTCGAATATTAACTTCATTAATTTCAGTTAAATCTTCGACCAATTCCTTTAAATCTTCAGCAATATCTTTTAAAATCTTTGGACTACTTCCACTCAGGTTGATATTCATGATTGGTATATCACTTGGATTTACTTCAAAGATATTCGGTTCAATAGGTAATTCCGGGAAATCTGTCTCAGCTCGGGCTTGATCAACGGCATCTTTCACCTTATTTAATCCTTCATTAACATCAATTCCGAAATTAAATTTCACACGAATTGTAGTATAACCGTGTTGTGAATCAGAAAGGATTTCATCCACATTTTTTATCGTCTTGACTTTTTTCTCAATTGCCTCAGCAATCTTTTCAGACATGTATTTTGGTGACGAACCAGGTTTTGCAATTCCTATATAAATTTCAGGAATTTCTAACTCAGGAAAGTTCTCTTTTGGCATCGATTGGTAGGAAAACATTCCACCAATAATAAGGATAGCAATAATTAAGAAAACTGTTTTTGAGTTGTTAACCGACCATTTGGAAATCCCAAAAATCTTTGTTTTATTTTTCTCTTCCATTACTTTATTTTGATTCTATTCGAACAACATCACCATCAGATACTCCACGTCCACCGGCAGAAACGATTAAATCGCCTGCTTTGATTGTGCTCTTTAATACCTCAATAGCTGCTTTGCCTTGGTATTGACTAATTAAATTCACCATTACTTGATTTGCTGTGTAATTGTCACCGTCTTTTTTTAAGACAAAGATGTAGCTCTTGTTTTTCTGAGTTTTCAATACAGAAACATCAGGAACAACGACAGCGCTATCAATCACTAAGTCAGTAATGAGCATTTCTGCTAACATATTTGGCAGCAATTTTGTATTGCCTTTGATGTCTGCATTTACTCTAAATGTTCTGTTTGTAGGGTTTATATAATTTCCAATCGTGGAAACTTTTAAATTGAAAGTATCCCTTAAAGTAGGTACAAAAACTTCTACGTTTGTTCCCTCTTTTACTGATCTGTAATAATATTCTGAAATGTCACTCGTAACGCGCATTTCTTCATTGTTTACCAACCTAAGAATTGGAGATTGAGCACCTGCCATTTGGCCTTCATGAGACATTATTTCGTCAATCACACCGCTGTAAGGCGCTCTAACTGTTGATTTAGAAGATTGTGCTTGTACGGTATTCAATTGAGAACGTAAACCAGCTACTTGATTCTTCGCTGACTTCAATTCAAATTCAGTTCCAACACCACGGCTAACCAATTGGTTCTGCTTTTCTAGGTTGTACTCTGCAAATTCAAGTTGTGTTTGTATTTCCTTGATGTTACTCGATAAAATCTCAGTATCAATACGCGCTAAAATTTGTCCTTTAGTAACTATTTGACCTTCCTTTACATTAATGGATTTTATCAATCCACCGGATTCAGCAAAAATTAGTGCTTGATTATCTGTTTCAATGTCACCTTGAACACTAATTTTATGTTTGAAAGTACCTACTTCGGCAACCATGCTTTTAACATAAGGCAGCATAACTACTTTGGCAGTATCCAAGTTCTTTATCTTCTCATCAACCTCTGCTAATTCAACTTTTAAAGAATTTCGTTTTTCTTTTAATTTGTCTAACTTTGTTTCTGGACTACAGGCAACTACTGTTGATATTATTCCTAATACTACCAGTGATTTAAAATATTTTCTCATCGGTCTTGTTACTGTTATTTTCTAATTAATTGATTGTATAATTTATCTAACGCCAACTTTTTATTAAAGACTTCCATCATGGCATTCACATAGTTTGTTTGCGCTTGAACAAGTTGATTGTATTTTTGTGTCACCACAATACTATTTTCTTTTCCAATTTCGGCCTTGATCATTGAGTTATCGTGAATTTTTCTCGCTAACTCAATATTTTTCTTTTGTAACTGCAAATTCGTTCTTGCACTTGTCAATTGGTTTTTTACTTGAATTTCTTGTGCTGCCAATCCACGTTCAAATTGTTGAATACTTAATTCATCTTGTTTGACAGCAATTTTCGCCTTTTGAATTTTCGCCCATCTTTCACCACCAGCAAAAATCGGAACAGATAATCTAATTCCGACTACTGTTTGTGGGAACCATGTTTTGTCGAAATCGAAAAGATCAAACTCACTTCTAAAAGCATTGTATTGGTGATTGAAGAAAGCCGAAAGTTGAGGATAATTTCCCATTTTGATGTTCTTTAAATCATACTCAGAGATTACTCTTTGTTTTCTTAAAATATCAAGCTCCAAATTATTTTCAACTGATCCTGAAATGTCGATTTCTTCTTCGCCTAGTAAATTATCTAAATTTTCAGTCAAAGTAATTTCTCCATCAATTGGATAAGCCATTGTCATTTTCAACATTATTAAAGCATTTTCATACGTCGTTTTAGCAAGCACCAAATTGGCTTGAGCTGATAGCAATAAAAATTCTGTTTGATCTACTTCTTCCTGAGTGATGAAACCAACATCATACAATTCCCTTTGCTTATTGATCAACTGCTCTGTTAATTCGACCAAAGTATCAACGAATGCTTTATTTCTTGCACTCACTAAAGCCATTTGATAAGCTTGCGTAACATTCGACAAAACATCTTGTTCTGATTTCTTAATACGCGTTGCAACAAATTCTGTATAGAACCTTGAAACTTGCAATGCAATAATATAGGAGCCATTAAAAATCAATTGATTTACAGAAACCCCTGCGCTTGCATTGTATTTCTGACCTGCCCTAAATTCAACTACTGTTCCAGGCTGTCCCAATAAAGCACCATCCACTACTTGAACAGGAATATTAACAAACTGCTGAATTGTTGATTCTGCATTAATTTGAGGTAAACCCAAAGCACGCGTTTCAACGACTTGCTTTTTCGCAGATTCTAAATCTAATTCAGAACGTTGAATTTGTTCTGCGTTTTCCAAGGCATAAGATTGCGCCTCAAAAAGCGAGAATTGTTGTGCTATTGTTGCTTGTGTAACCAACAAAACCACTGTAATCATAACTGTCTTTAAACGATTCATTACTTTTCTTTATTTTTCATATTTTGTAACATTAACTCTCTTCCCTTTTCATTCACTACTCCACGCAATTGAAACAAAACAATTTGCTCCAGTAGCTTTCCATAATTATTGGCTTCTACCTCAAAAATATCACCATCTGTCATCGCACTTATAAGTGCCAGATGAATTCCAGACATTATCTTAGGATCCAACTCAGAAATATAGAATCCTTCCTCTTGCCCTCTTATAATATTTTGTGTAATTTGGTTACTAACAAAAGCCAATCTATGTTGTTTAATGATACTCCAAGCTTCTGGATAATATTTTTGTAAATCAAAAAATACCGAAGTGTGGATCTCCGTAAATAAACGGGTAGAATACTCACTTATGTTCATTAAAGCTTCAATTGCATTTTCCGCTTTTATTCTTCCTGATTCACAAGCTGTTCGATTGCGTTCAATCAATGTGCTTACTATGCTCTTTACTAACTCGTCTTTATCCTTAAAATGATTGTAAATAGTTTTTTTGGACATCCCTAACTCTCTAGCTAAGTCGTCCATTGTCACTGATTTAATTCCGTGACGCAAAAAAATCATTGCTGATTTATTAATTATTTCATTTCGTTTTTCATCCATTGGAGCGCAAAAGTAGTAATAAAAACACGCAGGAAACTATGTAACTTCTTAAAGTTTCCATTATTTAACAAATTTTTATTTTTGAATTCAGGTTGGAAAGCAACAATAGATCTTTATCACTAAAAACTAAACCTTTAAACTTGAAATAGGACATCTATCACATCGCTAGAATAGGTAATTAAAAATAATATTTAGGAAACCCTATTAAAATTAAGGTCAAAAACTTAGCTTTGTTTTCATGGCTATTGAAATTTATACAGACGGATCAGCGAAAGGAAATCCAGGAAATGGAGGATATGGAGCGATTCTGAAATTTAAAGGATTTGAAAAAGAGTTATCCGAAGGTTATCGCTTAACTACAAATAATAGAATGGAACTCTTGGCAATTATTGTAGCATTAGAAACGATAAAAACGGCTGAACACAAAGTGATTGTTTATTCAGATTCCAAATATGTTGTTGATTCAGTAGAAAAAGGCTGGGTTTTCAATTGGCAAAAAAAAGGATTTAAAGGAAAGAAAAATGTTGATTTATGGAAACGTTATTTGAAACTACATCCTGTTTATAAACCAAAATTTGTTTGGGTAAAAGGCCATGCAGGTCATGTTGAAAATGAACGCTGTGATGTTTTGGCTTTTAATGCCGCTGATAAAAAGGACTTGTTAATTGATGAAGGATATGAGAAGGTTAATGGTTAATTATTAATGGTTAATGGTTTGACTTAAAGATTGGTGTATTGGTGTTGCCTTCGACAATATTTTCCGTGTGCCTTCGATGGGCTCAGTCACAGGAAAACGCAACACGATGATGGTGATGACTGAGCTTCTCGAAGGTGTCTAAAATAATGATGTTATGGAAGAAACTCATTTAAGCACAACAATTATTGAATTATTGAATTTTTTAATTTTTAAGTCATTGAATTGTTGCATATCTCAATATTTTCCCTAACTTAAATAAGACCACCAATAAAATCAACAACACATGAATACAAAATGGCTAATAAAAGACGCGCCTGATGCGCTTCAAGTAGAAACCTTGAAAAACGAAATGAATGTTACTGAAGTTGTAGCATACATGCTCGTTCAACGCGGAATCACCGAATTTGATGATGCAAAATCATTTTTCCGAGCTTCTCTTAAAGAATTACATGACCCTTTTTTAATGAAAGACATGGACCGCGCAGTTGAACGTATTAACATTGCACTTGAAGAAGGTCAAAAAATAATGATTTACGGAGATTATGACGTTGACGGAACAACAGCGATATCTGTTGTTTATGGATATCTTTCTCAAATGACCGACTTAATTGCTTACTATATTCCAGACCGTTATAAAGAAGGATATGGAGTAAGTGAAATAGGAATTCGCAGTGCACATGAAAATGGATTTTCATTAATTATCACTTTAGATTGCGGAATAAAAGCCAATGAGAAAGCAGATTTAGCCAATTCATTGGGAATAGATATGATTATTTGTGATCACCATACGCCAGGAAAAGAATTACCTGATGCCATTGTGCTCGATCCAAAAAGAGCAGATTGTAATTATCCATATAAGGAATTATCGGGTTGTGGAGTTGGTTTTAAATTAATGCAAGCACTCGCAATTACAAATGATTGGGATCAAAGTGTTTTGTTTCAAAATTTAGATTTGTTGGCCATTAGTATTGCAGCAGATATTGTTCCCATCACAGGAGAAAATAGATTGTTGGCGCAATATGGACTTAAACAATTGAATGAAAATACCCGACCAGGAATTGACATCTTATTGACTTTAGCCAAGCGAGAAAAACCGCTTACTTTAACGGATATTGTTTTTACGATTGCACCAAGAATCAATGCTGCAGGAAGAATTGACGATGCAAAAAAGGCGGTTGTTTTAATGACTTCAAATGATGAAACTGAATTAAGAGAAATCGCAAAAACTATTCATGAGTTTAATGAAGAAAGAAGAATTCTAGATAAAGAAATTACAGAACATGCTTTATCGATTGTTGAAGAAAATTCAAGTTTTCAAGACAAATGTACCACTGTCGTTTTTCACGAAACATGGCACAAAGGAGTCATTGGAATTGTTGCTTCTCGTTTGATAGAAAATTACTACCGTCCAACTATTGTGTTGACACAGTCAGAAGATGGGAAAACTTGGACAGGCTCTGCAAGAAGTATAAAAGGAGTAAACATTTATGATATGCTTGAAAAATGCAGCGCTCATTTAGGCCGTTTTGGTGGACATTATTTTGCAGCTGGAATGACTTTAAAAAATGAGCAATTACAGGACTTTATTCAATGCTTTGATGATGAAGTAAGAAAAATAATCGGAAGTGAGTCTTTGATTCCTGAACAAATTATAGAAAAGGAACTGGCTTTTGAGAATTTATTCAATAGAGGAGAATCTATTTTTGAAGTCCCAAGATTAATGCGCGTATTGCGTCAATTTGAACCGCATGGACCAGACAATATGAAACCTCTTTTCTTAGCGAAAAATGTATTTGCTCATGATGCGAAACTCTTAAAAGATGTTCATTTGAAAATGAAAGTTTATCAACCAAATTTCCAAAAGCACATAGAAGCAATTTACTTTAAAAGTCCTGAAGCTTTAAAAATCGTTCAAGATGGTCCTTTTGATATGGTTTTTACGCTAGAAGTGAATCAATTTAAGGGAAGAACGACTCCGCAGTTGATGGTGAAAGATATTAGAAAATCAGTAGGGAGTCTTGAGTAGGGAGTAGAGAAAAAAAAGGAACTCAATTAAGAATTCCTTTTTATATCTTCTTTTTAGTGTCTGCAAGAAAGATAATCATTTTTATGTCTTTGATAAGAAAAATTCAAAGACAAGGCTTGTGAAGTTTTTAATTGTCAGTATTTTATCTTTATAAATGCGATATCCCGAGCCTGTCGAAGGAACTGCAATTTAAAACAAGACTAACGCAGTATTTGAAGTTTTCTTGCAAAGACTATTTAGTTACGTTTCAATAAAGAAAGAGGCTTGACTAAATTTGTATGACACTAATATATACATCTTATTTTTCAAATCATTTACACTAAACAAAACCCTCTTCAAATCTCTCAAAATGACAAGTGTAGCCATTTGGATGTTTTTGAAGATAATCTTGATGCTCTGGTTCTGCTGGCCAAAAAGGAGTATAAGCCTCTAAAGTAGTTGCTGCTTTGGCTTTCCATTTGTTGGATTCGTTTACTATTTCAATCATTTCTACCGCTGCACTTTTCTCTTCATCATTTTGATAGAAAATAGCTGAACGATAACTCGTTCCCCTATCATTACCTTGCTGATCAACAGTGGTAGGGTTATGAATCCGGAAGAAATAATCAAGTATTTCTTTGAATGAAGTTTGACTATCGTCATAAGTTATTTCAATTCCTTCGGCATGCCCGGGATGATTAGGATAAGTTGGGTTCTCATTTTTTCCACCAATGTAACCTACTTCAGTGTCTAAAATTCCTTTTCTAACTCTGAATAAATCTTCCATTCCCCAAAAACAACCTCCTGCTATATAGACTTTCTTTGTATTGCTCATAATGTTTTATTTTTTGTATATAGTAGAAACAAACAATTGGTTCCTCTTGTTCAAAGATTGGTAATTGAATTGTTAGTATGAAATGAGATTTCTTTATAAATTTTCAACGGTAAAAACAATTAAAACAGTCCAACAATAGATCCATCTGATTCCATTTCAATTTTCTCCGCTGATGGAGTGGCCGGTAATCCTGGCATCCTTAAAATATTTCCTGCAATTGGAATAATAAATCCTGCTCCGGTAGCTATTTCAAACTCACGGATATTAATCTCAAAATTTTCAGGTCGACCAAGTAACTTTTCATTATCACTAAGACTTTTTTGTGTTTTCGCCATGCAGATGGGTAAGTTGCCATAGCCTAAATCTTCAAATCGTTTTAATTGACTTTTGGCCTTAGTAGAGAGCACAACACCTTTTGCTCCGTAAATGGTTTTACAAATCTTCTCTATTTTGTTTAATGGTGTTTCATCTAAACTGTAGGTTGGTTTAAACTTATTGTTACAAGATTCGGCAGCATCGACTACTTTTTTAGCTAAATCTATACAGCCTTTTCCACCATCAGCCCAACCATTACTAATCGCAACAGCAACACCTAACTTTTCGCAATGTGCATAAATAAGTTGTTTTTCTGCTTCGGTATCACTTACAAAAGCATTTATAGAAACGACTACTGGAAGACCAAAACTCTGAATACTTTCGATGTGTTTATCGAGATTAGGAAAACCATTTTTCAATGCATCCACATCTTCTTCAGTCAAAGTGTCTAATGATTTTCCACCATGGTATTTTAGTGCTCTAATTGTAGCTACAATCACCACCGATTTTGGAGATAAACCTGCTTTTCTACATTTGATATTTAGGAACTTTTCAGCACCTAAATCTGCTGCAAAACCGGCTTCTGTAACGACATAATCACCTAAGCTCATTCCCATTTTTGTGGCAATAATGGAATTGGTTCCTTGTGCAATATTTGCAAACGGTCCACCATGAATAATCGCTGGATTCCCTTCAAGTGTTTGCACCAAATTGGGCTTTATTGCATCTTTTAACAATACAGCCAATGCTCCCGAAGAATTGAGTTCTTTGGCATAAACCGCTCTTCCTTCAAATGTATCACCGATGTAAATGTTACCGCACATCTCTTGAAGATCCTCTAAATTATTGCACAGACACAAAATCGCCATTATTTCTGAAGCAGCAGTAATATTAAAGCCTGTTTCGCGGGGAATTCCGCCAGTTTTGCCACTTAATCCTGAAACGATATTTCTAAGGGCCCGATCATTCATATCCATGCAGCGTTTCCAAATTACAGAACGCGGATCAATGCCTAAATTTTTACTCTTACTTTGTAAATTATTATCAATTAAAGCTGCAAGTAGATTATTGGCCATTGCAATTGCATGAAAATCCCCTGTGAAATGCAAGTTAATATCAACCATAGGAATAACTTGGCTCCATCCGCCTCCAGCTGCTCCACCTTTCATTCCAAAAACAGGGCCTAAACTTGGCTCTCTAATTACAACTACGGACTTCTTACCTATTAAATTAAGTCCATCGTTTAACCCAATAGAACTTGTTGTTTTACCTTCTCCTGCTGGAGTTGGAGTAATGGCAGTTACCAATATTAAATTACTCTTATTTACCTTCTCTTCATTGATGAGTTCCAACGGTAGTTTGGCTTTTTCATTGCCATAGTATTCCAATTGATTTTCGGATATTTCAAGTTTTTTCGCAACTTCTCTAATGTGTTTAGCAGTAACTTTTTGAGCTATTTCTATATCTGTCATTCTGGTGTTTTATATTTATTAAATATCATTTTTTTGGACTACAAACAAATATACAATGATTTAAGCGAACTCGTTTTTCGATAACGCTTGGATTTGGTTAAAATCAGGAAGAAAAATACTGAAAAGTTTTTAAATTTAGATCAATCCGTGAAATTTATAAATCATTACAAGGTAGCCCAGATAAATAAGGTAATAACAGTTCCTACTAATCCAATTACCATTCCTGCAATACCTAAGCCTGCACCTCCTTGATTTGGAGATTTGGGTTTAGAAAGTGAAACTGCGCCAAGGATAACTGCTAATACAAGTAGGATTATTCCAATGATTGGTGACAACAAAAAGCCAAAGAGCAATCCGAGGAGAGCGAATATAAAACTACCAACAGCGGCAGGCTCTACTGTAGTTGATTCATCTGTTGTCTTCCGTTCTTCGGTTCTTACCTCCTGAGGTTTTGAATCGGTTGTATAATTAAAAACGTCCTTGGTGCCGTTTGCGTATTTTATCATAAATACTGTTGATTTATCTATCGTATAAATTGGCCCTTCAAGGTTATTGCATTTCTTATATTTAATTGTAGCTGTTCCTATTTCTAATACTTTGACAATTAATTCATCACCATTTTTTAGAATAAGGTTGTCGCATTTCTCGTTATCCATCTTTTTAGAGTGCTTTTTGACTGATGAAGAAGTTAAAGGAATTTTATTTTCTGTCGAGACGACAATAGTATTGGGTTCTGTTATTTCATGAGTTGATAAATGATCAAGCCCATTATCTAAAATTCCGCTGTATGCCGTAATGGAAGATTTCTCTTGTTTGCTTAATTCTCTCTCTGTTTTACTCTTTTCGTTTGGACTACCTTGAGAAAGGTTTAGATTTTTATTGAACTTTATATGATAACCTGATCTATAAACTCGTTTTTCGATGGAACAGGAGTTCGCTAAAATCAGGAATAGAAATACTGTGAGAAAGGCGGTGTAGTTTATTTTTTTCATAAGCTTTGTATTATTCAAAGTGAATTTAATAAAAATCAGTAACTATTTAGCCAAATATCAAGACTTATTAACAATTTCTCATTGTTTTGCACAAAATTATTTTTTGAATTTCAAAAATCTAAAGCTTTATAAACATTGGTTCATAAGTC
>Ga0307937_1001266_pt1 | contig 13262 bp, 17 predicted proteins | sample OrgLakmetagenom3_FD_201814 | JGI IMG/M metagenome (GOLD analysis project Ga0307937, IMG submission 201814) | Saline water microbial communities from Organic Lake, Antarctica - #3 | ecosystem: Environmental > Aquatic > Non-marine Saline and Alkaline > Saline | place: Antarctica: Organic Lake...
TACTGAAACATTAACTAATGGGTAAGAGACTCATAAATAAAGAGCTATTCGACGAAATAGTGGCCTACTGTAGGCTTAATGAAGAGGACGTGGGTAAGACACTAAATGAGGCGCTAAAGAGCGGCTTTACGATATTACAATATGGAATGACACCTAGTGGTCCAAAAGTAAGAGAAGAGCCAGTAGAGAAGACCGTAGAGGTTATAAAAGAAGTCCCAGTAGAAAAAATAGTTGAGAAAAGGGTTGAAGTACCTGTAGAAAAAATAGTAGAGGTGCCTGTCGAAAAAAATGTTAGTATAAATGTAGACGGCAATAACATGAGTTATTTAGAATACATAGATAAGTTGAGTGACGATAAGGCCACGTTGGAAGTTGAGAATAAAAAGAAAGAAAGTCTCATAAACGATTATAAGTCTCAGGTAGATGAAATCAGTAAAGGTTTGTCATCCTGTAAGAATAAAAACGATATATTAAGTAAGGAATTAAAAGAGTGTAAAAATAAAGGTGGATATGATATCTACGGTGAAAGATAAAAAGAATGCAATGAGTGATAATGTAACAATACCAGAGTACGCAAAAGTTAAAGTATATTGGGATGATAGACCAGAAAACTATTCTAGACAGAATAAACTAAAAGTAAGAGATTACTTCAGTAAAAAGTATGGTATCACTAAAGCCAATATTAATGTGATTTACCGACCTGTTAAAATAGGTAAGGGTGGTGAAGTCATTGAAATTAGTGGCGCTGGTGTCGATAATATTCTTGACAGAAATTACCAAGTAGAATTGATGAAAGAATGGTGTAAGCGTGAGGAAAAAGATGTTGATTTCAAAAGAATATTAGATTTAGATAAAAAAGTTAATGCATCTTTGGGTGATAGTGATGTCTCTGTAGAAAACCATAGGTCATGGAGTTTAAAGTGGTTATACATAGATAACTTCTTATCCTTTGGTGATAAGAACTTTGCTTCATTCAGTAGGTTGAATGGACTCAATGTTGTCAATTCAGAACCACCTAATCAAGGTGGTAAATGCTTAAGAGCTGACTCTAAGATAGTTATAAAATACGATTTAGATGAAATAGAGAAAAAATTGGGTTTCATACCTGAAGAATTAAAATAATGTGGACCCTAGTGTAATCATTAAAAGATTAAAAACAAATTAGATATTACCAATAAAGAGGGTTTTATATATTTTGGGGTCAGAATATAGATTAGGAAATAAACAAAAAGTTATAGATAAGTGTAAAAAAATTTAAATTATGAAAAAAACTAAAATTGAAATTAATGAAATGGGAAGTGGCATTTATTTATACACCCAAGATAGTTATCCTGATATTAAATATTTAGTCATGGTAAGTGGGTGTTCACCGTTTTTACAAATTGAAAATGTTTTCAATTTATCAGATAATCGCATAGTATCGAAAGATAAATTAAGGGGTAATAAATTCACAATAGAAAAGATAAATTTTAATGAAGTTAGTAAAATAAATAAAAATACTAGATTAGAGGTTAAAATTGATATAAACACACCTTTCCATAGACATTTGAGGGGTAGTAATGGGACAGTTGAAAGTTTTAGTAAAAATTATGGAGTTACACCAGAATATTTCATCAAATGTTGGAATGAAAGAGGTGGTGAAAACATAATCCAAGAATTTTTTAAATTACAAGAAATATTATGATTAAAGAAATTGAGATAGGTAAATTAAATGATATTTTTCAAAAATATGGTGATTTGGAGTTTCAAGTTGACACACCATATGGTTTTCACGATATTGAATGGTGCGGTATAACTGAAGAAAATGCCGAGGTATATAAATGTGAATTAGAAAATGGTGCGTATGTTGAAGGTGCTGATTATCATAGATTAAAAAAAGAGGATGGTGATTTCACAGTTTTAAAGAATATTGAAATAGGAACTCCTATCCAAGTTAGAGATGGAATTTCAAATGTTAAGTCAATTAAGTTGTTAGATGAGCGAGATACTTTATATGATGTACAAGTATCTGAAGTTCATCAATATTACTCAAATGATATTGTATCTCATAACACGGTTTTCACTGTAGATGCGATTAAATTCTTATTATTTGGTAAAACTACTAAAACCGATAAGAACGAACAAATATTCAATACATTTACTGACAAGGACGAATTAACTGTTAGAGGTATGATTGAGGTCGAAGGTAATGAAATGATTATTGAGCGTAAATTAAATAGACGACCAAAAAGAGGTGGTAAAGGTTGGAACACAACAAATAAAGTAAATTACTACGAATTACTACCTGATGGTGAGGAGGTGTTATTGAATGACGAAGACGCTAAGAAAACTGGTGATGTAATTAAGAAAAACATCGGTAGTGAAAAAGACTTTGATATAACGATTCTAACTACTGCTAGGAACTTAGAAGACTTAATCGATGCTAAACCAACTGAGAGTGGTAGGTTATTGACTAGATTCATTGGGTTAGAGGTTATTGAAGCCAAAGAGCAAATAGCTAAAGATATGAACTCTGAATTTAACAAACTAAAAAAAGGTAATCATTACGATGTGACTACTTTACTTAACGATAATGAAACTCTTGAGGAAAATATAGGTTTATATGAAAAAGAGGTCGTAGAGTATACTAAAAAACTGGATGCTTCTGAAAAAACAATACAAAGGTTAGAGGATGAAAAAGAAAGGTTAATAAATAGTAAATTAAAAATAGATTCTGAAGTATCAGACTTAAACCCTGAAAAGTTAGAAGGTGATATTGACACAATAACTAAGAAAGGTGTTACCTACAAAAATAAAATTGAAGAGTTTAAGACTAATATTGCTGAAATCAAAGATGTTAATTACGACGAATATAAATATGATAAACTAACTAAGGAAGATAGAGATATATCAATAAAGATAGGGTCTTACAAGAATGACATCATGTCATTTGGTAAGGTGATTGATAACCTTAGAGACAGTGAAATCTGTGAGACGTGTAAAAGACCTTTAGATGATGTTGACAACTCGGAAACAATAAAGGAATATGAAGAAAAGATAGAGTCATTGAAAAATGATTTAACTAAAAAAGAAAATAAGTTAGCAAGGGTTCAGAAATCGATAACTAAAATTAAGGAGAATAGAGATGTCGTTGATAGAAGAGACAGGTTAGAATTAGAGTGCGACAAAGCTGAAGTCGAAATAGGGGCATTAAGAAATAAGATAGTTTCTAAAAAAGCAGATTTGAAAAAATATAAAAATAATGAGGATGCGATTAAAACTAATATCACAATAGAATCTAACGTTTCATCAGTGAAAACTAATTTAGTTGTTGAAAATAATACTAAATCAGAAATTAACCAGAGTATATTTACCACTAAACAAAATATTAAATCAGCTAAGGAGGTGTTAACTAAAAACCTTAAGATGATTAAGACTTTAAAACGTGAAGAGGAAGTTGAAAAAATATTCAAAATCTATCTCCAACTAGTCGGTAAAAAGGGTATTAGTAAGTTAGTGTTGAGGTCAGTTCTACCAATAATAAATTCGGAGATACAAAGGTTGCTAGATGATGTATGTGATTTTGATGTAGAATTGGTTATGACAAATAAAAATGATGTTGAATACCATATCATCAAAAACGATGTAACCAAACTATTAAAGTCTGGTAGTGGTTTAGAGAGGACGATATCAAGTTTGGCACTTAGATGTGTGTTAAGTAAAATATCTCACCTACCAAAACCTAATTTTATAACTTTTGATGAGGTACTAGGTAAACTAGCATCAGACAATATAGAAAAAGTGAGACCTATGTTTGAAAAAATTAAAGGTATGTTTGATATTGTATTCTTCATAACCCACAATGATTTAGTTAAGGATTGGTCAGATAAAGTTATTACAGTTAAAAAGGTTGATAACATATCATCTATAAAACTATAATACTTGTTTTTAGTAGCAAAATATAGTATCTTAGTGCAAAACAAGATAAATGATGGATGTGAAAACATTTTGTATTATTGCAATGGATAATATTAAAGGTTTAAGTGATGATTTAGGTAATATATCAGTAGAGCCTGTAAAGGTTTTAAAGGGTCGCAAAGACACAGCGTTGGTAGCGACCTTTAAAACTGAGTTAGATATTAGTAGAGTGAAAGAAATATTAAACATAGGTAATAGAAGTTTTTTTATATCAGAAATGAATAATAAAACCTTTACCGCTCACATTGACGATAGAGAAATACATAACGTAATGTTCAACGAACTGGACGTAGAAAATCAAAAGGGTTACGAAGATGAAAATGAAAAAAAAGTAACTTTAAAAGATTCTTACGATGAAAAAGAGTTATCATCATTAGATGATAAAGAAAGGAGTTTATTAATGGATAAATTATTAAATAACATTAATGAACTTACAGTTAACCAAAAGGAAGCTTTAAGCTTTCTTGCAACCTTATAAGAAAATGAATGAAAAGATTTATAGTAGCAGAAAAAAGCGACACAATAACTAGATATTTTAACGAAGTTAACAAGTGTGACCTATTAAGTATTGAAGAAGAAAACGAACTAACCAATAGAATAGTTAATGGTGATAAAGAGGCGATAAATGAATTAGTTGAAGGTAACCTAAAATTTGCAATCAGCGTAGCTAAAGAGTATCAAGGCCTAGGTTTATCACTAAGTGATTTAATAAATGATGGTAATATCGGATTAATTAAAGCGGCCAATAAATTTGACCCCACAAGAGGTTTTAGGTTTATATCATATGCAGTGTATTGGATTAGACAATCAATTATGCAAAGCCTCAACGATAATTCTAGGGTTATAAGATTACCATCTAGTGTTATCAACAAAATAAGTCAGCTAGAGAAAGAAAATGAAGAGTATTTAGAATCAATACCAAAGGAATACCCAAGCTGTGTCTCTTTAAATAAGGAGATGGGTGAATATACTGGCTTCGCACTAGAAGATACTATATCAAGTGAAGAAGATTTAACAGATACATTTAGTGATGAAAGTGATAGACTAAAAAAGGTATTAAATAAAACAATGGATTGTTTAACTAATAGAGAACGTGGTATTATAGAATGTTATTATGGTCTTAATACAAAGGTTGAGCCGATGACTCTAGAAGCAATAGGTGATAGATACGACTTAACTAAAGAAAGAATAAGACAAATAAAAGAAAAAGCGATAAGAAGATTAAGACATAATAATTTAGGACTTTACAAGTTAATTAAGAATTCATGATATTTATAATAAAAAAGATATGAAGTTACATTTTGGGTATTTACTAGGTTTTTCAGCGCTGACGATTGCTGGATGTGCCGCAGTATTTTCTGTATACGGTATAGGTCAATTATTTTCTGGCGCTATGATTGCCGTAATTATAATGGCCTCTGCGTTAGAATTAGGTAAATTAGTTACAGCAAGTTACTTACAAAGATATTGGTATAAAATAAACCTTATGATGAAAATATATCTAATAATAGGCGTTGCGTTTCTAATGGCAATAACTTCTGGAGGTATTTATGGTTTCTTATCATCAGCTTATCAAGAAACATTTCAAAAACTAAAAACAGCTGAAAACGAAATCTCATTTTTAAAACAAAAAGAAGACTTCTATGCTGACGATGTTGCTAGATATGACAAAGAATTAGATAGAATATCAGAAAGTATTAACAGCCTTTCTAAAGCTAAAGTAACATCAATTCAGGTTAGAGATAATAACACTGAGTCAGGTATAAGAAATACAATATCAACAGCTGAACTTAGATTAGCACAAGAAAGAATTGCTGTTGAGGAAGTGAATAGAAAAGAGATTGAGGTAAAGCGCAGTGTAGCTTCAGATTCATTACAGAAATACCAAATGGCTATACTCAATAAGGAAAATGACACCGAAGTGTCAGGTGAGTTAGGTCCATTAAAATACATAGCTGAACTAACCGATACAGGAATGGATGAAGTTGTAAACTACTTTATTTTAGTTTTCATTATTGTTTTTGACCCATTGGCTATAAGCTTAGTTATAGCAACAAACTGGGTATTTAAAGAGGAAGAAAATAAAAATAAGGAAGAAAAAAATAAAAAAGTAAAGAACGGTAGTAATGGTTTTTTTAAAAAGTTTTTCAAAGGTAAAAAAAAACCCAAAACTGATTTAGATGGTAAAGTATCAGCTGAATCTTTAAGTGTTGAGGATTTAAAGGAAGCTATTAAAAAAACTCGTGAACAAGCTACAACACTAAGTGGTAAGAGCGATTATGAACCAAACAAAGTAATTAAAGAAAGTATCACCACTAAAAATGATGTAAATGATTTAAGTAATTTAAACAAGGAAATAGAACCTGTAAAAGCTGAAAGTAAAACCAATCCTTATAGTGGTGAAACGAAAAAGATATCAAATTCAGCATCTGGTAATACTGAAAATGAGGGTGAAGAAAAAAAGAGTGATAAACCACAAGGTGTTAAAACTAAAATAAAACCTAAACAAGAACATAAGAGTAGGTTTAATGAAGATGAGATTAAAGAAATAAGACATAACGCAAGAAATAACACTACAAAAATACCTACTAACCGTGGATATTAATAAAGACGAGTACAGGTTGAATGAAAGCTCGTATATACCTGAAGAGTATGATAAGGATAAAATAGTAGTAGGCGGCACTTTAACAACTGACATGAACCATTTTAAAGCTTGGCGAAACAAGATAAATGGGAAGTATAAGAAGACGGCTGCATACACAATACTATTAAATGGTAAAATATACGAACACTTTAATCCTAAGTATTACTCACATTTCTTAGGTAGTAAGGATTTGAACAAACAAGTAATACCAATAGTGTTAGAAAACCAAGGCTGGGTAGCCAAAGATTTCACGAGTGGCAGTTATTTTAATTGGAGTGGTGAAGTTTATAAAGGTGAGCCTAAACTATACCAGAAAAGTTGGAGAGGTAAGAATAGATGGACCCCTTATAGTAAAACTCAGATAAATGCGTTAGCTCAACTGTGTAACATATTAATTAATGAATTTGACATTGAAAGAAATGTTTCACCTAATAATATAAAAATAGGTGAGTTTAGTGAAAAGAAAGGTATTTATTATAGAGCTAACTTTTCTAAAACTGCAACAGACATTTCACCAGCATTTAATATTGAAGAGTTCAGTAAAAAAATAGAGAACTATGGAAAACATATATGAAAATGAGATAACTAAAAAAATGTTATCTATCACTAGAAATAATAATCTAATTAAAGAATCTACCGAAGAAGGATTATCTTCAAATGAGTTAAGTGAAGAGCACGCTAATTTTAGAAACACAGTAACACCTAGAGTTGAATTTACTGGGTTTAAAGTATATCCAGAAACTAAGAATGTTGTGTTCTCTGGTAAGTTTGACGCCCTAGATGGTTTAGAGTGGCAATTTACTTTAGAAGACTCTGACGGTCTATACCTTACTGGTAATAATGTTTCTTTTAGTGATGAAACAATTAATACAATTAAAAAATTAAAAGGTTTCTATGATAACTGGGCTGAACAATGGTCCCAGAAACTGGCCACAGAATATTCAGTGGAAAGAGAAGGTGACGAAAACGAAGTACAACAAAGTGGGTTAGCCTAAAAATAAATAAAAATGAAAAGTTTTATAAGTAAAGTATTAAATTCAAGGGTGGCAGTTACTGCTATCATATTTTTAATGATATTCGGTGCGGCATATTGGGGTTATAATAAATACCAATCAATCGAACAGGACTTAGAAATAGCAAAGCAAAATCAATTAGCGTTAAGAGACTCAGTAAGGGTTAGTAAAAACAAGATAGGTCAATTAGAGTACTCTAAACAAATACTAGTTGCTAAAAATGAGTCTGATGTTAAAAAATTGAACGATAGGTTAGCAGAAGTTAAAGGTAGGTTCACTGGTAAAATAAGTCAACTAACTGAAACGATAGCTAACATTAAATCAGATACCGTTTTTGTTGAGAAAACTAAGTTAGTGGAATTACCTGATAACACTAAAGCGTTTGTTTGGGATTATGAAAGGGTATATGACGAACGAAACTATAGGTTTATATCAGGTGAAACTAGGTTTAAATTAGATACAACAACCAATGCGATGACGGCTATTGGTACTAAAATAACTAGAGATATTATTAAGTTTAACATAATACAAGGTCTAAGAACAACTGAGGAGGGTAATGTTGAAATGTTTGCATCTTCTGATTACCCTAATTTTGAAGTCAAAGAATTAAATTCCGTATTAATCGACCCTTCAACTCACCCAGCACTTAAAAAATTCACTAAAAAGAGGAAATTAAGGTTTGGTTTCTACACTGGCGCTGGTGCAACCATAAATTTAAGTAACTATAATGTCATTTTTGGCCCCCAAATAGGCTTCGGTCTAACTTTTTGACATAAATAAACACATTATTAACACTTAAAAGCCCTCAATGAGGGTTTTTATCATTATTCCCACTATTTATAACAAAACACATAAACGACTAGCGAAAATTTAAATTCATGAAAAGATTAAAATTAAATGAAAGGCAAATTCTAATGTTGAAAGACTTGGAAATTAAAAAACCTTCAAAAAAGATTATAAGAATAAATGAGGACCAATATAATAGGTTGTTCAGTAACAATAATAGTGGTAAAACTAATCTTAATGAAGGTGAGAATAAAGAAATTAATTTAACTGAATTTGCAGAAGAATTAATTGTATTTATTAAGGATGTTTTATCATTACCAAAGCCAATTCCATTTTCTCCTTATTGGGAAGAGTTAGGCTTTACTAAGGGTAAGTTATTTAACCTACTAAAAAAAGAAGGTTTGATTCAGTTAGCTGATGAAAAGTCAGGTATCAAAGAATACATGACGCCTAAAGCAGGTTTTAGAAGGAAAGTAAAGGAGGTGTACAAAAAGATTAAAGAAAAAAACGAAGCTCTGAATGAATTAGACGGTGGCTATCCAGCTGGCGCTGAAAACGACCCTACAGCACCATACAATCAATCAGATGACGAGGTAAGTAACGAACGTGAACCAATAAAGGCCGATAAAGAAATAATGAGTTTAGTGTATTATGGTGAAGATTCATTATGCATATTCAAACACAAAGATAAATTATTCGCCTTATTAGGTGGTGCTTTTGATAACGAAGTAGTTGAACCTTATGAAGAAATACCTGGTAATCCAGAACCTGAAGCTTACACTAATTTTGTTAACGACAAATTAATTAAAGGTGAAATGAAAGCTTATCAAGACCCTAAAGCTTTTGATAGGGGTGACTTAGCCCTGATAACCCCTGAAACAAAAGAAGAAATTTTAAATACTTATGGTAATGATGAGGAGTTAGTATCATTACTAAATCAGCTACCAGAGTCCACAGGGGCCGCCTCAAGCGGAGCTTATGTAGGTGGCGCATCATTTAACGGTCCAATAAGAAAAGACACAGGAGATAGTCCAGAAGAGGCTCTTAAAGATTTATCAGAAGAGCAAGAAATCAATCCATGGGCAATATGTACAGCTTCAGTGGGTAGAGAAGATAAAGAAAAATATGAATCTTGCGTTAAAGACGTAAAGGAACAATACGGTATTGACGAAGACTTAGAAGAATCAACAACAACAGTTAGTGTTGGTGGTGATAGTGGTACTTTTGCTTACGATGCACCAGTAGGTGGTAATAGTAGTTTCTGGACTGCTGGCAATAAACAGAACAGAACTAAAAAGAGTAAGTAATGAATATCATTAGAAGAAACATAGGTAGTAAGAACCAAATAAAAAATGGTCAAGTATATAAAAATGGACTACTTAGAAGAAAGGTTCGTTCAGATATGAAATACTTAGAGTTTACTGATGGTAAAACTGGTAAAAAGGTTAAAAAACCTTATTATGCTGTAACTGACTGGGGGCCTAATGTTAAAGATGAACTTAAGAAAGTTTTTTTAGATGACTGGGGCGACTGGAAATTAATTGCTGAACATAAAGTGTTAAAAATAACCGAGAGTCAGCTAAAGAAAATAATGGAATCTGAAAACACTGAGAAGACTGCCTACCCTAACGGTGAAATGGTAGACTTTGATGATTGCACTAAGTTAAATAATAATAAAGTAGCTCAAGATGGTGGCTGTAGTCAAGGAGCTATTGACAACGTCGTTAAAACTACAAAGACAAAAGGTTCTGTAGTATCAGAAGATTTCAGCGCTAATGTTGGTGCTGGTTCAGTATATGCAGTGGAAGTTAAAGATAACGGCAATAAAATTATTTTAACACAAGATAACGGACAGACTGTGGTAGTTCATAAAGATGACGTTGCAGATTTATCAAGATTGTTAAACTCTATACAATAAATAACATATTTATATATATATATAAACCAATAAAATGAAAAAAATAGTAAAAAAAGAACTAGATAAATTAATCTCTGAAGCGTCAATTTCAGGTGAAAAAGTTACTAAAAAAGCACAAAATACCAGTAAAGGTCAAAACAATTCATATTATAAGGACACTGAGAAAAAGATGGGTGATTATGATAAGAATTTGAAGCAAGACGACGAAGATTCAATCGACGCTAAAAAATACAATACCAATGACGATGAGAAGGAGTATCATGAAGATATGGAAATAATGAACGGTCAAGAAATGGTTGAGTTTGATAGAGAGCCTAATGAAACTTATAAAGAAAGAGCTAAAGAAGCTATCGAAGGTAGTACAAAGATGGGTAATAAAACATATACTGGTGACGAAAACGGTAATACTGAACCTGTATGGGGTGCGTCAGACGCTGAGTTTGGTAAAAAATTAGTTGATAGAGCTAACGCTTCATCAGATAAGAGACATAAATCCACAACACCAACGACTTCAATGGGTGATGATATCGAAATTGATACGAGAAAGGGTGAAAGAGTAAAACCTAAGAAAATAGCAACAGAAGGTATGAAAAGAATTAAATTTAAAACACCTTTTAATGGTGTGGGTAATGCTTTAAAATTAATACCAGAATCATTTAAAGTAGACGAAAAGAGATTTGAGTTAACTGATGGTAATGAAAGTTATGAAATCAAATGGGTCGGTTCAATGAATGAGGGTAAAGCTGTAGTACTTAAAGCTAATTCAGAAGATTTAATGAATGAAGATTTCTCAAAAATAAAACACTTAATGGGTTACAATTCTAAAACTACTCTAGGTAACCTAGATGGTAAAGAAAGAATGAACGAAAACAACACATTAAAAGCTGGTATGGGCTACGGATTCAAAAATGAAGAAGACGATAAAGAATGTAAATGCGATAACTGTGATTGTGTTATGACAGAAGAAGAATATGCAAAATCACATTTATGTGAAGTATGCTCAGCATAATAAGACTAAATTAAAAACAATTAAATGGAATCAAATAGTAAAAAAACTGCAACAAAAAGGGTTAACTTCAAAAAAGAATTTAAAAGCATTGATGAAGCTCTAACTAGAATACCTGAAGTTCTTAAAGAGGATAATAAAGTATTCGAATTAAACGACGGTAATAAGACAATTAAAGTTAGATGGGAAGGGTCACTACAAGAAGGTGAAGCTATACCTCTGAGTGAATCGGATAATAAATTAATCAGCGAAGACATGTCCAAGATGAAAAAACTAATGGGCTATAAATCTGAAGACACGATAGGAACTCCTACGGCTAAAAACAGAGTTGACGAAACAACTCAATTTAAGAGTTTATTGAGTAACGTTAAGAGCGCTGGAAAAGAAAACGAAAAAGAATAATTCAAACAAATGTACCTAACAAACCTACTTTAACGAGTAGGTTTTTTTGTTTTAGTTTATATTTATAATAAAAGAGCTATGGATTTCAAAAAACCTTACATTAATAATTTTATAAAAAACAAAGTAATAAGAAAGATGTTGAATTCAGAGCCACGTTCATATAAAAAAGAAGAAAAGTCAGAGCCAAAAGCAAACAAAATGGAAATATCAAAATACGTTAATTATAAAGAAGTAATAAAAAGTAGAACGGCCGTAATAAACGATATCGATAATACACCTAATGAAGAACAATTAGAACGTATTAGAGTTTTATGTAGGAATCTATTTGACCCATTAAGAGTTTGGGCAGGTGGCCCTATCATTGTAACGTCTTTATTTAGAAGTGAAGAACTTAATGATGAATTAGGTGGGAGTTCAACTTCACAACACATGGCTAACGATGGTGCTGCTATAGACATAGATGATACATACGAACATAAAACTAACGCTGAGATGTTTCATTATATTAAAGATAATTTAGAATTTGACCAATTGATAGCTGAGTTTCCTAAAGATGGGGAACCACAATGGATACACGCATCTTACAGAGAAGGTAATAACCGAGGTAACGTATTTATAGCAACAAAGGTTAACGGAGAAACAACTTACCTTCACTATAATGGAAATGAAAACTTGGTTGATTAATATGATAGACAAGATAGATAAAATATTAAGCAAAATGCCTAAACCTCTGTCTAAGATTGAGACAGAGCTAATTTACAATAGTAATAATATTGTTTACGAAAGAAGTGACCTATATCTAGATTTCATACTAACTTTAGATGACTTGATTGAAACAACTTACTTAGGTCATGATATGATGGGTGACAAGGATAGAATAAATCACTACAACTGGTGTTATAATAAAACCTGCTCATTAGTAAACACTGAAAACATACAATTTGAAGATAATGATGTTGTATATGTTTATTTACTTGATAATTACTTAGAATCTTTTTATGATGACAATAACAGTGTGGTAATCCATATGAAGAAACTATGGGAATACATTTTTAATTATAACGTCAAGAAATCTACTATGGAAATAAACACATACATAGACCTTTACAAATCTTTCGAAACATCTTTCCAAGAAAATATGTGATTTTACTCTAAAAAAAACCACTTTTCTATTTATTTATTAAATAATTTCATTATATTAGTATTATGAGATTAAAAAATATTGTGTTAATGGACCTTATGAAAGAACGACTAGTTGTCTACGAAGAACTAGAGCGTGCCATGAATAAGAAGTGTCCAATAGACGAATCAGTTAATAAAATTAAAAACCATTTACAAGACATTGCCAGACTAAATGGCATGATTAACGAATGGCATGCGATTAGTGAATTTGAAGCTAGTAATGAAGGTTCAGGTATGAATAAAAAAACAGAAAATGAATAATTTAGATAATTTAAAGAGATTAATTGAGGAACTAGAGGTTGATGCTGAAAAGTTTTACAATAAACAAAATAGAACGGCCTCGGTTAGGGCTAT
>Ga0307937_1001272_pt1 | contig 13227 bp, 19 predicted proteins | sample OrgLakmetagenom3_FD_201814 | JGI IMG/M metagenome (GOLD analysis project Ga0307937, IMG submission 201814) | Saline water microbial communities from Organic Lake, Antarctica - #3 | ecosystem: Environmental > Aquatic > Non-marine Saline and Alkaline > Saline | place: Antarctica: Organic Lake...
AAACGTTCTCATGACTGCTCCTTAGATTAGATTTCTTCAACCAGATTCACTGTACCAGCATTAGAAAGAATACCATCAGAGAATGTAATGCCTTTGATGTCATTAACATCACGACTATAAGTTAGAAAGCAATTAGACCCATGTTGTATTCCTGTAGATGAAGGCACGGACTGAATAAGGCCGGGGTGAATACGGGTAGAGCCAGAACCGTTCACGGTAGACTCTGTTAAATACACCTTTGAATGGTTTGAAAACTTGATGAATGATCCGGCAGGAATTATTCCCGATCCGGAGATGTTAATAGTTGTTGTTCCTGCTGAGTAAGTAGCCGAAGCGTTCATAAAACCAGCCGCCCAAGCTTCATCTACCGAGGGAAGTTGGGGCATAATCATAGTATCAACTGACCCAATAGCATCCCTAAATACCGATCCCACAAGAGACAGAGAAGAGCTTTCAATTGTGATAAGCTGAAAAGATAGCTCCCAACGCTGTGCGTTTTGGCTACTACGCTCTGTTTTAAGAGAGATAGTATCACTAGAGAACATAGGTTCATTTGATCTAAAGGTTATTGGGGCGGAAATCCTGTTTCCATTGTAGAAATAAGTTGTCATTGTTGTTGTCTCCCTATACCGACAATGGTCCTGTCTAAAAGAGGCAATACATCGCTTTGAACAACCATATCTCTTTCATTTATAAAGAATTCCGTATTAGAACCATAAACTAGCGAAGTATTAAGACCTGAGGCTGTTTTACGAGCAATCAAATCACCTTCTCTTACGTCCTCTAAGTTTTCTATTTTTTGTAGGCCCAACTGAACAATAAATCTATCCATAGCTGGTTGCAGGGATCTAGTCTTTGTTCCTTTCATCATCTCTAATACAAAATGTTTGTTACTAAAAAAGGTTTGCCTTGTCCACTTGGGTTGTTGATAGCTATGGTCTACTAACTGTTTATAAACTAGGACTAACGCCCAACAATCGTTGTGGCCTATAATGATGTTCCCTGTTTTTTTTAACCGGGCTTTCACTTCTTTGATTGCCTCTAAAACTTCTTTCATACTCTTCTCCTAGTAAGTGAGGGAGGACCCTAAGGTTTCCCCCTCTCTTTAACGTCACCTAATTATGTGATAAAAAACAAACCCTTAGTTACTCCCTTTTTTTTTTTTTCACTTTGAAGCTTAAGACTTGCTCCAAGACTTGTGAGTAAGTCAATTGGGCTTCCTTTAAAGAGCCGCTAAATGGACGGCCCCGGACAGTGTGTCCTGATCTTGGTTTGTCGTGTTGTCAGGTGACTACGACGTTGTAATCGACGCCATCAGTGAACAGCGATGAAGCAGACCCAAATGTGTATACATCTATCCCGTCACTGGTTTCAGAAAACGTCAATTCTGTCCCGACGCCGCGCTGCGATTTGGGCGGCTACTGTTTCAGTCATCTGCCCGCCTTAACGTTTCAATTTCAGCAAGCAAGGCTTTCGCGTCGGACACGTCATTCAGAAACGACCGCTCGCAGTGGTCGGGGTTGCGCTGCCAGAAGAATATGGCGTCAATAAACCGCTCACCCCGGCGGCCCTGCCGGTGCATCCGGGCGCTAACGCTTTCGTTCGGCCCCGTCTCTGTCAAGTCAACCGCCGTCATAACGTTGCCAAGCTGCGACAGGGCCGAACCGATCATGGATATGCGCTGCATCATGGCCAGTACTTATCATTGGTGAAGTCTGCCGGAATCGGGTCCATGGCCTTGATTGCGTGGGCCGCAAAGATGTGCGCGCTCTCGTTCGCTGCCGCCGCATTGCCAAAGGCAAAGCACGTCTGAGCGTCCATCGTGGTCAAGCTGTTGTCGGCGGCAATCCACGTGAAGTCTGCATTGCCTCTATGCCACCGCAGGTCGCCGACCTCTGCTCCACCACCTATGGCAAATCCGGCAAGGGTTGCCGCGCCCGTGATCCGCGCGAGGCTTGCAGTGTCGCAGTCATACCGTTTGCCAGCAAAGGCAAAAGTTGCGGTCATACGGCGGTCGCGTTCTGCGTTTACTGCGGCGCGGGCTTCGGCAAGCAGGGTGGCTGGGTCTGGTCTGCCAATCTTGATAATCATGCGCCCACTCCATCAGTCAAATCGGCTTCATCAACAGTCCATTCGTTACGCCATTGGCGGTCTGTTGGAATGTCAGCCACGTCTACAATCTTGTACGCCTTTCCAGTCGGCACGTCTTTTGCGGCGATTTCCTCAATTGTCAGCCCGCAATCGGCAGGGATGATAACCGCCACGTTGCCTTCGTCGTTTTGGTAGATAATGCGTTTGTTTTGCATTGGGTCGCTCCTTACCTGAAAAACATAACTTCTACTGACGGGAAGTCTTCTACGTTAGCACCTGCATTGACTGTCTTAATGCGACAAGCAGTAGTTGTTTTTGTTCCACCGTTCGTCCGACCAATTAACACGTCTTTAACTCCACCCGTATCCTCGCCAGAACCGGACATAGCGTAATTCGCATCCTGCATTGCTGTCGTAAAGTTTACAGTGTAATCACCCACGCCATTATCAGTAACGCTCGATACATTCCCGCCGCCGCGGATTGCCACTGTTCCGGTGCCGTTGAAATTTACCCACGCGCGGCAGGCATGCATCGGGGCTGTGCCGCCAGGATCAAGCGTTGCGCCTTTTACGCTTAAACTTTTGGTAATTTGGACATCACCGCCTGACGTTATTCTCATACGTTCCGTCGGGAATTCTTCGATATCTGGTCTTGTTCCAAATGTTAAAGCCTGTTGATAACCCGATACGGATTCTTGGTCCCAGCCTATGTAGCATCCCGTTTCTTCAAATGAATTAGAAATTCCGAAACCAATATATCCTTTGCCAAGAGTGTCACCACTGCTACCAGCACTGTTGATAAACTGAGCAACCATTGAATTGTTTACTTCTTCCACAACACGAAGTTTTTCAGGACTATTTGCAGAAGCCAGCCCTAAGTTAGCGCGCGCTGTCGTCGCGCTTCCCAGATCGCTTAAATTGTTGGATCGGTGGGCGTAGCGGTTGTCTGGCTGAACAGATGCCGTCCCAAGCGCCGTTCCCTGCCGGTAAGGTGTCCAGCCGCTTCCATCCTTTTTGGCGACGATAACCCATGCGCTATTTGCCTCATTGCGCACTTTCATGAGGTCGTTATTCGTATCGAACCAGAGCATGTGCGCAAATGTCGGGTTCGGCTCTGATGATCCGGCATTGTTCGTCGCAATCGCGCTCAGAGCGGTGTTTGTTGTGAAGCCGGAGTCGTTGGTCAGAAGCGAGATGTTCGATCCAGACACTAGCTTGCCGTCGAGCGCACCCTGCAGCCCCGTGACGGTCGAGATGGCCTGCGTGTGTGCTGCTGGGGCATAGTCGCTGCTGTCAAAAGACTTAACCTGAGCTAAGTTAGTTACCTCACTGTCCATAAGAGCACCAGCGGATGTCACATTAGCTGTGTCTGTAACGTCTGCGGAAGCCTCGATGTTGTCCAACTTAGTCTTGTCACCATCTACAAAAGCACCCTCAGTAGGTGGCTGTTGCGCTGTATCTGCAAGACTTCCTTGCGCTGCAGTGGCGAAGTCTTCTGTGCTAGCCGTTGCTGCAGAACCCGCGTCTGAAATACTAGAAAGGGGCTGTGTACCTGTATGTGTTCCCCTATCTCTTAGTTGAGCGTCTGTTGCGTTGGCGGTTGCGTTGGAAGCAACGCCTTGAGTCTTGCTGATCCCGGCGTCGATATCTTCACCGGTATGGATACTGTTATATGGCATTGTTGTGGCTCCTACTCTGCAGCGGTAATAAATTCTTCTCCGCCTGATGTGATCAGTTGATCCTCATACGTTGGCGGAGAGGGTATGTACCCGTAAATAATTTCCGGCTCTGCCCGCGCGACAGTCATCTGAACCCCACTCTTGCCGCTGAGCTGTTGAACGGGAGGTTCAGCGTCAAAGTCTCCGGTGTTGAAATCCCCGACACGAATGCGAGTGACCGGAAAGCCCACGCTGAAGCCGTTAGGGGTCGGTCCGGAGGCCCGAACGATTTGCACTCGAAATGTCGCTGTGCTCGACCCGAGATCGCTCGTGCCTTCAAAGATCACCCGCACCTTACCGGCGACTCGATCTGTATATGAAATGATCTCTTTGCCGAGAATCTGCGCACTTGGGTCATAGATCCTGACCTCCCATTCTGTGAGATCGAAAGGAGCCCCTAAAGCACCTACGGTCCCCGGTGGTCCAAAGAAATTAAGGTCGACGGCCACGTCACCGCCAGCGTTGTGTATAAGCGTAGTCATCGGCAATCCCCCTTCATTCTGTCGTCCGTATTAGCCATTATTTTACTCCTTTCATACAGGCCCCCACGGCAGAAGTGCAGGCCTCCAGACCAGCAGTTCAGATCCTTTTCTTGGTTATCATAAGGGTTAGCCATTTATATTCCTCAAATTTTCTAGGTGGGTTAGTCTTTAGTTAATAACCATTAGATAGGCAACTAAAGTGCCAGCACCGCCGCAGGCGTTCAGCCAGTTCAAACTGCCGTAGGTTAGGGCCTCGTCAGGGCCAGACCCAAAGGCCATTGCAAAGTGGTTGCCGTCGGCGCGCAGGGCGTCTGGGCAAGGGATTGTTAGTCATACATACGCCCCCACATCCACCTCAACCTCAACCTCAACCTCAACCTGCGTCAGCCCCATTGCGGCCAACGTTGCCAACGCATCGTCTCCGGCACAGGCGGTCAGTTTGTCAGGCGCTACCTCAACAGCCTCTAGCGAGAACACCAGCGCCGCTTGTGCGAGCCGTGCCGCATCCATGTCTATAATGTTGTCAGTGTCCCATGAGGGGCGCTGTAGGCCGCTCTGTGCTGTTGTGGTGAATGCGTCAGACACGATCAAGCTTGCGCAGGCGTAAAGGTTGCCCCCCGCGTCCTGCCAGTTCAGCGCCACGTAGGTTTCTGCATCAGACGGACCGTAGCCCAGCACCATGGCTAGTTGGTTTGCATCATCCCGCAGCGCCTCGGGGCAAGCGATTGTTAGTCTCATCAGTAGCCTCCTGTTACTGCTACGGTCCATCCGCGTGACCGTAGCGTGTCGATTGCTGCCTCACCAGCAGCGGACGGTGCCGATCCGCCCGACTGATCGAACACACGTGTTCCTGCCGCAATACCGGATGCAACAAGCGACACTAGGATGTTGTCGATGCTGGTTTGCGTCAGTGCGGTGTTGTTAAATGCGCTGGAAAAGTCCCCGCCTTTTATATTGTCGAAGGCATTAGCTGGGAAGCTGGTCAGGCTGGTGCAGTCGCGCCACGCTAACGCAAAGCTAGTCCCCGAAGACGTGTCGATTAGGGGGAAACTGGTGAGGCTTGAGCAACGCAACCACGCTATCGCAAAGATATTCCCCGAAGACGTGTCAATAAGAGGGAAACTGGTGAGGCTGGTGCAGTCCTGCCACGCTCGCCCAAAGCCAGTCCCAGAAGATGTGTCGATGAGCGGGAAACTCGTTAGGCTGGAGCAGTCGCGCCACGCTCCCCGAAAGTTAGTCCCCGAAGATGTGTCGATGAGCGGGAAACTGGTGAGGCTGGTGCAGTCCTGCCAAGCAAAAGAGAAATTAGTCCCTGCTGACGTGTCGATCAGAGGGAAGCTGGTGATTTCCGACCAATCTCTCCAGTAAGACTCAAAGTCGGTCACAGCCCCATAGCTGGCCGTTGCACCTTCCCCTACAAAGTAAGCCTCCGTCGCAGCAGCATCCCCCGCACTCAAAGCCCCGTTGCGGATTAACTGCCCCACGAGTGCGGTGCCGGGGAAATACTGCCCGTCCCTGCCGCCAATCTCATACGGACCAGCAGGAATGTTCACGCCGTAGCTTGCTGTGCCTTGGTCCGTGCCGAGAACCATTGTGCCAGTAAACCCGCCCGTTGGTACTGTCACGGACAGGCGGTCATCCACCTTGTCCAGCGTGGCGCGGGCGGGACCAGTCTGGTATGTCGGACGCGCCGCAGCCGTGGCCTGCGTGGCGTGGTTGCCGTTGCCTGATTTGTCCAGCATCAGCCCAACAGGTTGTCCCGCCGTTGTGACGGGCGTGGTGCCTGCGCTATCTTGGAACAGCGTGGACAGGTCGGATGGACCGTACCATGCACCTGCCTCGCTTCCCGTGAACACGTCAGCAGGGGTGAACACGCCGTCCTGCACCGTCACGCTCACGCTGTCCTGCGCGTCGGGTGACACGCCGTTGCTTGCTGTCTCCGAGTACTCCAGAACTTCACCGACAGACGCTTCCTCCGGTATAGTATAGTCGAGACCAGAAAGGTTCGCCGTAACGTCAACGCCATCAAGCGTAAGCGTAGGTGTCAAAGTAGGTGCAGGCGACCCGGAGTAGATGCCTTCAACGATTGTCACTGTGCTACCCTGTGCCGGATCGCCGGTGATCTGCGGGGCGGAGGTGATCGTCGGCGCGAATGCCTTGAGACCTGCCTGTCCCCAGTTTAAGAGGTCTGTAAATTCAGACGCTGTCAGACCGCGACTGATCTCCATTCCTCGCGCTATTTCTACCTTGGCAAAAGTATCTTCGCTAAACACACCTTTGTTGCCAAACAATTGGCTAACTCCTGTTTGCCAGTCCGGATAGAAACTGACACCTGTTTCCGAGGCAACCAGAGTTCCGTCGATCCAGAGTTTAAGAGTGCCGCTCGGTATGTCGCCCTCTACGATGATCACCATGTCAAGCGGCGGATCATATGTCGGACTGGGTGCATCGAGAACATCTGTACTGGTGTTGTCAATCTGGAACCGGACAGGGGAAAACGAACCTTGCGGCGCATAGATAATCCTTAGTCCGTCATTAAGATCATGGGCAGTCCAGACAGGGTTGGTGTTTCCGTTTGTGTCCAGCGACCTGATTGCAAAACATGCGGTGAAAACATCCTTGCCTGTGAAGTCTCGGGTCACGCTCGTCAGTTTATCACTGATACCGTCCGAAAGTATCGTTCGACGGTTACCCACAATCTGCAGCCTCGGACGGTCGGCGAGTACCTCCGTGCTGTGATCCACCCCGTTCGTGCTTCCGCTGTTATCTTTCCAAAGAGCCACGGGATCGTCATGGGCCGTCGCCGGAATTGTCCCGGCATCATCTTGCCAAAGACTCGACGTAGCGTAGGCATCCACGACAAAGCCCTGATCGTTTGATGTATAGAGGGTCTGCGGGAACACAAGCACGCCGGATCGACCACTTCGGCTATAGAAAACGGGAGTAGAAGTCATGTTAAGTGCTGTCGTTAGTCTCATTTCTCGACCTTTCTATTAATATTAAGTTAATAGAGCGAAGATACCAACAGCTGATGTATTTGCCGCATTAAACCTTGAGACATTTGCTGTAATAAGAGTACCGCTACCTACTTCTGCTTCAATGGTCTCTCCGGCACTGTCGAAAGAAACTACTCCACCTACATTTACAAAGAAGCCTACACAGACATCCTCTGGAACGTAATCACCATCACCTGTAGCTCTCCACTTGGGGGATAAGCCTGATACTTTTGTTGCTTGCATTTTTATTAATTCCTTTTCTTTTTGTTTGGTGGCACTAAACAGTATCAGAACCTAGAAAGTAGAAGTCTTAACAACGCCTACACTACCGCTACGAATAGGGTAGTTATACTCTGTATAGTACCTAATAGCATCAGACCAGTGTTCGACCCCCTCGGTCTTATTGATTTGTGCTGTATCTGGGTTATTCTCTAGCCAAGACGTGCGCTCCATAGAACGAACAGTGTTAAGCATACGAGGGTGAAAGTACATATTAACATCCCCGTTAGCGTTCTTAAGCTGAGCGTTAACTGCGTTAGTACTATCTATGATAGCTGGAGATGCCTCTCTAACCCTTACGGTTAGACCAGCCTTACGAAGAATACTGAAGTCGGTCTCCCCAGAGGCAGAGGTCTTACGACTCTTACCTGTAGGGTCCGGGTAGACGATTACCTTATGCCCATTCTTTACGTATTTACTTACGAGGGACTTAGCGACCGAATCAGTATCAGGATGGCCACTAAGTTCGTGCAGCCAATGCGTCTGATTACCACGGCGAGCGCCGATAGCTGAAGCCATAATACCGATGTTGAAGTCCATTGCAACATGAACATCTTCTCCTTTCTGGATGTCAGGTAGAGCAGAGTCTACGTGATCATTACGATTAAACATATAAAACAGGTTGTTACCAGAGTCTTTAAATGATGCTTCATACTCTCTTGCAAACTTAAGAGGGTCTAGAGTCATCTTAGCTCGTTGAATCTCATCAGGATCTAAGTAGGGTGATTGTCTATAGTTAAAGTGGTAAGAACCCCAAGCGTTGTCATTCTCTTTCCTATTGAACATCTCATAGAAATAGTCATGACCCCTTGGTGTACTAATAACAATAGCACGACCGGGAAAAGGACTATTCCACTTCTTTTGCATCATAGGGGACCAACGAGTAGTAACACAAGGCTCGATTACCGACTCCCAGCTTTCCTTTAGGTTAGTACCTGCACCCTTCCAAGAACAGACCTCATCAAGAATAACAAGGTATTGTCCTGTACCGCGCATACGCTCTGAAGCCTCGTAAGACCAGAGCTTAAGCATAACGTTGTTAGGGAGCCAAAACTGACCAGCAGATCTACTATGTTTAACAGCAAAGTCCTCTAGACCGAGCTGCCAAGCAAGCAGCGGATAGTAAATATCCACCACCTGCTGATAGGTAGGGGCAATAATAGCAACGTTCTTGTTAGGGACATCGGCTGGCATGTTAACTAGTTCTTGAACTGCCTGTAGCGCCGTAGTGCCAGCAAAATAAGACTTACCCCAACCTCGGGCAGCGCAAACCACACCATAACGGTATTTTCCATCAACCATAACATCTTTAAACACTCTACTTTGACCGGGGTGTAGTTTAATACTTGGCATGCTCTATTATCCTACAACCGGTTCTGAAGACCAGTAGTCCCAAAGACTGTCTTGTCTATTGTCTGTCTCTACGAACTCGTTTTTGTGTACTCTTTGTTTCCCTACTTTTTTAAACTCACTATACACTTTAGGTCTCCTATACTCGTATTCATGAACAGAGGTTTCAGAATCAGAAGTAGCCATAGCGCTGTAATGAGATAAGAGCTTATTATGATGGTTCTTTTCTACAGTAATAACAACAGGACTCTCTAATGCCTCTTTCCAAGGGAAGAACTCAAAGAACACAGACCCACCAATAGAGCCTGTTGGGTCCCTACGCATAATCAATTCGGCTATAAGATCGATGGTTTTCACACTTTTAAGCTCCATAATAGTCCCTTTCGTTGTTTTCATACACTACATCGTACTCAAGGTTTATTCCATACGCCCTAACTTCCCAACTACGACCATGTGCTTTTCTACTTTTACGGGTCATGGAAATAGCTTTTTTAGCTGCTGCTTGACTCTCATAGATACCGAGTTGTTTAACTGTATTATAGTCATCAGCGGGTGATCGATAGAACACTCTGTATATAGTTTCAAAACTCATCTAATACTTTCCTTCCTGTATCTGTTAGAGAAGCAAAACCTACATGAAGGTGCCATCTAACTAGGTCTTCTCGCATAAGCTGACAGAACTCCCATGAACTATAGAACCTCTTATGGACCTTAGGTTCAGAATCAGAACTCGTAGCTAGCGTTAATAGTCGTTTCTTTCTTAGAGGTCTCATCCTCAGAGAATCTTCCATCTGAATCTGAATCTGAATCTGAATCCGAGTCATTGTTGTCTTTTTCACCGAGATCAAGTTTAATAATAGTTGGAGCCTTTTCATTGATGTCCAACTCTTGCTTATCAGGTACCATACGATAACCATACCGCTGGAGATCCTTAATGATGGTCTGTTTGATCTGTAGCATACCGTTATACTGGTGTGATCCACGAGGAACTGTATACTCATACCTATCAGGGTCATCTGTAGGAGCGTTACGAGCTTTATCAGTCTTCTTAACTCTCACAGCAGAAAGATCTCTGTTAATCTGCTTATAGAGTTTGATCATCTCAACCATAGGATCGAAGTTAAGCTCTTCTAGCTTACCAGCAGCATTAGAGGGATCGATCTTCACATTCTTAGAGCCTTTAGGTCTACCGCCTTTATTGAATCTACGATTGTTTTCAAAGTCCCAATCACCGTTATCTACGGCATTGATCTTATCTTCCATAGCTGCACGAGCAGCCTGCTCTGTATTCCATCTAGTTTCGTTTTCAGTACCTTCTTCCCCACTGAATAAAGGAGGATTCTCTCTCCCTTCACACCCTATGTGGTTCATCTTGTCTTTTTCTGAAACATGGTTCTTTTTTGGCTTAGGACTCCCCGGCGGAAGACCATCTTTGCGAGGTCGACCACGAGGACGCTTAGGTTTGTCATCTTTATTATCAGACATGGTCTCTCCTTATCATTTATCTGTATGTTTACTATAGGAAAATAGGGAATGAAGACAGGGTACTAAATAGCTATTAAGTTTATTAAACAATAAAAAACCCATCTTAAGTTCCCTTAACTACATGATTTCATTAGATCTTTTTTAAAGATTCTATTAAAATAAAGACCAGATAAAATTATCAATACCTTCATCGGGAGATTACTAAAAGACCCTTTATTCAGGTAAATAAAAAGGACCGACCTCTTTAGAGTAATCATCGAGAGATATGCTAAAGAAGGTTGTAGACTTCACAACAAAGTTTCTAATGCGTTCATCATAGCAAAGATGGTCTGTTACAGCAGTTAGAGTGCCTTTCTTTAATGAAAAGGTATCCTCTCCACCACTGATGACATATAGCCTAAACTCCTGTGGTCCGGGTGGTCTATTACCCTCGTTTTCATTGGCTTGCCAATCTAACTCACTAGTCTCTCCTCTAACCGAGTGATAGATCTCTAGAGAAAGAAAAGAACAAGCCCTCTTGATAAAAGACACATCAACAATGAAACTCTTTTCTTTTACCCCGAAATGAGGGTTATCTAGCCTTACCTTCGAATAAGGCTCACTTATCCTGTAGGGAAGGTTGTAGTAGTTATAAGAGCTGTAGAGAGCACTAGTTACAGCAATACTAAAAATCAAAAATACCAGTCTTATAAACCAAGTTTTCAATGTAGTATTATATTTATATTTATATTCATATTTGGTCATTGTCCTATAAGTCCTCCTCTGGAGACCCAAGTCCAGACAGAAGCTATAAATGCCCCGCCAAGGATCCAGAAAAATCTGTTCCAACCTGTTCTCATCCTATCATCATTCTCTTTAATAGCATAATTAGTCTGTGCTAAGAGTTCTGTAAGAGTTTTGATCTGGGACTTCATAGTTGTTTCAGTTATTTCCATTTCTCTAACTTTTAGTTCAGTTAGTTCTATTTTTCTTTTTTGTTCCTCTACTGCTCTACATAAAGCTCTTATTTCATAGCTTTGCTTTTCTTCATTCATCCTAGGATCCTCTCTTTAGATTTGAGGTCTAAGGCTCTGTTAAATTATTTATTAACAAATAATCAACAAACAACAGTCCTTTCGATTCAAGGGAAGACCCTTTAGGGTCTCTTCTTAGCATCTACTGACTCCGATCTCGTCAGTAAGGTTCCTAGTTAGAATCCTTTAGGGTTTCTTTTTACCCTCTTCTTTAACGTCACCTATTTTATTTCTTTACTTTCAATTGTTTATCTACTATAAAACTGTAAGTTTTGTTAAAAAAGGTAAGATCCTCTTAGGATCCCTAGTTAGGATCCTACCTTAAGTCTCTGTTAAAGTATTTATTAACAAATAATCAACAAACAACAATGCTTTCGATTCAAGGGAAGACCCTTTAGGGTCTCTTCTTAGCCTCCACTGACTCCGATCTCGTCAGTAAGGCCCCTAGTTAGGACCCCTATTTAGGGGTTTTCCCCCTTCTTTAACGTCACCTATTTTTTCTCTTTACTTTCAATTGTTTATCTACCTTAAACTATGACTTTTGTCAAAAAAGATAAGATCCTTTAGGGTTTCTTTTTACCCTCTTCTTTAACGTCACCTATTTTTTCTCTTTACTTTCAATTGTTTATCTACCTTAAACTATGACTTTTGTCAAAAAAGATAAGAAAAAAAAAAAAAAGGGGGTATGACCCCCACCCCATCCCAATTAAGGGACAGGATGGGGGTTCATGAGTAAGGTCTCTTCATACCAGAGAGCTCCAGAGTGTACCCCTCTGGTGACTCCTCTAAGCTCTGGATACCCACCCTACTAGAAGAGTGAACCCATGTCTCTACGGTCTCCTTTGAGGCACTTTACCATAGTTGATCGGTAACTTCAGTAAGAGGGCCACATACTAATGCTAGCCTCTTGTTCCTCATTGAAGAGCCTTATCTGCTCCTCAAAAAAATGCTCGTAGGATCGTACAAGGATCTGACGGTATCTAAGACAATAGAGACAGATAGAACGATAAACACAACAGTTAGGACAAAATAGATGACTCTTTTACTATCCTTCTCGTATCCTTCGAAGAGCTTGTTCCCCGTTAAAACCAAATAGGTACCTGCTAAGACAATTGCCAGATAGAAGATAGCAGTAAGCATAGCTTATTTTCCTTTTCTTAGTAGGAGAGACCGGTTTTCATGTTGCGGATGACTTCTGCCTCCCTCGCCATATAAGTCATAATGACAGACCATTGTATCCGAATTTCTGTAGTAGGGGCATTCAGAATGTTATGGAAAGCGAACTCAACATGACGATCTACAGACAGAGCAGCTTCTTCAAGTGCAGCATTACGCTCCCTGTCAAGGATAGTCCTAAGTTTTTTCTCCTCTTCAAGTTCAGCTTCTTCTGCCCCATATTCGTCTGCTTCAAGTTCAGCTTCTTCAGGGTTCATGCTCATGAAGATTGGGCTGTTGCCATCAATGACGAAAAAGTCTTGATATTCCTCCTCAGGTACATCAACAATCATATCTTCACCGAGAACAATACTATCAGGCTTACAAGTGCATTTGTATTGGTATCGGTATTGGTAGGGGGTGGCATTTTGCGGTTTGTTCATTTTAGAATTCTTCTTATCCTTAGTTTCAGCTTCAAGTTCGTCTTCTTCATCCCAGTAGATCTTTTCCGCAAAGTAGAGATCATCATCTGGATTGGTATGAGTGCGCTGGTTATTTTCCATTTTTAGCGTCCTTACTGGTTTGGTGTTGAGCTTTTTCATAGCCTGCAAAGAAGGCTCTTCTTATGATACTATAGGTCGGTGAGGACTCTATAGTCT
>Ga0307937_1001274_pt1 | contig 13216 bp, 7 predicted proteins | sample OrgLakmetagenom3_FD_201814 | JGI IMG/M metagenome (GOLD analysis project Ga0307937, IMG submission 201814) | Saline water microbial communities from Organic Lake, Antarctica - #3 | ecosystem: Environmental > Aquatic > Non-marine Saline and Alkaline > Saline | place: Antarctica: Organic Lake...
ATCAACTGCTCCACAGAAGGACTTTTTTCAATATGCAAATGGTACTTGGATAGCAAATAATCCGGTCCCAGCTTCTGAATCGCGTTGGGGGAGCTTCAATGAATTGGATCAGAGAAATAAAGAAAAATTAACTACCATTCTTAATGATGCAGTTGCAGCAGAAGCAACAGAGGGAAGTGATCTTCAAATTATTGGAGATTACTACACTGCAATGAAAAATATGGATATTAGAAATGAAAACAATCAGAATAAAATTGAACTTATAAAAAGCGATTTAGATAAAATAACAGACTTCTCACTTTTATCGAAGGCAACTTATACGATGAAAGAAAAAGGGATAGTTGCATTTTCTAATTTATATGTTGGACAAGATCTCAGAAATGTGGAAAAAAATGTACTTTATCTTTCCCAAGGTGGTTTAGGATTGCCAAATAGAGATTACTATTTCGATGATTCAAAACAAAATATTCGAGATCAATACTTAGCATATATGGCATCAGCATTTGAATTATTTGGATTTAAAGACCCTGCAAACCAAGCCTATGCTGTTTTTGAATTTGAGACCATTATGGCTGAATCAATGATGAGACCCGCAGAATTAAGAGTTCCAGAGAATACATATAATCCAACCGATATTAATGATGCAGATGACTTAACGAAATTCATTGACTTAAAAAGCTATGTTTCTAAATTTGGAGGTGATGATAAAGTTCAAAAAATAATTATTGGACAACCAAAACATTTAGAGGCTTTAAATCACTTAATTACGTCTACAGATTTTAAAACCATTAAGAGTTACCTTGCTTGGAAATATATCAACCACTATGCTCCTCATATGAATGATAAAATTGTGCAGTTAAATTTCAGTTTTTATGAAACAGTACTTTCAGGAAAAACTGAAATGAAACCGATGAATGAAAGAGCAATTGAAGAAATGACTGGTAAAGCAGTTAAAACAGCATTAGCAAAAGAATTTGTTGCGCGTTACTTCTCTGAGGAAGCAAAGCAAAAAGTGAATACCATGGTTGATAACCTACTTGCAGTTTATGAAGGTAGAATCAAAAAATTGGATTGGATGACAGACGACACCAAAACTGAAGCATTAAAGAAATTAAATGCTATTGGTCGCAAGTTGGGTTATCCTGAAAATTGGGAAAATCTTGAAGCATTGAAGATTGTTTCGGATGATTATTTGGCAAATATCGATGCGTGTAACAACTTTTCATACAATAAAAATATGTCTAAACTCGGAAAAGGAGTTGACAAAGATGAATGGGGAATGCCTGCCCATATGGTGAATGCATATTATCATCCTTTATTGAATGAAATTGCATTTCCAGCAGGAATTATGCAAGCTCCGTTTTTTGATGTTAACGCTGAAGATGCTGTTAATTACGGTGGAATCGGAATGGTAATCGGACATGAATTCACCCATGGATTTGATGATATGGGAAGTAAATTTGGCGCTGATGGAACATACGCTAACTGGTGGTCTGTAGAAGACAGAAAAAACTTTGAAGAAAGAACAGATCGTTTAGGAAAAACTTTCAGCAGCTTCTGCCCTATTGATGGTCATTGTATAAATGCAGACTTGACGATGGGTGAGAACATTGCTGACCTTGGTGGTATAACAATGGCATATTACGCTTATACGATGACTGAAGAATTCAAAAAAGGAGAAAAGAGAGAAGATTTTACGCCTGCGCAACGTTTCTTTATTGCATATGCGCAACTTTGGAAAATCAATTATACAGATGCTGAATTAAAAAAACGTTTGGCTACAGATACGCATAGTCCAGGAAAATATCGTGTAAACGGACCATTGATGAATTCTCCAGAATTCTTTAAAGCATTTAATGTACTAGAAGGAGACGCAATGCGTAAAAGTGAAGAAGAAATTTCTAAAATTTGGTAACCAATTATATTTTAATGAAGCAAACCCAATGAAAAAAATAATTGTAATTGCAGGACCTACAGCAAGCGGAAAAACGTCGCTTGCTGTGGCTTTGGCAAAACAAATGAACTGTCCTATAATTTCTGCAGACAGCAGACAGTTTTATAAGGAACTTTCAATAGGAACGGCAAAACCAACCGGCGAAGAAATGGAAGGAATTCAACACTATTTCATAAATTCCCATAGTGTGGAACATCCTTTATCTGCTGTTCAATATGAAAAACAAGCAATAGAAAAAGTTAAAGACCTCTTCAAAAAAAATGATTCTATTATCGTTGTCGGAGGTTCTGGATTGTTCATTAATGCATTAATCTATGGAACAGATCAATTGCCACATGATCCTGCTATTAGAGATTTTTGGAATGAAGAGTTAGAAATTAAAGGAATTGCATATCTACAACAAAAGCTCAAAGAAGTCGATTTAGGATATTACAATGAATCCGACATTAAAAACCCTGTTCGACTCATTCGTGCATTGGAAATTCACCAAATCACAGGTGAGCCGTTCTCTAAATTTCGCAAAAAATACACTAAAACAACTCGATTTAAAACTCATTTTTTTGTCATTGATTATCCAAGAGAAGAATTATACGAAAGAATCAATCAACGTGTAGATATTATGATTGAAAATGGCTTAGTTAAAGAAGTAAGAGAAAATCGAAAACATCAAAACTTACAGCCATTAAATACTGTTGGATACAAAGAAATATTTGAATATTTAGACTTCAACATTTCCCATGAAAGAGCTATTGAATTAATAAAGCAAAATACCAGAAGATATGCGAAGCGTCAACTAACTTGGTTTAGAAAAGAGGAAGATGCACATTGGTTAAAACCTTCTGGAACAAAAGAAATGGTTAAAACCATAATTTCTACCCTTCTGTAATAGGTTGAAGATTTCACATACTTTATTGTATAAATAGTGTCTGCAAGAAAACTAATCATTTTTAAGTCTTTGATAAGTTGAGCAGCAGATGAACGGCATTTAGCACCCTAATTAATATCATTCATTTTACAACTTTATTTTTTTTGATTAAACGACTAGAATTCTATATATTTGATAGAAATTATTAAAAATGAAATACCTTATAACATCTCTTATAATTGCATTATTTTCTTTCAGTTCATGTAAGAAAAAAGAACTTGAATTCAAATTCTCTGGGAATATAAAGGATATAAACAGCGGATTAAACATTGCCAATGCTGAAATACGATACTACACCAGTAATTTGGGTAATAATGTGGAGGCTTTAAAAGGGAATACTAAAACTGATGCTTCAGGAAATTATGAGGTTACTATTGAGCGTTCAAAATTTGAAACTTTAACTGTTAAAATAAGAAAAGAGAATTTTTTCAACAAGGATGAAAACTACTCAATTGATGACTTAACAAGTTCGGAAAGCAATGAAATAAATTATAATTTAAGTCCTCAATCATGGACAAAATTCATTTTTAAAAATGCCTCACCAAGTAATTCTAGCGACGAATTGAAGATTCAAAAAGTTTCGGGAAAAACAAATTGTAATGAATGTTGCGGCAATGAAACCACTTATTACTACGGAAGTATTGATACAGTTGTGTATTGCCCTAATGACGGAGATTCTTATATGAAATTTTATTGGTGGGTAAATGGAAATGAGCAAAATGGTGATGAGAATCTTTATAATGCGCCTTTTGATACAACATCTTTTACCATTAATTATTGATGAATGTTAGGCTAATAGTGCGCTATAAACAATCAAAAAAAACACGAAATACTTAATTTCATAAATGTTCTTTTTAAGGACTTTACACGCTAAAAATCACCCAAAGACAAATGTTAGTAATGAATTGAAATACGAACAAATTAAGTTCTTGCAAAAAAAACATATTTCCCCCACTACATTTTGTCTTTCAATTAAATAATCTTTACATTTGCACTCCAATTTAAAGAAAGTTGGTTTTATCGTCAATCTTAAAAAAGACGATTTAATATAAACATCTTTCAAGCTATTAAGATTGCTTGAGATACAATTAAAAGGTGCCAATATGGCTGAAAACAAAATTATTGATCAGGGAAATCCTGATTTTGACTGGGACGCGTTAGCGAACGAAGGCTATAGTCCAGCAAAACATGCTGAATACGCAGACACGTATGAAGCAACATTAACTTCTATCAATGAGAAAGAAGTAATTCTAGGAACTGTGGTTGCAATATCAGACCGTGAGGTTGTTGTAAACATTGGTTACAAATCAGAAGGAGTTATTGCAATTAACGAATTTCGTTATAAAGAAGACTTAGCAGTTGGAGATGAAGTTGTAGTATTTGTTGAATCTCAAGAAGACCGCAATGGTCAGCTTGTTGTTTCTCACAAAACTGCACGTATGCACCATGCTTGGGATCGTGTTAACGAAGTATTGAAAACTGGTGAAGTTATCACTGGACATGTTAAGTGTAGAACTAAAGGTGGTTTAATCGTAGATGTATTTGGAATTGAGGCATTCTTGCCAGGTTCTCAAATTGACGTTAAGCCTATCCGTGACTACGATATGTATGTTGGTAAAGACATGGAATTCCGTGTTGTTAAAATCAACCAAGAATTTAGAAACGTTGTTGTTTCTCACAAAGCGCTTATTGAAGCAGAGCTTGAAGAGCAGAAAAAACAAATTATCTCTGGTCTTGAAAAAGGACAGGTTCTTGAAGGTACAGTTAAAAACATTACTTCTTACGGTGTATTCATCGATTTAGGTGGTGTTGATGGTCTTGTTCACATTACAGATCTTTCTTGGGGACGTGTAAACCACCCAGAGGAAATTGTAGAGCTTGATCAAAAATTAAATGTTGTAATCCTTGACTTCGATGACGATAAGAAACGTATCGCTCTTGGATTGAAACAACTACAAGCACATCCTTGGGATGCATTGGATGAGAAAATGAACGTTGGTGATAAAGTAAAAGGTAAAGTAGTAGTACTTGCTGATTATGGAGCTTTCGTTGAAATCGCACCAGGTGTTGAAGGATTAATTCACGTTTCTGAAATGAGCTGGTCACAGCACTTAAGAACAGCACAAGATTTCCTTAAAGTAGGAGATGAAGTTGAAGCTGTTGTTTTAACATTAGATCGTGAGGAGCGCAAAATGTCTCTAGGTATCAAACAATTGATGCCAGATCCATGGGAAGCAATTGAAAAACGTTACCCAGTTCAATCTAAGCACAAAGCTAAGGTTCGTAACTTCACTAACTTCGGAGTATTCGTTGAATTAGAAGAAGGTGTTGACGGATTGATTCATATCTCTGACCTTTCTTGGCAAAAGAAAATCAAGCATCCATCGGAATTCTGCAAAGTAGGAGAAGAAATGGAAGTTGTGGTTCTTGAAATTGACCAAGAAAACAGACGTATTTCTTTAGGTCACAAACAACTTGAAGAGAATCCATGGGATGTATTTGAAACAATCTTCGGAGAAGGTTCATTGCACCAAGGAACAATCGTTGAACAAAAAGATAAATCAGGTATCGTATCTTTACCATACGGTGTAGAAGGAATTTGTCCTGCTAAACACATGCGTAAAGAGGATGGTTCTAATGCGAAAGTAGAAGAGCAACTTGACTTTAAAGTTATAGAGTTCAACAAAGATGCTAAGAAAATCGTTGTTTCTCACTTGAGAACATTTGAAGAAGGTGAAGACAAACCAACAACCAAAAAAACCAGCAAAAAAGCTGGAGGAAGTGGTTCTTCAAAAGCAGTTAGTGATAACAACAAGAATGCTGAAAAATCTACTTTAGGTGATTTAGATGCTCTTGCAGCTTTAAAAGAAAAAATGGAAGGAAAGTAATTTTCTAACACCATACTTAAAAGTCCCGGTTCGCAAGAATCGGGACTTTTTTTTTGATTACTTTTTTTTGCCAATATTAGTTATGGGCCATTTGCTATTCATCCCCACTAATTGCCCTTTCTAAATCTGATACGAACGATTTGCTAATCGCCCTGTTATAGTTGAATTCTCAAAAACAACCGAAACAATCCTCCATTTCTCTTGTTTCTACTAATCATTCTCAAATTATCCTTATTTTTATCTAAAAGTAAATTCAATATGATAATTATTACAGCCGTTTTTCTTATTATTTCAGGAGTCTTCGCAGCAATTGCAAAAGCTAGAAACAATACAAAAGCTAGCGAATTCATTGCTACTTATATTTTAGGAATAAGCACCCTGATTCTAACTAAAGATTATTTAGTAGATGAAGCTGGTCCAAATCAGACTTTAGTCTTCCTCCTAATTGCCATTTTAAGTGTCAGCTTTGCATTAGGTGAATTCTTGAAAAATAAAAGTCAATTGGCTTTTCTAATTATCCCCGTTTTATTGAGTGGAGTTTTATTACTCTATCCTCAATTGGCCTCTCACAGCTATATGGGACATCAGATAGATGATATTTATGTATTAACGTTAATCGCATTTGTAAGCGCCTCCGCTCCTATTATAATTCATCTAATAAATAAAGTTATTCGGTTTTTAGTTACTAAAATTACTCCTATTCAATGGAGCAAAACAGATTCAAATTTATTTGAAGGTGCGTTAGCCTTTTTATTCATTGGAGGAATGGCTGCTCTAGGAGGTTTTCTACTCGGTAAAATTGGGATTTTAATAGCAGCTACATTCTTTCTTTCAACATCATTTTTATCAAGAAACAAAACTTCAATTTCATCCGGTATATTAATCAGTACAAGTGGAGCTTTATTTTTAATTTCAGTTGCATTTATAGTTATGCAACAAGCAGGATACAAATCACTTGACCTAACGAATGGAGAAGTTATAGAAGGTTTATTCATCGGTGGATTTATTGTATTGATTTATGAACTAATAATAAAATTAGCTCAGCAAAGTGAAGGAAAATGGAAAGTAATATTGACAATTAAAGCGATCTTGGTTCCATTATTAATCATCTTCCTACTCGGTTTTGCTTACACGCAATTGGAAAGACTTGGTGGTGTGCTCACATTAACTGCTTTGCTTATTTCAATAGGTGTTCTTTCTATTATCTACAGTACATTTAAATCTGACTCAAATATAATTGGTCTAAAATTATTCTCACTTGGATTTGTGCTGATGATTGCACCCTATTTCGCACCCGTTAAACAAACATCAGGAATTGATTTGGGAGCGCTTGGAATTGAGCAGTCTGAAGGAGAAAATGATGACATAGCACAAAATCAAAGCTATCATGAAAAGCTAGATGAGCCAAATGGTAAAGATTTATCTAATGCAATTGGAAATTGGAAAATTGACGAAGAAAAATCAAAAATTTTCTTTGAATTAGGTCCGCCAGACGGAAGAACGAGTGGAGAATTTCAAAAAGTGACTGGTAACTTTAATGTATCTGAGGATATATCCAACGCGACTATAAAAGTGATATTACCAGTAAAACAAATCTCTACTTACAATTCAATGCGAGATGAATCCTTAATGGATATAGAGTATTTTCACGAAGAAAAATATCCTGAATTAACATTTGAATCAAAAAACTTTACAAAAAATGGAGAGGCTTATGAAGTCGAAGGAATGTTCACCTTGCTTGGAATTTCAAAACCACTAGGTTTAACTTTAAAAATGGTTGGTGTTGGAGAACAAGACAACAAGAAAGTGATGGTGCTTTGGGGAAAAGCTTCATTGAATAGAACAGATTATGGAATGCCTTCATCTGCAAAAGTTGGGGATGTCGTTGATTTTCATTTTGAAGTTCAATTAACTAAGTAGTCTGTTTATAAAATCCACTTACTTCGTTTTATTTCATTTCGAAAGTAATCTTTGACAAGAGTCAAGTCATTGGATTTTGATATGAAACAGGTCTAGTGCTGTAACTCATAAGTAACGGTACTTCAATTTTGCTTCAATTTTTTCTTTAGACAAGGCAAATTTTTCAAGCATAGCAACCTGTGCAGAGCCTGTCGAAGTATAGTTACGGTTTAAAATTCTTACGAAATATAAAGGAAAAGGAGGAATGAAATAAGCGATGGAATTCACAAATTACAGCACTAGTTATTGAACTTTATAATTCAGACTTATGAATTGATAAACACAATTTCTATCTTTATAAAGAAAAAAGGTTCTACCACGAATTTAGTGGATAACTTTTTCAATGGAGAATAAATCTCAGTTATCTTTTCTTGCACTATTAAGGCATTTCAAAATCCGCTTTAATCAGCATTCACCAAAGGTGAAAAAATCCGCGAATATCCGCGTTGCTTGCATCCGTGTTATCCGCGTTCCATTACAGCGCATCAAAAAGTATCAACCAGAACTCTCGGTTTACTCTATATTTTTGTATAACTAATGTCTTAATAAACAATTCAAACCTTGTTTATCAATTCAACTACCCATTAAAATAAGGGTAGAACCAGAAAAAATAAACGATTTTAAGATTTTTCATTAGAGACAACCGTCAAAAAAAGGTTTTTTCCCATCCCTTCCTGAACTAAGCTTCGGGAGAAAGGGAACGAGGGAGATGCCTTTTAAACTATTAAAAATAAAGTAGCTTTTCATTAATTAAATAGTTTCAAAAATCCTTTTTTGAAACCATTTCAACTTGCATTCCGAAATTCATTCACTACTTTTAAGCCGTGAAAAAAATACTTATACTTTTCTTTCTTATTTCTACGTTAAATGGCCAGACTCAATCCTTTTTTGAAAATGATACCACTCTAAACGTCAAGAGAACTGCTTGGACGAGCGGAGTTATTGCGACTGGTTGGACAGGCAGTGTTATCGTCTTAAAAAATGTATGGTATAAAGACAGTTGGACAAAAAACTTTCATTTTTATGATGATTCTAGACAATGGCTAGGAATGGATAAAGTGGGGCATGTATTTACAGCAAACTTAATTACGAAAAATATTTCCTCCGTTTATCGCTGGTCTGGAATGGAGAGGGAAAAGAGTTTACTTATCGGTTCTTCAGTGGCTTTTGGATATTTGGCAAGTATAGAAATTCTCGACGGATTTTCTAACGAATGGGGATTCTCGTGGAGTGACATTGGTGCCAACACGCTTGGAGTAGCTTGGTACACTTGGCAAGAACTACTTTGGGAGGAACAACGTTTAAAACTAAAATTCAGCGCTCATTTATCACCTTATGCGCAATACAGACCGAATGTGTTAGGAAGTACTTTTTCTGAAAGACTTTTAAAAGATTACAACGGTCAAACCTATTGGCTTTCTATTTCCCCAGGTCAATTTATGAGTGAATCCTCCTCTTTTCCAAAATGGTTGAGTTTTAGTGTTGGATACAGCATTGATAAAAAAATACATGGTAATTATAATGTAATCAATCTAATTGACTCCAAATCAGCTATTAAAACCTTTCAAGCAAAAAGCCAATATTTATTTTCCCTAGATATAGACTTTGAAGGGTTTAATCCGAAAAGAAAATGGGTGAAGACTTTATTTAAAGTGATTAATCATGTGAAAATTCCTTTTCCAGCAGTTATTCTTAATAATGGAAAGTTGGAAGTGAGTCCCTTGTATTTTTAAATTAATCAGAAAAGTAAGCCGAGGTTTTTCGCAAAGTTCACAGGGCGAAACGTTGTTTTCATAAATAAAAACTCATTTCAAATCCTTGTGAACTTTGGGCGTTCTTAGCCAACTTTGAGATAAACAATACTGGAAAGTGCCTCCTCCTAACCTTACTCCTCGTATCTCTTTAAAAGAACTGCCGCGATATGTCCACCAAAACCAAAAGTATTACTCAACGCATAATCTACTTTCGCTGGAACTCCTTTTCCAACTGGAAAATTATAACTGTCCTCACATTCGGGGATAAAATTCTCAACGTTTATTGTTGGCGGAACCATTTGGTGCTTGAGCGACTGCGCACAAAGGATTGCTTCAATTGCTCCAGCAGCTCCCAACAAATGTCCAGTCATGGATTTCGTTCCACTCACTAACAATGATTTTCTTTTTTCAAAAACAGCATCTAACGCCTTGATTTCACTTATATCTCCATTAGGCGTTGAAGTTGCATGCATATTTACATAATCTACTTGATCAGCGCTTATTCCCGCTTCTTCAATTGCTAAATTCATTCCTTTGATTGCCCCTAAACCTTCAGGATGTGTTCCTGTTAAATGATAAGCATCGGCTGCCATTCCACCACCTACTATTTCAGCAATTATATTGGCTCCACGTTTTTTAGCATGTTCCAATTCTTCAACAACCAATGCTCCTGCACCTTCTCCCATAACGAATCCGTCTCTATCGGTATCGAATGGGCGAGAAGCTGTTGCATAATCATCATTCTTTGTTGAAAGCGCTTTTAAAGAACCAAATCCTCCGATTGTTGCTGGTCCGATTGGAGACTCTGAACCACCTGAGATAATCATATCTGCTTTATTCCAACGCACATAGTTGAATGCTTCAATGATTGCAGTTGTGGAAGTTGCACAAGCAGAAACTGGCGCAAAATTTATTCCACGCAATCCATATTTCATAGAGATTACACCCGCGGCAATATCTACAAGAATTCGTGGTATAAAAAACGGGGAAAAACGTGGTGTCCCGTCGCCATCATTGTATTCTTTTAATTGTTGCTCAAAGGTTTGGATTCCTCCGTTTCCAGAACCCCAAATCACTCCTACTCTATCTAAATCTAACTTTTCAAAATCAATATTGGCTTCTTTAACAGCCTCGTCTACAGCAACCAAAGAGTATTGGGTAAACATATCGTATTTCTTGCGCTCTTTTCTATTTAAATGATCTTCTGAATTGAAGTCTTTCAACTCACAAGCAAATTGTGTTTTAAATTTAGCCGCATCAAAAGTTTTAATTGGGCCTGCTCCGCTCATTCCATCAATTGCATTTTCCCAAAAAGCATCTACTGAATTCCCGATTGGAGTAAGGGCTCCCATTCCTGTGATTACAACTCTACGCATAATTTTATGTTTTTTTATTGCTTGGCGAATATAAGAATTTAAATAGTAATCCGGATAAAGTTAGGATAAACTAGCTTTAGTATTCAATACAATTTATTGAGTGAAAGAAAATATTAAATAGTCTTTGCAAGAAAACTTCAAATACTGCGTTAAGCTTGTTGTCAATTGATGACTTTTTAACGGAGGATGCAAAATCGCCATTTCTATGCGACATTTAAAATAGTAATCGGTATCAAAAGAGTGATTGGCACAGGAGAAATCAGCTTTAAATACTAAAATTATTTTTCAAAAATAGATTTATTAACCGTTTTTCGCATACTTCGATTAACTCAGCACAAGTATAGGTAACCCAGATACTTGACGATAAATGACAGCAGAACTTCAATGAGGGATTCGAAGTGTTGGCCTATGCCGGTTAAAATACTGCACACAGTCGGCAAGCGGAATACTTAGTTGTTGGCATTAATTATTTTTTGATCTCGATACTTGGAAATTCAAAATAAGTATGCCCTTTTTTATCTTCATAAATTTCGATTGATTTTTTGCTAATTTTTAATTTCAATCTGTCCCTATTATCTTTAAAGTATCCATTTTCTTGACATATAATTTCTTCTATATGAGTAATCCAATTTAGGATATTATTACTTTGCATAACTACTTGAATAATATGACCCTTTCTGACCTTTCCAAACCCCGGACTTATGTAAGTTTTTCCATTAATATTCATGAACCCAGATGATAGTCCATTTTTCCACATTTCATTCCTTTCTGACGTAGTAAAATTTCGTCCAACTGCTGGAAGGTCTGGTGCTAAAAACTTTTTTAGTAGATGAGGATAGTTCGTTTCTAAAATCTCAAGCCACTTTATATTACTGAAAGAATCATTATGCTTATCAAGTCCAAGAAATACAATGTTTTTATAATCAATGTAAGCAAACAGCAAAAGGTTGCCTCTTTTTACAAACTTAGGTTTCTTGTCAGGCTCCAATGATAAATGAAAATGAAATACATTCCATTCATTACTTAAATGGTCAATTTGTTTAGACTGAATAATTCTATCCGTTTGAAAACTATTTAAATTTTCGCCATTTTTTGCAGACTCAATTATTGTTTGGATTTCAATTTTCTTGGGGTGTTCATTTATCCGTTCTTCAAGGGCGGGAACAATAAATACATTTCTCCTCTTTATTTCTAAAATTTTTGACTTCAAATTAAAAAAGTCAATTAATATTTCCTGAATATTTTGCCCTAAAGGAATTGATAATCCAGAGTAATCTAAAATCTCAACAATTTCGTTTTTTAAATCTTTATGAAACTCAAAATTGTCCATCCCCTTTTAATTAACTATAACTGGCATTATTTCGTTAATGCTTTTATAATTCTTTCCTCATTTATTACTATATCTCTGAACAAAACATGTGGAAATTCTTGATACTTTGATGTTTTAAAAGTCTCGAAAATTTTAGATAAAGTCGAAGCTGGCAAAAGAGATAAATTCATTTCGGTATCCATTTCGCAGTCGTTAACAAAATCATCACTAAATTCAGGAGCGACAAGTAGTATTTTTACAATTCTTAAATTGTTTTTTAGAGCTAAATTTTGATAGGATTTCAGTTGTCTTGAAACAGAACTAAACTTATTATAGCCCTTTTCTTTTATTGTTTTACACTCCACAATAATAATTTCATTATTTCCTAAATTCAAAAGAATATCCATCATATCCTTTTTGGTGTTCAATTGATTTTTAAACGCATCATCAACATTGAAACCTAATGATTTAAAGATTGTGGTTGTTAACTCTTCAAATTTTAATCCCAACTCACTTTCTTTAACTAAAATACCGTTTTCTTTTAATAAGTTTAGGTTACGGTATCCAACATTTTCATAATTTTCGAGATATAAGTTTTCTACATCTTTGTAATGCACAAGGATATTTAATATATCATCTCCACGTTGCTTAATTCCATGGTCTTTTAAGAACTTGGTTACATCTGATCTTGTAATTAAATCTAAGATGTCTCTTGGCTTAATATTATAATCAAGAAGGAAATCAGCATTTAATACGTATTCTTCTTGTAGTTCAAATTGAACTTTTAATTCCTTATTTAACTTTGGTAAAGATTGATTTAATTCACTTAGCATTTTGTCAAAACCATCGATCGAAATCCCTACTTTCTCATCTTTTTCTACATTATCAAAATATTCCGTTAGACTACTGATTTTTTCCTCTAATGTGCTCCCTCTAAGATTGGGGATATTAAGTCCTTTTTCGCAAAGCTCATTGAGTATTTTTTTCTTTTCAGTGAGTGTAATTCCTTGCTTATAAATCTCTGTTGAAAGCAAGTCTGTGAAAGAGATAC
>Ga0307937_1001294_pt1 | contig 13058 bp, 11 predicted proteins | sample OrgLakmetagenom3_FD_201814 | JGI IMG/M metagenome (GOLD analysis project Ga0307937, IMG submission 201814) | Saline water microbial communities from Organic Lake, Antarctica - #3 | ecosystem: Environmental > Aquatic > Non-marine Saline and Alkaline > Saline | place: Antarctica: Organic Lake...
ACCCTGCCGCCGCCCATATTTTCTCCCATTTGTCCGGTTCCGTGGTGTTGTCACGCAAACGCGCCAGCGAGGGTTTGTATCCGGCGATAGACCCCCTGGCGTCCTCTTCCGTCATGCTCACGCCCTCCGTCGTCGGCCAGCGGCATTACGACATAGCCCGGGCGGTGCGCCGAACCCTTGCGGAATACGAAGAGCTGAGGGACATCATCGCCATGCTGGGCATTGAGGAACTGTCGGCGGCGGATCGGTCCACGGTTGCGCGTGCCCGCCGGCTGGAAAGGTTCCTGACCCAGCCGTTTTTCACCACAGCAGCATTCACCGGTACTGAAGGTAAGCGTGTGAGTATTTCAGAGACGCTCAGTGGTTGTGAAACCATCCTGGAGCAAACGGAATTCGAGCAGAACGAGAGTGAGTACTACATGATCGGCGCACTGCCCGAGGTGGTGACATGACATGGGCTACGGAGATGGAAGTCTGCCTCAGGCTGCCGACCCGGGTCCTGTATCAGGGTATGGCCCGGAAGCTGTTTGCGGTTGCGGAAAACGGGGCTTTCGGAATGCTGCCCAATCACGTTGATTTTGTCACGTCGCTGGTCCCGTCGGTGCTTATTCTGACCGAGTCGAATGGCAGTGAGCAGATCTTTGGCATCGACGAGGGCATTCTGGTGAAAAAAGGCCACCGGATAGATATCGCAATCCGCCGGGGTGTCCCTGGCAAGGATCTTGATTCGTTGCAGGAAAGCGTCCGAAGGAATTTTATCGAGGTGGATGAAGATGAGCGTGTTGCCCGCTCTGCACTCTCAAGGCTGGAGGCCGGCATGGTGCGCCGGTTTGCCGACCTGCAGAGGCCCAAGTAGTGAGCGGTCGGAAGCAGTCTCCGGAAGAGGTTATCGGTCGTCGGGCCGAGCGGCTCAAGAAATCCCGGGAAAATCCCGGGCTGAGCCCCCTGCGTGGTCTTGGGGCCTTTGGCATGATTGGTTGGTCCATTGCGGTTCCGACCGTCGGAGGTGCCTTTCTCGGGCTCTGGCTGGATCGCAACATGCCCCAGGATTTCAACTGGGTCATTGCTCTGATTCTGGGAGGTGTCGCTCTGGGTGTTTTCATTGCCTGGGCCTGGGTCAGCAGGGAGAGCAGGGAAGAGGATGATAGCGATGATAAGCGTTGATTGGCCAAATGCCCTGTTGGGCTTTGGTGCTGGTGTGATGGCGAGCGTTTTGTATTTTGCAGGCCTGGCACTGACCGTGCGCGTGGCGTTGGGCTCCTCCCGACCCCATGCGGTGCTTCTGCCCAGTGCTCTGGTGCGGATAGCGCTGCTGCTGTCGGTCGGTTGGCTGGTTACCGGTGGCGCCACTCTGGTTTGGGCCTTCGCCGGTTATGGCCTGGCCTTTTTCCTCGTGCGCTTTTTTGCGACCGCGCTTGCCCGTTTGCCACGCACGGAGGGAATCTGATGGAACTGACGCCCGACGAGACCATCGTGTTCACGATTTTGGGCCTGGATATTAACGAAACGGTCGTTAATACCTGGATTGTCATGGCCATTCTGACAGTTGCTTCCATTCTCATAACCCGCCATCTGCGGCCGGATGTTCCGCCGAACCGCTGGCGCACCACCCTGGAAGTCATTGTAACGGCCATCCAGAGCCAGATTGAGGAAATCTCTCCGCGCGCCTCGCGCCACGTGCTCTATTTTTCCGGCACCCTGTTCCTGTTCATTGCGCTGTCGAATTTGCTGTTGGTGGTGCCGGGATTCACCCCGCCCACGGCCTCGCTTTCAACGACTGCAGCGCTGGCATTATCGGTACTGATTGCGGTTCCGCTGTTCGGAATTACCCGGCAGGGTATTGGCGGTTACCTGAAAACCTACGTTCAGCCATCCATTGTTATGTTGCCGTTCAATATCATCAGCGAGTTCTCGCGTGGTATCTCCCTGGCCATCCGCCTGTATGGCAACGTTATGAGCGGTGCGGTGATTGCCGGCATTCTGTTGGGGATCGCACCGTTCTTTTTTCCCGTAGTGATGGACGTACTAGGCCTGCTGACGGGTCTGATCCAGGCCTACATATTCGCCATTCTGGCGACGGTTTACATCTCATCGGCGACAGCCACCGCTGGAAAGCCCTTGAGCAAGGAGAAAGACAAATGACTGACCTTGCCCTGATTGCCATCGTTTCCATTTTCACTGCTGGCCTGACCGTGTCTTTTGGCGCTCTGGGTCCCGCTCTGGGAGAGGGGAGGGCGGCGTCGGCGGCCCTTTCTGCGATTGCCCAGCAGCCGGATTCGGCCTCCACATTATCGCGGACCCTGTTTGTGAGCCTGGCAATGATCGAGTCCACGGCCATCTACTGTTTTGTTGTGGCAATGATCGTCCTGTTTGCCAACCCGTTCTGGGATCAGGCCTTGCAGGCCGCCCAGTCGGCCGCAGGTTAAAGCATGTCTGTTGACTGGGTTACCGTCGTTGCACAGATTGCTAATTTTCTGGTGCTGGTCTGGCTTCTCAAGCGCTTTCTGTACAAGCCTATCCTGAACGGTATCGATGCACGTGAAGCCGAAATAGCGGCACGGATGGGTGAGGCGGAAATTGCCCGAACCAAGGCGACTGCAGCCGAAGCTGAGTTTGTGGAACAGAAACAGAGACTGCTGGCGGATAATTCGGTCAATGCGGAGCGTATTCGCCAGCAGGCGGAACAAGAGCGAGATGCTCTGCTGGCCGCCGCTCGCCAGAAACTGGACAGTGAAAAAAAGGACTGGCAGTCGCACCTGGAGGCAGAGCGGGAAAGGTTCACCAGCGAGTTGCATCTCGCCAGTGCTGAAACGCTTTATCAGCTGGTCCGCCGGGCGCTTCGTGATCTGGCGGATGAGGATCTGGAAGAGCACATCGCGCTGAATGTGATGGAAAAGCTTAAGCCATTGTCTGAGGAACTGATTTCGGCGGCTGAAAACGCTGAAAGCGCCATTGTCACGACTCACGTCGCTTTGCCCCAGAGTATTCAGGACAAGATGAAAGCTTCATTCGAGCTTCTGGCACCAGGGCTTCCGCTAGGCTTTACTACGGATGCCCGTCAGGCTCCCGGTCTGACTCTTCGGATCGGCAGTGTTCAGGTGGCCTGGACCATCGACAGTTACACCGATGAGCTGATCGCTCTTTTGACAGAGCGCTTGGCTGCCGGTGGCTCTGGCAGGGTAAACAATCATGGCTGAAGAACCAGCATTCGCCCCGGCAAAAACGTTTATTGATGCCTTGCTGGACAGCCCGACGCCTGCACCAGCGCTGAGCGAAGTAGGTACGGTTACCGAGGTGGGTGATGGTATTGCCGTTGTGTCTGGCCTGGCCCGGGCTCTGGCGGATGAGCTGCTGGTTTTTGCCTCGGGTGTCCGGGGTGTGGTGCTTGATCTGGAACCAGGCCGGCTGGGTGTTATTCTGCTTGGACCATCGGAGCGGGTGATGTCCGGGGAAGATGTCTGGCGTACTCACAAAGTGTTCAGTGTGCCGGTGGGGCCCGGTCTCATCGGTCGTGTCGTCGATGCCACCGGAGAGCCCCGGGATGGAAAAGGCAGGATAGTGTCGACCGCGGAACGGCCGGTGGAAGCCAATGCGCCGGGTATACTGAGTCGTGCCCCGGTCACCCGCCCCCTGGCCACCGGTATCAAGGCCATTGATGGAGCTGTGCCAGTCGGGCTGGGCCAGCGGGAGTTGATTATCGGGGATCGGCAAACCGGCAAAACGTCCATTACTGTCGATACCATTCTCAACCAGGCCCGTTCGAACGTTCTCAGCATTTACTGCGCCATCGGTCAGCGTGGGGACGCGGTTGCCCGGGTCATTGAAATCCTCCGGCAAAGCGGTCAGATAGCCAGCACCATCGTGGTTGCTGCCGGTGATGAGGACACACCTGGCCTCGCTTATATCGCACCCTATGCGGCGATGACGATGGCCGAATACTTTTCAAATCAGGGCCGGGATGTGTTGGTTGTTCTCGACGACCTGACGCACCATGCTCGCTCATATCGCGAACTGTCCCTGCTACTGCGACGCCCACCGGGTCGGGAAGCGTTCCCGGGTGACATATTTTATGTGCACGCCCGGCTGCTTGAGCGGGCCGGCCAGTTCACGCCGGAAGCCGGGGGTGGTTCCATCACAGTGTTGCCTGTTGTGGAGACACAGGCGGAAAACCTGTCTGCCTATATTCCGACCAACCTTATTTCAATTACCGATGGACAGATCTATCTGTCGCCGCGGCTTGTGCGCAAAAACCAGTTTCCCGCGGTGGATATCGGGTTGTCGGTATCGCGTGTGGGTGGTAAGGCCCAGAACCGGGCATTCCGGGATGTGGCAGGCAACCTGCGCGTCACCCTGTCCCAGTTTGAGGAGCTGGAGGATTTTGCCCGTTTTGGTACCCGCCTTGATGATAATACCCGGGCCCGTCTGAGCCGCGGGGCTGCGGTGCGTGCCGCGTTGCGCCAGCCCGAGCGGGATCCGGTGCCGGCAGTGGAACAGCTTCTGATGCTGGTGTCGGCGATGGAGGGGCTGCTAGATGGATTGCCGGAAACCGCGGTTGTCTCGGTGATGGCCAGGATGCGGAAGGGCGTTGGTGACGCCCTGAAAGACGTTGCCGAGACGATAGAGCAGAACCGTCCTCTGGCTGATGACGAAAAGGCCACGCTACTGCGGGTCGCTCGATCGATTTTGACGTTGCCTGAAGGTGATGATCATGCCGCAGACTCTTGAAACCCTGTCCCGCCGCACGGCAACGCTTACCAGTATTCGCGGCATCGTCCATACCATGAAAACCATGTCCGCGATCAACGCGGTACCCTATGAGCATGCCGCCCGATCTATCGAATCCTATCATCAGACTGTATTGAGTGGTCTCCGGGCATTTGTTGCCAAAACCGGCCACATTGCGATGCCGGTTTCCGTGCAGGCTGAACGGATTCTGGTGGTGTTCGGCTCTGATCATGGTCTGTGTGGCAATTACAACGAGGCGCTTGCCGAGAGAGCAGGAGCTGAGGCCTCAAGAATGGAGGGGGGCACCCGGGTATTGTGTGTAGGCGCCCGCATGAATGATGCCCTCAGCGATCAGGGGCTCAGTCCGGAAGTTACCTTTCTGCCCCCGGCGTCGGCCGATGGCATCGGGCGCCTGGCGAATGACATAGTTACCCGGTTGGACGAGATAGGGGGTGACGATGTTCACAACCGGATCTCCGTGACTCTGGCGTTCACACGGCGGGCAGGGAAAGGGCAGCGGGAACCTGTGGTGAGCCCGTTGTTGCCGTTGGCATCCTCGCTGCTGTCAGATCCCGGGAAGGTTGGCTGGCAGTCCCGTTCCCTGTCCGACTATACGATGCGTGCGACCCCCCTGCTTTCAGCGCTGCTGCGTAACCATATCTTTGCCAGCGTTTTTCATGCCTCTGCGGAAGCAATGGTTACCGAAAATGCGGCGAGGCTGGCCTTGATGCAACAGGCGGAACAGGCGGTCGATGATCGCCTCGATGAGGTGGGCGGGCAATTCAGGCTGGTGCGCCAGGATGAGATTACGAATGAACTCATGGACATCATTATCGGTTTTGAGGCGCTGAAAAAGAAATCACCAGCATTATGAGCAGTCCCCGCATGTTTTCCGGTGAAGATTACTGATAATCTTAGGTTATTACTTAATAACCATTCTGGTATCCCGGAGGTGCATGATGAGGTGGATTGCTGCTTCAGGTTTTATTGTAGCTTTGGGACTGTTGACCTCAGCGGCTCAGGGGCAGGGCAGTGCCGAAGCATTGACGACCACGGCTGCAGGACGCAGCGATTTTCATGAGATCGTCCATCTCGATGGTGTCATTGAGGCCGTTCAACAGAGCACCGTTTCGGCTCAGACCAGCGGGACTGTCCTGAGCCTGCCTTATGATGTTGATGATTCGGTTACCGCCGGTGACCTGATTGTCCAGTTGGAAGACAGCGAACAACGCTCCCGGTTGCGCCAGGCTCAGGCTGGGCTGGAAGAGGCCGAAGCGGCGCTTCTGGATGCGCGGCAGCGCTTCGAGCGCATCAAGGCCGTCCACGAACGAGGGCTGGCTTCCCGCCAGGAGTTCGATCAGGCCCGCAACAATCTGGCGGCTGCCCGGGCAAGGGTAGAGCGCGCCAATGCGGCGGTTTCCGAGGCACAGGAACAATTGTCTTACACCCGGGTGGTGGCGCCTTATGACGGCATTCTCACCGAGCGTCACGTCGAGCTGGGTGAGTCCGTTAACCCTGGTCAGTCGCTGCTTAGTGGGCTGTCTCTGGAACAGCTCCGGGTCGTCGTTGACCTGCCCCAGAAATACGCAGAACTGGCCCGAACCGAGCGCCGGGCCAGGGTCACTCTCGCAGATGGCCGGGTGCTTGAGACCGGTCAGATGACGTTCTATCCTTACGCCAACCCGCAAACCCATACCTTCCGCCTGCGCATGCGTCTGAGTGAACCCAATGGCTCCCTGTTTCCCGGCATGCTGGTCAAAGTCGGTGTGCCGGTTGCCAGCCGCGAGGCTCTCTGGGTGCCAGCCAGCAGTCTGATTCAACGCAGCGAGCTAAGGGCGGTTTTTGTGCTCGATGAGCAGGACCAGCCGCGACTCCGTCAGGTACGCACCGGAGTGAGGGACAATGGCCGGCTGGAAATCCTGGCCGGCCTGAGCGAGGGAGAACGAGTGGTGACCAACCCTTCTGAGTTGGTCGGCAGTGATCGATTGAACCCGGCAGCGGAGCCTGGCACGGAGGCTAATCTGTGAGCGGTGAATTGCCCCCTGTCGGTCCATCCGGCGCCATTGCCCGGGTCTTTCAGGACAACCACCTCACGCCATTGCTCGCCATACTGGCGATTATCCTCGGCGTTCTGGCCGTGGTGGTTACGCCGAAAGAGGAAGAGCCCCAGATCGATGTCACAATGGCTGACATCATGGTGGCGTTTCCCGGCGCCAGCACCCGTGAAGTTGAGAGCGCCATAGCCACACCTGCCGAGCAGGTGATGAGCGAGATCCAGGGCGTGGAAGACGTTTACTCGGTGTCGCGACAGGGCCAGGCGGTGATCACCGTCCAGTTCGAAGTAGGCATTCCGCGTCAGGAAGCGCTGGTCCGGCTTTATAATCAGGTTTACTCCAATCAGGACTGGTTGCCAGCCAACCTGGGCGCGACCCAGCCGCTTATCAAACCCAAAGGGATTGATGACGTTCCGGTGATGACCCTGACCCTTTACGACCCGGTTAATGGGCACACGGGCGAGGAACTGACCCGTCTGGCCCATATGCTGGAAGTTGCCCTGAAGCGGGTTCCGGGTACCCGGGATGTCTACACCACCGGTGGCATCCCCGACCGGGTCGATATCCGTTTTGATCCCGCGTTGCTGGCTGGCTTCAACCTCACGATCGACGACATTCGCAATGCCCTGTCCGCCGCCAATTCCAGCAGCCAGGAAGCCAGGGTAACCCGGGATAATCTTTCCATTCCGGTGCAGGCCGGAACCCTGTTGGAATCGGTCACCGATGTTCGTCGTCTGGTGGTGGGTATCTACAATGGCGCGGCGGTTTACCTGGAGGATGTGGCCGACATCAGTCGGGGCGGTACGGTGGCCGACCAGAGTGTGATGACCGGTTTCGGGCCGGCACATGAAACCGGCACAGCGGGCCGGCCCGGTGAAGTGTATCCGGCGGTTACCCTCGCGATCGCCAAGAAGCCGGGTGAAAACGCGGTCAATATCACCGCCGCCATTGAAGAGCGGCTGGAACAGTTGCGGAATCGGGCATTACCTGACGATGTGGCCGTGCTGATAACCCGGGACTATGGCGTTACCGCTTCCCAGAAAGCCCGCAAACTGATTACCGATCTGATCTCCGCCACCCTGTGCGTGGTGCTGCTGGTATTGGCAGCCATGGGTTGGCGCCAGGCCCTGATTGTCGGTGTTGCGGTTTTGATTACCCTGTTGCTGACACTGGTGTTTTCCTGGGCCTGGGGCTTTACCCTCAACCGGGTATCCCTGTTCGCGCTGATTTTCTCCATCGGCATCCTGGTGGATGACGGCATCGTGATTACCGAGAACATCAATCGTCGGATCCAGAACTCCCGGCGCGCGGTGAAGGACATCATTCCGGTGGCCGTTGACGAAGTGGGTACGCCGACCATTATGGCCAGTCTTACCATCATGGCGGCGCTGATTCCGATGGCGTTTGTCAGTGGCCTGATGGGCCCGTACATGAGCCCGATCCCGATCAATGCCTCGGCGGGTATGGTGCTGTCTCAGATTGTTGCCTTTGTGGTGGCGCCCTGGCTGGCGTTCCGGCTTCTCAAACATAAAAAGGGAGAGCAGGCTGCCGAAGCCGAGGAGGCCTCCAGTTCCGCTGACGGTGTTAGCCCCCGGTCCCTGAGAATTTTCCGTGCAGTGCTCGGGCCCTTTCTCGGTGATCATCCCTGGCGTCGCCGTCTGCTTGCACTCGGGGTGATTGGGCTGACTGTCGTTGCTGCATCACTGCCGGTATTCCAGGCCGTGATCCTAAAAATGCTGCCGTTCGACAACAAGTCCGAGCTGCAGGTGGTGGTCGATATGCCCGAGCGGACCCCGATGGAGCAGACCCAGCGGGTGCTGATGGAGATGGGAAGCTATCTGGAGACGGTAGAAGAGGTTGCCAACTGGCAGACCTACGCCGGTACGGCCTCTCCGATTAACTTTAACGGCCTGGTGCGCCAGTATTATCTGCGCAGTGAGCCCTATCAGGGCGATATTCAGGTGAACCTCAGCCACGAGGAAAACCGGGATCGTCAGTCCCATGACATTGCCCAGTCTTTGCGCGGGCCGCTGACGGAAATTGGCAACCGGTACGGTGCCAGCGTAAAGATCGTGGAGGTACCTCCGGGGCCACCGGTTCTGTCGCCGGTGGTGGCCGAGATTTACGCGGTGGGTGACGAACGCCGGGCAGAGCTGGCCCGCTCAGTGGCAAAGGGTATGGCGGACGTCGAAGGACTGGTGGATATAGACACTACGCTCGAGGCGCCAACCCGACAATGGGAAGTGGTGGTGGACCGTGACCGCGCCGCGCGACTGGGGGTTTCCCAGGCCCAGGTGGTGAGTGCCCTGGGGACCGCCCTTGGTGGAAACAGCGTCAGCTTCCTGCACGATGACCATGCCAAATACCCGGTGCCGATCCGGGTGATTCTGGGCGAGGGAGACAAGGCCCAGCCTTCAGTGCTGCTTTCGCTTCAGGTGCGCAGTCGCAACGGTAATCTGATCCCGTTGGCAAGTATTGCCGATGTTCGGGAGGCAGACTGGATGGGAGCGATCTATCACAAGGACCTGCTGCCGGTGACCTACGTGACGGCGGATATGGCCGGGGATATTGATTCGCCACTGTATGGCATGTTCGATATGGTCGGGCGCCTGAATCAGCAGGAAGGCGCACCGGAGCAATACTTTATTGATCAGCCGCCACTGCCGGAAAAAGGCACCCTGAAATGGGACGGCGAGTGGCAGATTACCTATGAAACCTTCCGGGATATGGGCGCCGCCTACAGTGTGGGTATATTCATGATTTTCGTGCTGCTGGTGGCGCAGTTCCGGTCTTATATTCTACCGCTGGTGATCATGGCACCGATCCCGCTTACGCTGATCGGGATCTTGCCCGGCCATGCCCTTCTGGGGCGCGAGTTCACGGCAACCAGCATGATTGGCATGATCGCCCTGGCGGGCATCATTGTGCGTAATTCCATTCTGTTGGTGGTGTTTATCCGGCAGCTGATTGAGGAGGGTGTGGAACTGGACGAAGCCGTTATTCTGGCTGGCGCGGTGCGGATCAAGCCCATTGCCCTGACTGCGATCTCGGCAATGGTAGGCGCGTATTTTATCCTGAATGACCCGATCTTTAATGGTCTTGCGATATCACTGGTTTTTGGCCTGGCCATGTCCACCTTGCTGACGGTGCTTGTTGTCCCCCTGCTTTACTACACGCTGGCCTGCTGCAAGTGGGTCTAACGAGTCGGCCAGGAAACTTCTGTTGAAGTTCAGGGAATCCATCAGACGTCCAGACTGATCACGCGGTCGGTGCCCGGAAGGGCATCGGCTGCGTGCGCCAGACTGATCACCGTTTTTCCTTCCAGCAGATTGTCCATCCGTTTCGAAATGCGCCCACGCGTTTCGCCGTCAAGGCCGGTAAAAGGCTCGTCCAGAATCACCAGTCGGGCCGGGTTTAAAAGTACCCGCGCCAGTGCCACCCTGCGCGACTCGCCGCCAGAAAGCGTATTACCACCGCTGCCCAACCAGGTATCAAGCCCGTTCGGTTCTGATGCAAAACGCCCGGCCAACTCCACCTGTTCAAGAACACTCCATAGCTCACTATCGCTGGCGTTCGGTGAACCCAATAGCAGGTTCGCCCGCAGAGAATCCTCAAACAGCACCGTGTTTTGGGTCAGGTAAACCAGCGGTTGGCAGGCGATATCGCCCTGAGACGGCAAAAGGCCAGCAAAGGTGTCTGCCAATGAAGATTTGCCACTCCCGGAATAGCCCAGAATGCCAATGCGTTCTCCGGTTAGTGCCTCGAGATTGAAACGCCCGAGCAGGGGCGCCTGGCCTGGATGTTTTACGGTGAGGTTCTGGGCCCTGAGCGCGAGATTTTCCGGAAGATCGGCAGCGCCGTGGCGCGCAGCCGACGTATGGCCCCGGCAATCACGGTTCAGGCGCCTGGCAGAGGCGACCGTTGCACCCAGCTTGCCGAAGGCATCCGGTAGCATGGCGTAAATCTCCGCCAAACCCAGCAAAGCGATGGGCAATAATACCAATACCGGCCCTGATAGCTGACCAGCCTGAAACAGAGCGAAGCCAGTCCAGAGAGCCAGAACCGCAGAAAGGTTTATCAGCAGATGGGTAATGGCCAGGTGCCAGCCCTGACGACTGTCTACTTTGGCCTGTTCAGAATTGGCCTGGTAGGCCTGGCGCATCAGCCAGGCCCCGTGTTTGCCGGTTCTGCCGGCAGCGGTCAATTCTGCAAAACCCTCGATGTGTTCCACCACCGCGCTACGCAAGTCTTCCTGTTGATCGCTTTGCCTGGCGGCGAGATGCCTAGTTGTGAAATATACGGCGGCGGTCGCCACCAGAAACGCCAACGCCAGCATCACGCCTACCAATGCCGCGATGCGAAGGTTGAACAAAACCGACGTCAATATCACCACGAGCAAAGTGACCAAAGCAGCAAGTGCGGTGGGCGCAATGAGCCGAAGGTACAGGGTATCCAGAGCGTCGACATCGCTGGTAAGCCTGGATAGCCACTGGGCACCGGTCAATTCGTTCCGGTGGCCTATGCTGGTTCGGGACATTCTTTGAAACAAGGCGACCCGGATGTCGGTCAGCAGCCTCAACACAGTGTCGTGGTTGTATACGCGCTCCAGGTAACGGAACACCGTGCGAGAAACTGCGAAAAGGCGGATGGCGCCACCGGGTACATAAAGATTGATGAATGCCGCCAGACCGGCTGCCAACAGCAGGCCCACCCGCGCGGTTTCAGTGATGAACCAGCCGGAAACAGCCAGCAGGGCAACGCCAGACAGCAGCGTAAACAGAATCAGCAACCCACCGATAACCAACCGTTTCGGTTGCCTGACAATAAGGTCCAGCCAGGGCTTCAGCTCATGCATTGCGAACCTCCCCGTCTGAAACCAGTAATATCCGGTTCGCCAGAGTCAACAAGGCTTGATGATGGGTGGAAAAAATCAGCGTTTTGCCCGCTATGGCCAGTTTGTGCAGCGCTTCCAGAACGAACAGCTCACTGTCGTTGTCCAGGCCAGCTGTAGGCTCGTCCAGCAGAATCAGATCGAAATCCGACAGGAAGATCCGGGCCAGGCTCAAGCGACGCGCCTGGCCGCCTGAAATACCGTAACCGTCTTCAGAAACCGTACTGTAAATGCCGTCTTTGCGATTCTTGAGTAGCGGGCCCAGGCCAACATTGCGCAGGGCGGTTTCAATGGCGATATCCGATGCATCAGGCCGCGTCAGGCGAAGATTGTCTGCCCATGTGCCGTGAACCAGGAAACCTTTTTGCCCCAGCCAGCCAAACTGAAAACTACCCGGCGACTGGCCGAACAGGTGCAGTTCGCCGCTGTCTGCGGCGATGAAGCCCGCGAGTAGATGCAAAAGGGTGGACTTGCCGCCGCCCGAGGGGCCGGTAAGCGCGATGACCTCGCCCTTTTGAACGCTGAGCGACAGCCCCTGCAAAACTGGCGCATTACTTCCGAATGTTTTTGTCACGGCGCGCAGTTCAATCAGGTCGTCCGACCCTTCGACTGTGGCCCGCGGGTCGGTGGGATCATCTTGCGGTGCCCTGCGCAGGCGATCCAGTATTTCCGCAGCGGCACCCATGGCGGCAGCGCGATCGTGATAATGCTGGGAAAGGATGCGCAGCGGCTGAAAAAACTCTGGAGCCAGCAACAGAATCAGTAATCCGGTAAACAGGGTCAGTTCTTCTGAGGGACCGTAAGTGATGTAACCAAGCAGACCAAACCCGATGTAGATGGCGATTACCGCAATGGCGACGGAAGCAAAGAACTCCAGCACCGCCGAAGACAAAAACGCCACCCGAAGAGTTTTCATAGTGATGCGCCGGTAGTGATCTGACCGATTGCGAATCAGTTCAGCGGCACCGGCGGTCTGACCAAACAGCTGCAGCGTCGTCAGCCCCCGCACCTTATCCAAAAACTGCCCGGAAAGCCGGCTGATGGTTTCGAAATGCTGTTGGTTCAGCTTCTCTGCGCCCATACCCACCAGCGCCATGAACAAAGGAATCAGCGGTGCAGAAAGCAGCAGAAAAATTCCGGCCAGCCAGTCCAGCCAGAACACCAATGCCAGAATAAGCACCGGCACAATCATGGACAGGGTCATTTGCGGCAGGAACCGGGCAAAGTACCCGTGCAGCGCTTCGACATGGTCAATCCATTCGCGGGCGAGCGTGCCAGCTGAAACCTGCCCCAACTCGACCGGGCCGGTGGCCTGCCAGTGCTTGTGAAGCTGTCGCCGCACATCCCGGCGGACCTGTTCGCTGCAGCGGGCCGCGAACCGGCTCTGA
>Ga0307937_1001349_pt1 | contig 12604 bp, 7 predicted proteins | sample OrgLakmetagenom3_FD_201814 | JGI IMG/M metagenome (GOLD analysis project Ga0307937, IMG submission 201814) | Saline water microbial communities from Organic Lake, Antarctica - #3 | ecosystem: Environmental > Aquatic > Non-marine Saline and Alkaline > Saline | place: Antarctica: Organic Lake...
ATGACGCTCGCCCTGAATAGTGCTTAAATCGCTCTGACACACCTGCAAATACACCATTGACGGTCTTTGGCGCTGATTTCGGGTTAGACTCTGATTTTAATCGCCTGTCGATTCAATAATAGGCTGTCTCACGATTGGTAATCTTGGTGACTCAGAGGGTCATAATGGACTTCTGGGGCTTAAGTTGATGACATTGGGTAATCCCTCCCCCCCCCAATTTTTGAGGACTTAAAAAGTGGAGCTCAGGCTCCAGTCGCCAGTTTTTGTTGTGGGGTAATGTATTGGTCCAATGACGCCAGACACCAACTTCAGTAATAATTTCGCCACCACAATCGAGGAGCCTTACAAACCCTCCATATTTGAGTACGAAGATTCACCATAACCCGCGATTATGCGCAGTAAGCTCTTCCCTTTTTACAGGCATTTGGAAAAGTCAGTGAGAGACCACAATTTCCCGGTTCAAGGACTAATAGGTGTTCTTTTAGCCTTTTACGTCAAACAACCTTTGAATTTCGGCAAACGCTGACAGAGAATTGATGCACCGAGTGATTTTTTTTGACGAATCGCTTGAATCGTTATCTATATCGGCCAGAGCTTCCACGAGGTTATCTCGTACAGTATTCGCCCAAACACCATAACGAGAAAACATTGAATTACCCTCAGAAACCTGATTTGAGGCCGCTCTTTCGAGACGACCAAACAACGGGCCAGCACCGCCGTCAGAAAATGCCTGAGTGAGGATAATACGGGAGTCATCATCATGCTTTCGAATAATCTCAGAAATCTGATTCATCATATCCATTCTCAATAAGCCTCATAGTGAACCCATTAGCTACTTCAGATCAGCATTTCATGGCAGCAACTCTAGCTTTTCCTGCGTACCTGCTTCACCAACAAACGCCAGAAACACTGGATTTACATCAAGGATTTGTAGCCAGAAAACCTTCTATGAAAATAAACGGGGGCGTTATCATAACCAGCTTAAAGGATAAGCTGGTTATGTCATTGTTGTGCTCTTGGAGTCCTTATCAATCCATCTTGTCAAAAAGTTTGTTGAGATAAACCGGACCGCCGTCCTCCATAAACAACACATGCCGATTTTCCAACTCAGCTTTCTGGGTGGGATCTCCCACGTTGAGCAAATCCGAAAACTTGGTCGGTGACAGCACAAAAGCATTCAGAACCAAAGGTGGCTCTCCAGGCTTGGCCTGTGCGCCAAGAGTTTGCTCCAGTGTTTTCACTTCCTTGTAAAGCCCAAGCTTTGGATGCGAGAGATCCAGATTGCGTAGCCCTTTAGGATCAACGAAAGACAGCCACTGCTGCCCTGTCGCTTCGTCCACCAACCACAAAAGGAAATCCGGGTAGAAATTGCCCGCCAGCGCAAAACCCAGACCTTTCTTTTCACTATCGGCATTTCGCAACAGGTACAGGCTGCGCGAGCCAATCACTTCCTTGCCTTCCGGCGACCGATAAAAGTTCTCCAGATCCTGAACAAACTGCCATTCGCTAGGCGCATCAAACCCCAAGGGCCGCATTTTCAAGGGCACTAAATCCTTATCTTCCGGTGCCAGCAGTGGGTAGTACAAATGGCGATCAAAACTGATAGCCACCATGTGAGGCGCATTCCATTGACTTGCCTCGCCGATCTTGCCATCGGCCACCAACTGTTTCAGCACTTCTAACTTTTTTAAATACTCCAGCCCACTATCAGTGTTATCTATTTCAAATTGATAAAGCTTAAGCATTGAACCGTGATCTTCGTCGATATGGGCGATATCGTAAAACTGGCCTTCGTAGCCTTTCTTCAATGCATTGTAAAAACGGTCGGTGTACTCAATTAGCAAGCGAATCAGGATGTCTTCCTGTTTACTTACATCGCGGAAGCGTCGAACCGTCAATTCAACCGATGGAATAAACAGCGTGTACCAATCGGCTGGGCCTGAACAGAAGCCGATGAGCTTCTGGCGATCCAATCGCAAATTGCTCCAGCTGCGCTGAATTTTATATTCCTGCAATGCCAAATAGATCCGATCCCAGTCGAACAGGGCAAAAAGATCAGCACTCAGCTTGCCTTTATGACGCGCCTCAGTTTTTACCAGGCTCCCCGTACTGCGGTCTGTACTAAGGGCCTCTACACGCGGATACAAGTCCAAGATCACATGGGGACTTTTGATCTTGTTCGCAAACTCCGCCGGAATCTCATACAACCAGGGGTAATGTGTGCGTTTGAAACCCTGCTTCTGGTTATCCTTGTAACCATCTTTCAGCGCCAGAGTCTTCAGCTTACCTGCAGGCAGATTCGCTCTTGTGGGAAAGTCCAGCTCCAGAATCTCGTCACTGGGCGTAATCCCTTCCTCGCGCAAGTAGTCTTTAAACGCTGCCATATAGCTGGCGCGCACACCGAAAACATTGAGCGTTTCAAGCTTGTCCAGATGCGTTCCTTTCGGGCGTTCCTGCGGAGTGGTGCGCTTTAATGAAAAACCCTTACCTTTGAGACGCACACCGCGACCAAATAACTGGATGATTTGCGAGCCTTCACCCTGCCCCATATTCAACAAGCCCATGGTAGATACACGCCAGCTGCTCCAGCCTTCGGTGAACTTCCGTGAGCCGATCAATACATTAAGCTGGCTACGCTTATTGTTCAGTGTGCCAAACAAGGCGCCACCGAAATCATCGCGCTCGCTATCGAACGCCTCTACGTCCTCTGCCTGACTGAAGAACTTGCTGTCATCCCCGATGTTGATCAACCCAAATGGCTCAGCATCACCAATACGCAATGCCAACTCGCCCTTGCTGCTCTTGATATTAACCAGCTTCAGCCGCTGTCGAGCCGGGGCATTAAACACTCGCTGCAAAATATCGGCATAAAGAGCGTCAACGTTGCCTGCAAACCCCATAAGGGGCGTAAAGCGCCCACTGAAAATGTTGTTTCCCTTGGCATCCAGAATCTGCGCTTTATCAGCAACCAAATCGGACAGCCAGACCTTAATTTGAGCATCGTTATTCAGGAAGTCAGCCAGAAACTTCACCACTTCCAGAATATCTGACTCTTCGCCAGAAACCGTATTACCCACAAACACCCACAGTGGCTTTTCGATATTGAAATCGCTCAGCTTGTCGCGGTGGGTACTCCACAGCCAGAGCTGCTGATAGAAGGCCAGAAGGCAGGCGGTGAAATACTTGGCCGCATTATCCTCCTGCTCGTAGGCCTCCCCGCTCATATTGAGAATCAGCGACTCCTTGCCGTAACCGTCTTCATAGAAGAATTTGTAGGAATAATCGAACAGGATGCACTTGGCGTAGGTCTCTCGGGTAGCCGTCACCCGGGCAAAACGCCGCTCTTCAGGGCTCAATGCCAGTTGCGCGAATTGGTCTTCATCCAGCTTTTTGATGTTAGTTGTGCCGAACAACATCTTGGCGCGCTTTTTCTGGATCTCCAGCTCGGCCATGTCTACGGTATAGCCTTTGGCAACGGCCTGCCCGAAGGTAGCAGAATACTCAAACGCGAAGCCCCCCTGCACCAGGGCGTTACGGCGCCTCATCCATGCAGTAGCATCTTTACCTGTTCCCCGGTGACCTTCATCCACCAAGACTAAATTGTTGCCCTGAAACGCTTCAACCGCGACTGTCTTGTCGCCCATTTCGTCGCCCAGCTTATTGATGTCGATGACCTCAACCATGCCGGGATACTTCAGCGTTTGGTTTTTGTTGAAGTGCTGCGCCGGGAATCCAGATAACTTAAGCTCTTCCAGGTGCTGCCGTGACAGCCCCTCATTGGGAGTCAGCAGAATAATCTTGTCCGGATGACTGCTCGAGTGGCCCGCCTGAAAGTAATGCAGGTACTGCTTGATATTGACGTGTAATAGCAGGGTTTTACCACTACCCGTAGCATTCCAAAACGCTACCTTGTTCAGATCATCGGCCACGAAGTCCCGGAAGGGTTCCGCTCCCTGTTCCCCCCGGTAGCGCGTCATTTGCTCATTTACACCGGCAAGCAAGGCCTGCCGTTTGTTGAAGTACCAATCAAGATAGATTTCGCTGAACAGCAGCGACAAATACTGGAAGTACTTCATCTGCAGTACATGGCCCTCCAGCTTGTTGCGCTCGGCAGTGATCGCTTGCCAGTAACGCACAATGCTCAAGTCATAGCGGCGGAGATCCGCCTCGGCAATCAGATTGGGATTAAACAGGCCATGCATCAACTCATGGAAGAACTTGCTCTGTCCATCCTCGCCAATACCTTCATGCCGGTCATCACCCAGACGCAGCTTCAAATCGGCCAGTTTTTCGGTATTGAAGAACGTTAACATCCAACGGTTTAGCACCAGTTCCTGGTGGAAGCTGCGTTTTTGTTTTTTCTTGCTCACTCCGCATCTCCCTCGGACTTACTCGGCGTGTTGACTTTGGCTTTACCGGGCTTGCTTTCCAGCATTCGAGCTGTGGACTCTAATTCGCGGATATTCTCGATGGCGCCAAGTGCTTCTTTTTCCTCACGGCGCCGTTCTGCGAATTTCTCGAACTCGGCATAAGCGATGGCATCAGCTTGCTTACGGGTGCGCTTGCCTGCATCCGGCAGAATCTGGCGGTCGTTAAACTTTAGAAAATCGTCGAGTTTTTGTTGCCAATCGGCCATGAAGACCTGCTTGCGACGTTCAGCCTGATCTTCAGCAAAATCCAGCCACATGGTAATAATGCGGTTCAGCTCGCGGATCTCATCCTCACTCAGGTAGTTCTTGGCCACCGTAACATCGCGCTTGCGCACCTCGTCACCCGCCCAACTGGTAAGCCCGGCATTGGGCATCAAGTGATTAATGCGCCTGGCGATAATTTCCGGCGCTGTCATGCCGGCGACTGCAAAATGCAGCTTGTTTTGCATGGTTTGAAAGAAGCGCGTCGTTTCCCTCAGTGACGGCTGGTAGTCCGCTGCCAAGGTAAAGATTTCTCGCACCCGCAAGTACATCCGCCGTTCGCTGGCGCGAATATCGCGGATACGTTCCAGCAGTTCGTCGAAACGGTCAGGGACGCCAGACCCGGCTACTGGCGGGTTCTTAAGACGCTCATCGTCCATGGCAAAACCTTTGACGATGTACTCGCGCAAAACCTGAGTAGCCCACTGGCGAAACTGAGTAGCGTGTACTGAGTTCACCCGGTAGCCCACAGAAATAATGGCGTCCAAATGGTAGAAGCCAGTCAGATAGCGCTTACCATCAGAAGCAGTTATTCGGAATTTCCGAATAACTGCTTTTTCTTGCAGCTCATTGTCCTGAAAAATGTTTTTCAAATGTTCATTGATCGTTGGTACTGTCACACCAAACAGCTCGGCCATCTGCTTCTGCGTTAGCCAGAGGCTTTCATCGTACAGCCTTGCCTCCACGCGCAGGCGACCATCTTTACCAGGATAAATAACCAACTCACCGGCCATGTGCGGATCTGAAAGCGATGTGTGCTCATCGTCAGCCATTACACATCCTCCACTGAGAACATACGCTCCAGAAACTCGGGGTCGATCTGGCGCAGCTTGAGTACACGAGTGGTGCTGCCCTCTTCGGCCGTTTGAGTCAGCACAGTAGGGATGTTGTGGTCACCATTGATATACACCACGTCGAATTCATTGTCGGCTGGATTGATAGCCAGTTTGTTGCACAAGCGTGTGACACCTTCATAATCCAGTACATCGCAATCGCGCCACAGCACTAAGCAGCTCTCACCGCTGGGCAGGGTGCCAGTGACCGTAATAAAGCCGCGCTGCTGCTGGGCATCAACATGTTTTACACGTAGACCAATCAGGTAGTTGAAGGTTTCCACCAGATCAACCTTCGTGCGCTCATAGGCACCGGCTGAATCAGTAGCGATGTTCATGGCGTAATCAAAAGGTTTTCGGAAATCCTCAACGGACAACAACGAACCCCTGCTCTCCACATCCAGCATATAGTGCAATAGGTAATCATCCTTGGCTGACTGAGTAAGCATCTCAAAGGTCTGACCCTGTTTTAAATCACGGCGCAGTTGCAGATTATTCAGGGCGTCCTCATAGCTTTCCAGCTTGAGAACTTTGAAGCAGTGGGAAATGCCGGTCTCTGGCGCAGTGGCCTTACCGTTTTTCCAACCGGATGAGTAAGCCACCTTTTGCATTCTAGGCTTCACTATTGAATCAAAATAATGGCCCTGCTCGATCAGGATGTAACGGTGAATGAAACTGGTTTCTCGACCTATGCAAATAACCGCCTCACCCGTTGTTCCAGACCCGGCGAAGAAATCGAGCGTAACACTCTCTGGCTCAACCGCTCCACAGGCTCGGATTGCATCTTCTACGAGTTTTTCCGCTTTGGGAAAATCAAATGGTCTGCTACCAAACAGCTCTTTAAGTTCAGACGCTCCGTAGTTTGCCGACGCGTACTCACCTTTATCCCACCATGTAGTCGGAGCTGCCTCTCCATCCATTCTGGTCTTGAAGTCAATGGTAATTTCACCATTTGCGTTACGACGTACGCGATACTCATCGTACTCTGTAGCAACTCGCTTATAACCTCGCTGCCACCTTTTCTCAATAGTAATTCCATTTTCAGTTTTTATTGGATAGACCAAAGTTTCTGCATCATTCAGCAGCTCCAATAACGTGTATTCGTGCTTAGCTTCGTTCCACTCCATATTGAGTATGCGGATTTTATTTTCTGCGCTGACCGCTATTGGGTAAAACGATTTTGGTCGGTCTTCTCTACGGTCACCAGTCCCAGCCCGGATGAAGTTCATCCATGAGTATCTTCCCTGCTCATCTTCCAATGGATATCTAGCGGCTTTACTAGCGCTAAAACCTATTGAATAAGGCAATGATTTTTCGCTCTTTCCATAGAAAAAAGCGTATTCATGAACTGGCGAAAATTTACCTCTTTTCTTACGGCTTTGAGGATTCGACTTTACTACAGCTATCCCGATCTGCTTTACAAAAGATGCATCTAAAACTTGAATAAGCGGTGAAGCCTCTTGATCGTCTATAGCTACACTGATCAAAGCATCCGGTTTCATCAGGTTTTTTGCTACATCAACTCTGCTCTTGATAAGAGAAAGCCAAGAGGAATCTTTGTAGCCATTCTTATAAATGATGGCAGACGCATCGGTGTTGTAGGGCGGATCAATATAGATGCTGTTTATCTTTTCCCTATACTTCTCTTGCAGCAAAGATAACCCCTGAAAGTTATCTCCGTGAATCAGCAAACCTTCTGTTATCTCATCCAGATTATCGATACTGAGCAAAAGTTTTTGCGCGAATTCCTCCTCAAAAAGGCAAGTGTCTACCATCCGGTATAGCCCGGCTTTCAGGTTCTCAACTGTGCCCGGAATCGCACCATCCCATATTCCTAGTTTCTGCCACTGCGCCCATTGTCGTTCATTGGCCGCAATCTGTGGGTACAACTCTTCTGGCACTCGATCCAGCGTAATGCAGTAGTGGCTAGAGACTACAAATTTCTTTTTTAGCCAAAGCTTCTTCTGGAAATTTTCCAGCTGTGCGAGGAAGTCAACCAACTCCAGCGCTATGGCACGCAGGCACTGAATCATACGCAAGCTTTTCTCTATATCGGCAAAGGCTTCAGCGTTCTGGACGTCGTCCAAGTGCATGACCTCGTTCTTGATGTAGAAGTCCAGCTCACGGCGCAAGAAGCCGCCCAAATCTTTGTGAACAAAGTAGTCGGCGGTATTCTTGGTAGTGTAGTCAGTTAGATACTTTTCCAGCAGAGTCCGCTGGGGGTTCTTTTCAGTAGGAGCTCGGTTGGCAAGGTCCAGCCATCGAGCTTTGACGCCTTCATCATCCAGCACAACACCCACGGCATGTTTGACCAAGGCCTCCTGCTTTGTGCCATTGGACTGAGGCGCATACTCAAAGCGAATAACCAGCTCTTGGCTGTCATCGCTGCCGATTTCCTCAACCGGGATCAATTCATCTTCATACTCATCGCCCTGCTCATCAAAACGGATGACTGTCTTTGGCTGAATCAGCGCAAAGCGGCGCTCTTTGTCGTTATCCTTGCGGTTGTCTTTTGCAGTATCTGCCGATACCAGGCGGAAGTTTACTGTGCGTCCGTCTTCTAACTTAAAGCTGTAGTTGGCAAAGTTCTCACCACTTTTGGTGTAGTACTGGTCTTTGTTTGCCCAGTGCAGCATCACTTCTTCCCCGGCGTAGGGGATGGCGTAGGTATCGCCTTTGTAACGGCGCTGGCTTATAAAGTCGCCGTTATCGTAATAGCGTGAGAAAAAAGTTAGCAGGTGCGAAAAAACGGCGTTTTCGTGCTCTGACGCACCGGTGCTGTAAGCGGCCAGTTTTTGTCTCAGCTCCTGCACCTTTGGCACGTTATTTGGGTCGATTCCGTCGGCGGTGTACTGCTCTTCTTTTTCTTTCAGCTCACGGACAACCTGCTCAGACTGGGCTGCATTGCCGCTGTTCAGTGCAGTTTGTACTTTTTCAGGTAAGCGCCGTTCCAAATACTCATTAATCTCATCGGCACGGGCATTGAGAATACGGTAGATGCCGAAATCCAACTCTGGACGGTCAATCTGGAAAATCTCGCGCAGCTTGGCAACGAGTTCCTGGAATTTAGCGTTTTTCATTGCGCTCATGATTCAAGCCTTAAAGGTTATTTCCCTGGATAATTTGCCTGGGGTGTTACACCACATGCCAGCGCAGGGTGAATAGGGTGTTGGTTTCGGTTTTTTCCTGTAAGCGTTGTTGCAGGGATTCAATAAGTTGATCACGTTTATCAATGATTTCGTCCTCTACGGCAAAGATTTCCTGCCGTTGGCGACGCTGCTGCTTTTCTAACGCTGAAATTTCCTGCTGAATACCGGACTGTTCTTGGAGGGTAGCCGCCTTACGCGCATCGCGTTTAAGCTGGGCTATGCGCGTTTTTGTATTTTTCAGTGCCTCTTCTGCGGCCACCAGCTTGTCTTCGGCCCATTTTTCCAGCTTGTCACGTTCTTCATTAAACAGACGCTGATTAACTTCAAGTATGTCCGCAATCGCTGCGGCAATATGGCGATCACTATTAGCGTTTAATTCTGTAGGTGGCTGATCAGTCATTCTCTCCGGGTGGCCTTTAGCCTCTATGACCATCAGCTTTTCACAGGCTTCCTGGTCAAGTAGGCGTCCATCATCGGTTAAACCAGAAAACAGCAGCGCGTCAGTGGTTTCAAACGCGGTGACTTCAAGCCTGTCCAGGCGCAGCCAGCCAGACTTTCCGATCATACTTTCCACCAGACTTATCTTGCTGCCGTGGGCACTGTAATTGAAAACGAGTCGCGCTGCAGGTGTGGGAGACGCCAAGCTGGTTTCTAACGCCCATTCGCCCAGCGGATGGCTAAGACGGTAAGCATGGGCAAGCATATCTGGCTGAGCTGCGCCACGAATAAGTTGGTAGCGACCGGATGCGACAGGTGGACTGATTCCTGCTGGCGACTGCTTCAAGGCGAAGGCATAGCTGGCGTGATCAAAGCGTGCCTGCTTTTCTAACGCGAAACGCGTTGCGCCCCAGAACCAGCGACCTAACTTATCGAGGCGCGCTTCGGCCTCATCCAGACGTAATTTGAGGCGGTCGTGTACGTCTTCATCGAAGTTTTCCAGCAGCTGACTTTGAGTGTCTTGAATCCGGTCGTTGATCGCTTCTTCCAACTCGGCCTGGAGAGTATTAAAGGCTCGGTCGATCTCGTGTGGATGACGGCAGGTCTCATAAATAGTGAGAATGCGCTTTTCAAAATCGATACCGCTTTCGATACGCCCTAGCACCTCGTCCGATGCACCGAAAACGCCAGAGAACAGATTGAACTTCTCAGATAACAGTTCCAATACGCGCTGATCAGCCTGGTTGCGGGTATTAAGGAAGTTAATCACCACAACATCGTAACGCTGACCGTAACGATGGCAGCGGCCAATTCGTTGCTCTACCCGCTGCGGGTTCCACGGTAGGTCATAGTTGATGACCAGCGCGCAGAATTGCAGGTTGACTCCTTCCGCAGCCGCTTCTGTGGCAATCATAATGTCGGCGCCAGTTCCGTCGTCCTTGCGGAAATGGTCGATCAGGGCGGTACGGCGATCAACCTGTGGCGAGCCAGTTACCCGATCTGTGCCCCGATGCTCAATCAGCCATTGCTGATAAATAAGTGTGGTGTCTGGGTGGTTATTGGTTCCACTGAAAAGTGCCAGCGAACCGCCATAGCTGTTCAATGCCAAAAATTGGTAAAGGTACTCTTGGGTGCGTCTGGATTCAGTAAAAATAATGGCTTTACGAGGAGCCTCAAGCTCTGCCATGTTACTGAAACCGTGCTGAAGTGCTGTGAGCAATGACTGGGCTTTGGTATCACTATTCAGCCCCTGGGCTAAAGCGATTATGTCATTCAACTCAACGAGCTCTTGCCGTATAACCTGCTTTTTTTGCTCTGGCCCTCGCGTTACCAGATCACTCACAGCTATGTCAGCTGAATCTACGTGTTCAACTTCGCGGTTTTCTTCCTGGTCTTCCTCAAGGTAGTCGGTTTCAAGGTCATCGTCTTCGACCCACTGTTCAATCAAATTAACCTTATCTGCGTCGGCGTCGGCGTCGTCAACCAGCATCTGCTCCAGCCTTGCACAGATGGTTGCAAGCGTTGCCAGGATTGCGGGAGTACTGGAAGCGAGAAGCTTGCGGAGAATCAACCCGGTCAGGTGGCGCTGACGTTTAGGCAGGGCATAAGACTCTTCCCGCAACAGAAACGCTGAAACGCGCTCATAAACAGCCTGTTCTTCATCCGTAGGATTAAACGGCTGAGTCAGAGCTTTGCGCTCAGTGTATTGGATGTACTCCAACACATCTTTGCGAAGCGTGCGCTGGGTAAAGCCGGCCAGCCGTCCGCGTAGCTCTTCGAGCCCATCGGGATTATTAACGTATTGCTTGCGAAAAGCCTTTTCATCACCGAAAAGATGTTCATCGATTAAAGTCGATAGGCCGTACAGCTCCATAAGGGAGTTTTGCAGCGGTGTTGCCGTGAGCAGAAGTTTTTTGCGACCATCCAATGCCCTTCGCAAAGCCTGCCCCATGCGATTACTCGGTCGGTGGGCATTACGCAACTTATGAGCCTCATCAATAACCACAATGTCCCAAGGCACAGCCCGCAGTTCAGCTTCCAGCCGGGCAGCAAACTGATAAGACATGATAATGACGGTTTTCCCTGCCAGCCTTTGAATGGTGTCCAGAGTGCTTCCAGCAGACTGCTTGCGGAGTGCTACAGCGTCTAGCACCGTGGTTGGAACAGCAAACTTCTCTAACAGCTCCTGCGCCCACTGCTTGCGCAAGCTTGCTGGAGCAATGATCAGCAACTTGCGACGGCGCTCGGCCCACAGCTGGCAAAGCACCAAGGCCGCTTCAATCGTTTTACCCAGGCCTACTTCATCAGCAAGCAAGACTCCCTGCTGGAGCGGATTGCGCATCGCAAAGAGCGCGGCTTCGATCTGATGCGGATTGAGATCTACACTGGCGTCAAACAACGACTGCGATAACCGGTCTACGCCGTCAGCGGCATGCCGTCGCGTTAGTTCATGGGCGTAGTATTTTGCATGATACGCGGTGATCAAAAACTGACTCCTTAAGGTTTTGGCTCACAGACGAATCTGTTCACAAACTGCGGTAGAGGATAAAGCATTTGACCATTTTTTCGAGTCAAGCCAAAACCGCTCCTAAGGCTGCGAGCAATGACTCTATAACCAATGGTTTGGTATCGCTATTCCGTAGTTTTTGGAAACCACTTGCAACTTACTCAATATTTCCTGGTGCCGAGCTTGCTTCTCAGCATCCCAGTTATCGCGCTGCGCCAAGAGTTTACTCAGCTCACCCAGGTTATACATACCCAACCGGTGAAAGTTGCCCGGTAATCCCCCCCTAAAAACCAGATTGGTCAAAAGTAGAATTTTCCGTAAGCTAAACGCAGGGAGATTCTGCATGAAGGAATCACGTTTTTCCGACAGCCAGATCATGGCGATCTTGAAGCAAGCCGAGAGGGGCATGCCGGTACCTGAACTCTGTCGTGAGCACGGAATGAGCCGGGCAACAGGCAACGTCCTCATACATTCAATGACGGCTTGCCACCCGTGATCGCCTAAGAAAAATTAAAATACTGTCCGGGATTAGTTGACCACTACAGGGAAGCCTGCGCCCTATATTTCCAAATTTCGGCTAAGCGAAGCGTTCAGTGTTGTTCGGCTAACCTTAAAGTGCTCGGCCACTTCTTTCTTAGTAATATTTGGGTCAGACAGCATAGCTGCCGCTTTCCTAATGTCCGGGTTCGACATCGATGCTTTGCGACCTCCTTTACGTCCTCTAGCTCTGGCTGCCTGAAGTCCCGCTATAGTTCGCTCACGAATTAGGCTGTGTTCAAACTCAGCCAGAGCCCCAAAAATATGAAACACTAGCCGGCCACCGGAGTTGGTTGTGTCGATAGCTTCTGTCATGGATTTGAATCCGATTGTCATTTTCAGAAGGCGGTTGCACGGGATATCATTAGTCTGATGCACTGAATACTTTAGTTTTTATTTAACCGTGAAAATCCAATATTTTCAGTTCTACGATCAGTGTTCGTTAAATTC
>Ga0307937_1001377_pt1 | contig 12411 bp, 10 predicted proteins | sample OrgLakmetagenom3_FD_201814 | JGI IMG/M metagenome (GOLD analysis project Ga0307937, IMG submission 201814) | Saline water microbial communities from Organic Lake, Antarctica - #3 | ecosystem: Environmental > Aquatic > Non-marine Saline and Alkaline > Saline | place: Antarctica: Organic Lake...
CGACGCGCATCCCGGCCGGAACACCCAACTGATCGGATGCCCCGGAACAGGTGATCGGATCAAATCGGAATCACTGATCGGATGTTATCGGAACCGGTGATCGGATGATCCCGGAACGCGCAACGGAGATGGCGCTGACGGCTAAGATCCTGCAGGAAGGAGTTGCGGTCGTGACGGCCTTCCACTTGGTGCGCATATTCATCATTCTGCCGTCGGCTCCGTTGATCATCAACGCCACGGCACGGCTGGCGGCGCGGTGGGGTTTGCAGGCAAACGGGGAACGCACACAAAGGTAACGCCGCCGTAAGGCAGGGCGGCAAGCAAGACCTCGAGTCATTCCGGCAGCGGCGGAGCTCGAACGCCGCAAGGGCCTTGCGGATCAGTCAACCTCTCCCACGGAGTGTCACATGCGGCAGGGGCACGCGCCTGATGTCGCGTCCCTGCCCAAAGGCAACTCAACCCTCGGCATTATGTCGCGGTGGATCCACGGTTGCGTGTTACCGTCGACTGAGGCTCGGGTCTGACATCGGCCTCAGATTGTTATTCCGTCGTCCAAAGAACGGATGATGCGCTCGAGGCTTAGAATAGTTAGAAACGAGGTTTTCGGGTTGTCTGGAGAAGGCGCGTTTTCAAGCTTCATCTCGAACGAGCCGAAATATCCCGATACGCTGATCTCGTGCGTGTTCGTCTCCACATGCGGATCGGCAACGATGCGGACCGTGGGTAGCGTCGGAGTCGCGACAGCGAGTGCAAGCGTCATTGCGACGTTGGCATTCTTTGGGTAGGCGCGCGCCGCCTCGTCGGCCGTCCCTTCGAAAAGGGTGTGGCGCTCTTGCAAGTGACCAAGGTCGACGACGTTCTCGGCCGCGGTGCCGCCGAAGGCGCGCGGTGGCTTGCGAGCAGTGTAATCGAACCGGTCCAGCCCGGCTAGACGCGCGGCCGCCAAGATGTCGAGCCCGCCAACTGCACCCGAACAGATCCGCGCCCGGCCCCCGAAATCCTGCGCTTTCCGGCTGATCTCCAGGCGTAATTCGTCGTCGGCCAGCGCACCTACGGATGTGATCACGACATCGAGGCCGGCAACCAGGGCTGCGGGAACGTAGTCGCGAACGGCACCCTGCCCTGCGCACTCGACCAAGAGATCCGGTGCCGTTGAAGACAAGCTGTCCATACTGTGGTGAACCTTGGGCTGCGTCCCTGCGGACCCGAGCGACCGACCGGGTCGAAGTAATACGTCGGTGACCTGCGGTGCATCCGGGGTTCTGGCGAGACGCTCGATAAGGCTCGTCCCGATGGCGCCGGCGCCGATCAATGCGATACGTCTTGTCATTTCTGGTTCCTCGCAGTTGGCTTCGGGCGTGGTTCTGTCCGCACGCGAAAGGGTGCTTTGACCAGCAACGGATCTCTCAAACCGCTGCCGGTTTAGCGACAACACGGCCAGAAGAGGCGGCTTCATGCCGGCGCCTGATCAAGCGTCCGCGTTGAAGGCAAGCCCGTTTTCCTGTCTAAAGTAAAGATGTGCCGGCCGACCCTGTCTTCGGGATCCCTGGGTTCCTGGTCGGGCATGCCAACCAGAGCCCTGCAGCCGATCGCGTACAGGTCGCGCAGGTTGATGATCCCGCTGAACAGGTGGTGCCCGTGACACAAATGCTTGAAACTAGAGCTATCCTCGAAAAGCTCGTTTCTTTCCCCTCCATCAGTGAGGCAAGCAATCTTGAGATGATCACGTGGATCGAGGAATTTCTTGGAGCGCGTGGATTTTCATGCCATCGACTGCCGGATTCCAGCGGAAAGAAGGCGGGCCTTTTTGCCAGCTTTCCGACCGAGGGATACGGCGGCGTCCTGCTTTCAGCGCACTCCGATGTGGTGCCGGTCAAAGGCCAGGACTGGGCGTCCGATCCGTTCTGCCTGAGCGAGAGGGACGGGCGGTTGTATGGTCGCGGTGCGGCGGACATGAAGGGTTTTCTCGCTTGCATGCTGAACGCCGCGGACAAAGCATCGCGAACCGGGCTGTCGCAACCCCTGAAATTGGCTATCTCGTACGACGAAGAGGTCGGGTGCCGCGGCATTGCAGACATGATCGGGCATCTCGACACGACAATCGGCACGCCACGAATTTGCATCGTCGGCGAACCGACGTCGATGCGACTCGTCGTCGGTCACAAGGGCAAGACCGCCATGCATGCGACGTGCCGGGGGCGGGCCGGTCATTCGTCCCAAGCCCCCGAATTCGTCAACGCTTTGCACTTGGCAACCGACCTCGTTGGCGCCATCCGTGCGCTGCAGGAAAGTCATCGCGACGAGGGGCCGCAAGATCCGGCCTTTGGCGTTCCCCATTCGACGTTGCACGTGGGGCGGCTGCATGGCGGCGTGGCGCTGAATATCGTTCCCGATCTGGCCGAGATCGAACTGGAATTCAGACACCTCGCCGATGACTGGCCTGACACGATGGTGCAGAGGATCCGGCACGCGGCCGAAGAGATTTCCTCGCGCGCGCGGGAGATCGACCCAGAATGCGGAATCACAGTCGACGTAGTCAACGCTTACCCTGGCCTTGATACGGCATCGGACAGCGAAGCGATCCGGGTGGTGTCGCACCGTCTTGGAGACCAGGCCTCTCGGAAGGTCGATTTCGGCACAGAGGGCGGGTTCTTCGCCGCGGCTGGGGTCCCGACCGTCGTGTGCGGACCCGGATCGATCACCGTAGCTCACAAGCCCGACGAGTTTGTCGAGATATCCCAGTTGGATGAGTGCGATGCGTTTCTCGAACGTCTCGTCACGGAAGAGCTGGGTTAGCGCTCCGCAGCTATTGACGGCCCGGGATTGCATAGGGCCTTCCTGAGCGTCTGCTCTGCGTCGTCTTCCGCCTGGTTCTGAGCGAAGAGCGTGTAGGTCAGTTCAATCGACCAGTCGGGACCGCCCATCCGAACCAGCCTTCCGGTCTCGAGGTCTTCGGTCACGAGACTTTGAGGCAGCCACGCGATGCCGGTACCTTCCTTGCACATCGCCTTGATGGCCTCGGCGAAGGCATCCGTGTGCCGGATATTCAGGTAAAGACGTTCCTGGCGGGACCCCAGAAAATGAGCGACCACAGAGCCCAGAAACGAGGTTTGGTCGTATGCGAGCATTGGAAGCGGCGCGTCCGGCGCCCCGGGGAACTGCCAGCCGGTGCGATTGATCGCGCGCTGGTCGGCGACCGGAACCAGCCATTCCGTACCGATCTCGGCCCCAATAAAGCGCGTCTCGTCCAGATTGACCGGAAACGGCGGGTACCGGTAATTCACGAGGAATTCGCACACCCCCTGCGACAGCAGGTCGAAACACGCAGCCGCGTTGTCCGAGAACACGCGCGCCTTCAGTTTTCTGTTGTAGAGGTAGAGTTGTGCAAGCCGCGGCGCGAGGAAATTTGAGGCGATGGAATGGGGCGCCGCGATCCGGAAGACGCGGTCATAGCTTCTGTCGATTTCCCTGAGATGCTCGCGCGCTTCCTCGAGTTCGAAGAGCAGCCTGCGAGCGAGTGGGGAAAACTGCTTCCCCGCAGACGTGAGGCGAACCGGATAGCTGGTGCGGTCGATCAGCGGAGTACCGATCCATTCCTCAAGCGCCTTCACGCGCCGGCTGAAGGCTGACTGCGTGATGTTTCGTCGCCGCGCGGCCTGCGTGAAACTTTGCGTATTCTCTAGGCAGACGATGTCCTGCAGCCAGTTCAGGTCCATTCTGATCCCCTTAAGTTCCGGATTTTACGGAACTATGCACATCGCGCATAAGCTTAGGAAGAGTCGGAATTTGCTAGGTCCATCTTTTTCTCTCATCGTCGACACATCGGTCCGTAGGGACATCGAGAGGAGACGCATGCTTAGCGATAGGATCAGCGCATAGACGTCGAACTTGCGCGTCTGCATTCCAGGTCGTTCGGGGGGTCATCATAGGGCCGCGTACCGGTTCCCCTTGCCCCTTCTTTCAGCAGAATCGTCGTCACCACACCCCGATGGTCCCAGTCCCGCGCTTTTTGAAGCCGCACATATTGCACAGAGCGGCCGATACCAGACCGTGGGAAGCCATCGGCGCCCGAAAGGGCCGATACCGCGCCAGCCCACGAATGGGCATGGCAAACCGAGCCAACAAGGAGGTTTACCAGAATGAAGATAGGTGAAAAAATCAAGTTTGCGATCCCGGTCGCTGCACTACTGATGGCGTCTGGGGCGGCCGCGCAGGACGTGACGCTCAACTTCGCAACCAACACCCCGCCCAACAACATGCGCGGCGAAGCCGAAAGCATCTTTCTGGAGGAACTGGACAAGGCTTCCGGTGGCTCCATCGGCGTTGTCCCCTATTGGGGCGCCTCATTGATGGAAGGCCGAGAAATCCTTGGCGGCGTGCGCGACGGCGTGGCCGACATGGGCTTCGTCAACATCAACTACTATCCGAACCAGTTGTTGCTCAACAGCGCCTACAACCTGTTCCCGAAGGGCCCGGCCACCTACGACAACATCACCTGGGCCTTCGACCAGATGTACGAGGCGATCCCTGAACTGGATCAGGAGTTCGCGGATCAGAATCAGCGGATCGTGTACAAGTATGGCGTGACGCCGTATGCGGGCGTTTTCAAGTCCCCGGTCAACAGTCTCGAGGATATGGAAGACCTGCGGGTGCGCGCCGCGAGCCGGTGGTATCTAAACCTTCTCGAAGGCGCTGGAGCGACCCCGGTCTCCATGCCTTGGGGCGATCTCTATCAGGGGCTTCAAACGGGATCGATCGACGGCGTTTTCACGAATATCGATGGCATTCACCGAGCGAGCCTCGATGAAGCAGCGCCGAATGTCTTCTTCATGCCGGATCTCTGGCTGGCCATTCCGTTCATCATCACGATCAACGAGGACAAGTGGCAGTCACTGACGCCCGAGCAGCAGGAGGCGTTCAATACAGCGGCTGAAAATGCACAGGCGCGCTTTTCCTCTATCTGGGACGGAACGATCGATCAGATCCTCGAGGATCAGAAAGAGGCCGGTTACACCATCGTAATGGCCTCCGATGAAGACGTCGAAACATTCACGAGCCTGCCCCAAGTCCAGACCAACCAGGAGATGTGGGCCGAAGAAGCCGAGGATGCAGGCGCCGAGAATCCGCAAGCCATCCTCGACCAATTCGAAGAAGTTATTTCCAGCGCGATCGGGCGCTGAGCTTCGAAACCTATCTTAGTCCAAGCGGCCCGCCCGGTCTTCCATCGGTGCGGGCCGCCTTCAGCGGAGACCGGGTATGTTCGGCAAAGTCCAAGATGCGCTCACAAACGTTCTCGCAGAACTGTGCGGCTGGTTCCTCCTGATCGTGATGAGCCTGATCCTCGTCGATCTCGTGAGCCGCGCCATGGGAACGCCGATCTACGGGGTGTCAGAGAGTGCGATGTTCGTGATGATCGCCATAGTCTACATGGGGCTTCCCTACACTGAGAAGATGCAGGCGCACGTGCGGGTCGAGTTGATCCTCGACGCACTGCCCCCGCGTGTTGCAGCCATCGTCGATCTGGTCATGTACATCTTGGTGGCCTTCACCATGTTCGTGGTTCTGTATGCCGTCACCGTTAACGCATCGGTCTCCTACGAGGGACGGCAAGCCATCGCTGGACCGACGCCGCTTTTGGTCTGGCCGGTCAAGTTCGTCATGGTCGCGGCGTTGGTTTTGTACGTTCTCCGGATCCTGGCGAACCTATGGATCATCCTGAGAAACGTCATCGCCCAGGACACCCGCGCTGCAGGAGACATCTGAATGGACTTCTTCACCACTGTCGGCGTCATCAGTGTCATTGCACTGCTTGGCCTGCTTCTGATGGGAATGCACCTGGCGCTGACCTTCATTCTTGTTGGTTTTAGCGGCGTTGCCATCCTGCTGAACTTCAATGCTGCGATATCGCTGATCGGCGAAACGATGTACACTGCCATCGCGACACCGACTTACACGGTTCTTCCACTCTTCGTTTTGATGGGGGCGTTTGCGGCCGCGAGCGGATTCGCCGAACAGGCCTACAGGTCAATCCACAGGGCTGCCGCCAGGGTTCCAGGATCTCTTGCCATCGCAACGGCCTTTGGCAGCGCGGCCTTCGCGACGATCTGCGGGTCGTCACTGGCAACAGCGAGCGTCTTCGGCCGGATTGCCTATCCTGAGATGCGTCGATACGGGTATGATAAAAGCTTCGCACTCGGCTCGATTGCCTGTTCGGGTACCTTTGCCAGCATGATCCCGCCCAGCGGCATGTTCATCCTGTTCGCCATTTTCACAGAAACATCGGTCGGTCGACTTTTCATGGCGGGGATCATCCCGGGCTTGATGACCGCCACGATCTACGCGATCTCGATGTATCTGCGAGCCCGTTACAACCCGTCCATCGCGCCGGTCTCCGACTCGGAAATGGAGGTCACGGGCGGCGACCGCGTCCGCGCACTGGGCGGGCTCTGGCAGATCGCACTGTTGGGCAGCATCGTAATCGGGGGCATGTATGCCGGCTTCTTCACCGCAACCGAGGCCGGCGCCATCGGGGCAGTGGGCACTCTGCTGTTCGGCCTGGCGAACGGGCCCCTGAGGAAATTCGAGAACTTCCGCGGGGCTCTCCGGGAGTCCGCCCAGATCACGACGACGCTTTTCTTCATCATCATCGGCGCGCTGTTTTTCAGCCGGTTCCTCGGGCTTTCGCGCATCCCCTACAATCTCACGATTTTTCTCGAGAGCTGGGAAGTGCACCGACATATCATTCTGGCGCTTATCCTCGTGACCTGGTTCATCCTCGGGATGCTTCTGGTGCAAACAGCGGTTTTCGCGCTGACGCTCCCCATCCTTTTCCCAATTGTCGTAAATCTCGGCTACGATCCCATCTGGTTCTGCGTCATTGCCATGAAGATGAATGAGATTGCCGGTGTTTCGCCTCCGGTTGGTCTAAACGCCTTCAGTCTCGCCGGAAGCGCGGGAAAGGATGTTCGGGTCGATCATGTGTATCGCGGCGTGCTGCCGTTCATTGCCTGCGACCTTTTAGTTCTGCTGTTGCTGATCGCCGTGCCCGGGATCGTGACCTTCCTGCCCAACATGATGTTCGGATAAAGGCTCCACTCCATGACAAACAAATACGACATCATCCTGCGCGACGGTCTCGTCGTGGATCCCAGAAACGGCGTGCATGCCGTGTGCGACGTGGCACTGGCCGGCGGCAAGGTCGCCGAAATCGGGACCGTCAGCGGCAGCGCCCCCACCGAGCATGACATGTCCGGCCATGTCGTCATGCCGGGCATCATCGACGCCCACGTGCACCTGTCGCCATGGCTGGGCGGCGCGCCGGGTCACCGAATGCTCGCGATGGCCGGGGTCACCTGCGCCCTCGAGATGGCCGGACCGATCGACGGTGTGACGAGGTTCGCAGCGGATCACGGCTGCGGCCTGACGATCGCCTGCATCGATTATGTCCGGCCCGGTCATACGGTCGGCTCGAACGACCCCTCCGCGGACGAACTGCGCGATAGCCTGGCTCGGGCACGACGTGTCGGCGCAATCGGATTGAAAATCCTCGGGGGACATTTCCCGCTTACGCAAGAGGCGTCCGCCAGCACGATCAGGGTTGCGGCCGAAGAAGGCGCCTATGTCGCGTTCCATTCGGGCACCGTAAACACGCCGCAGAACGTCGACGGCATGCGGGAATCCTGCGAACTCGCGGCCGGCAATCCGCTGCACCTGGCTCATATCAATAGCTACACGCGGGGACTGGACGAGTCAGCGATGGTCGAAGCTGAAAAGGCCATCGCGCTTCTCGAAAATCATCCGAATGTCTGGTCGGAATCCTATCTCGCCCCGATCAATGGAAACTCGGGCAAATGCGCGGACGGCGTGCCGGAAAGCGTCGCCACCTGCCGGAACCTGGAGCGCGGCGGCTTTCCCGCAACCGAAGCAGGCATGGCCGATGCCATTCGCGCTGGCTGGGCCCGGGTGCACGTTCTGGAGGGCGGCGTTCATGTCCTGCACGGTGGCGAGAAGGGGCTTTCGGCTTGGCAGGCGGCTGGGTCTGACATCGGTGTAAGTTTCTTCGCCAATCCTCCAGAGCCTCGGTTGCATTTGGCCACCGCGAAACGGGCAGACGGTTCGTTCGCAGTGGACGGACTTGCGACCGACGGCGGGGGCATTCCGAGGAACGATCTGTGTTCGCGCGGTCTAGCGCTGGTCCATCTCGATGCTCTGAGCCTCGATGGTTTCGTGGTCAAGACAAGCGTGAACCCCGCTCACGCTCTTGGCCTGTCCGCCCGAAAAGGTCACTTGGGTGTCGGCGCAGACGGTGACGTAACGGTGATCGATCTCGCCAGAATGTCTCCCGTCAAGAGCTTCGCGCACGGCAAGCCGGTGCTCTTGGATGGTAGTGTCGTGGGAGACGGCTGCACGATGATAGTGCCTCCCGAAGGGGCGGAACATGTGCGTGCGCATGGGCTCGGTACCCTTGTTGCCGAACATGGATCCACCCTTCCCGGCCGGGCCGTATGAACGCGACAGCACCACCGGTTCGTGGTTTCTCGAAGCGCACCGGGCTCTGGTTTCGGGTGGACGGAAAGGGACCGAACCTCGCGCTGATATCCGGGCTGAACGGCCAGGCGCGGTTCTGGGACGCCTGCCGCGATCGGCTAGCGCGCGAATATCGTGTCTTGACCTTCGACCAGCGCGGCTGCGGGGCAAGCCCGGACGATGAAGCCGCCTGGACGATCGAAACGCTGGCCGACGACGCCTTGGATCTCGCCGACGAGGCGTTCGGCAGCGAGCCCTATGCCGTGATCGGACACTCAACGGGCGGCGCCATTGCGCAATGCATGATGGCGCGGCAACCTGAACGCGCTGTCGCCTGCATCCTGTCGGCCACTTGGGACCAGGCCGGTGACTACATGCGCACGCTCTTCGAATTGCGGCTGTCGCTGATCGAACGTGCCCCGGACCTCGATGCAATCCTGGGCCACCTGCTGCGCGTGGCTCCCGACGCCTTCACGCCCAGGGACGAGGCCGTCGCCCTGAATCCGGACGTGACCCGCCGTCGCATTACGGCACTGCTCGGACACGACGGTGTGGCGTACTTGGCCGGCATGACCCGGCCCGCGCTGGTCATCGGCGCCGCGGACGACCGCATCGTCCCCGAGCATGTCCTGAGGCGGGTTCACGCACGCGCGGCGGGCAGCGATCTGGCACTTCTGGAACGCGGCGGCCACTTCTTTCCGCAAACTCAAGCCGAGGCTTTTCTTGGGCACGTCACCCAATGGCTTGGAAAGCAAATCAGCCGATCGGATTGATTAGCTACGATACGAAGCGGAACAAGCGTGCTTGGTAGGCTCGCCGGTATGGCACCGGCGCTTCAAGACGGATTTTATCGAAGGTCTATTCCGGCACAATCGCCCCGGTCTGAGATGATATTCGCTGATAATGCTCGATTCGGCGATGCCGGGCGAAATCGAAAATCGTCGACTTCCCGAACTCGCATTTCGCGAAATTCGCCTCGGCAACAATCAATTCGTCGTCTTCGGTCGTTGCGCGCGCCAAGATCTCTCCGTTCGGATCAACGATTATGGATCCCCCGATGAGGTGATGGCCGTCCTCCATTCCGGCTTTCGCGATACCGGCGACGAAAGTCGCATTCTGGTAAGCGCCAGCCTGCATAACGAGATCGGAATGGAAGAGGCGTTTTTCAATTTTCTCTTCCTCATTCTGAGAATTCTGCGACGGCGTGTTGTAGCCAAGCGTGATCAGCTCAACGCCCTGGAGGCCAAGTTCGCGGTATACTTCTGGCCAGCGGCGATCGTTGCAAATTGCCATGCCCGTGACGATCCCTTCATTGCGCCATACCTGAAAGCCGAGATCACCCGGTTCGAAATAGCGTTTTTCAAGGTGTTGGAAGCTTCGGTCCGGGTCATACTCCGAATGACCGGGAAGATGGACCTTTCTGTATTTCACCACAATCTCTCCCTTCTTGTTGGTCAAGATGGATGTGTTGAAGTGCCGACCTTCCGGGGTCAGCTCAGCATATCCGAAGGTCATGGAAATTTGCATCTCGCGAGCCAGATCGAATAGAGGGGCCGTATGGCGATTCGGCATTTCCTTTTCGAACCAGCGGTCCATATCCGCGCGATGTTCCGCATACCATCTAGGAAAAAACGTTGTGAGCGCGAGCTCGGGGTACACGATAATATCTGCCCCTGCGCCGTGCGCTTCGCGCATCAGGCCCATCATCCTTTGAACCACACTGGAGCGATCTGTCTCGTACTGAATTGGACCCATCTGTGCGCCGGCAATTTTCTGAACTCTCATTTTCGAAGATCCCCATTCTTGGCCGCATCGTAAGGCCGTTCATACCGAGACTGCTGGATATATTAGGCGGGTGCAAGTTGTTGGTCGCTCGCTCGCCAGTAACGCGTTTGGACGTGTGTCCTCTGACAAGTTACTTGTCACTTTCCCGCTCGCCTCGACGATAGCGATCTCTGCAATGCCACTGGGCACCTCGAAAAATTGCCCTGACCTCGGCCCTGCGGTAGAATCTGGTGAATGATCCGGCGCTGGGGGCATCACGAAGGCGCAGTTAGGTTTTTCGATCCTTCAGACCGCTGTGCGAGCTTGGCCTCGGAGCGCTGCGCGCTGGACACACTCGATGAAATCCGAGGAAACCGCTGCTGGCCGCCCAAGAGCGGTTTGCGCGTTCGATGGCCCGAAAGCGTCGGACTATGGATCGGCTCCATGCAGGTCTTGGATCTGCGTGGCGCCAGCCATGATCTGCCGTCTCACTCTCACATCTGCCGATCACCGACCGCGTCTTCAGGAGCCCTGAGCACGTGCGCGTCGAAGCCGGGGAGTGGTCGTGAAAGTTCGCGAAAACGAGGCTCGCTCAACCCTGCCGTGAAACATCGGCCGCGTCCGTCCCAGCAATGACTTGGAAAGCTGCAGAAGCTGCTATCAGATCCGATCCAAATGCCTCGCGCGGAGCCTCGAGATTATACCGGTTCAACAGTCTCAGTCTTGTGCAGGTCGAATTTCTGTGCCGAAATCGCTGCGCGCTTGAAGGAACGCCTATTCAGGGGGCTGCCTGAGCTATGCGAGATTTTGGGTGATGCGGCCTGAGAAGGCGGCGTATCGTGGCGGGTGTCAAAGCCTGCCAGAACCTCCCGAAGGAGCGATACGCCTTGGAAGACGATACCACGATCACCCCGCTTCACCAGCCCGGATCTGTCGTCGATCCGCTCACCGAGATCGCGCGCGATGGCGCGCGGCAGATGCTGGCGGCGGCGCTCAGGGCCGAGGCCGCGAGTTTTGTCGCGCAGTTCGCTGATGAGCGCCTACCCGACGGCCGGCAGCGCGTCGTCCATCACGGCACCGGCCCTGAACGGAACATCCAGACCGGGATCGGCCCAATCCCGGTGCAGCGCCATAAGGTGCGCGACCGGGCAACGGACGCGTCGCCGGAGGACAAGATCCGGTTCAGTTCGCGCATTCTGCCGAAATGGGCGCGCCGTTCTCCCAGCCTCGATGCCTTGCTGCCGGTTCTTTACTTGCGCGGCGTCTCGACCGGGGACTTTCAGGAGGCCCTGAGCGCACTGGTTGGTCCGGATGCGCCGAACCTGTCGCCAGGGGCGGTCTCGCGGCTCACGGGCGAGTGGCAAGCCGAACATGACCGCTGGCAACGGAGGGACCTCTCGGCCCGGCGCTACGTCTTCGTCTGGGCTGACGGCGTCTATCTCCAGGCCCGGATGGAGCCGCAGGCCGAGTGCATGCTGGTGATGATCGGGGCGACGCCTGAAGGAAAAAAAGAACTGCTGGGGTTCCAGGTCGGGGTCCGTGAGAGCGCGCAGAGCTGGCGCGAACTGCTGGTCGATCTCAAGGCCCGCGGCCTGTCGGCGCCACCCGACCTCGCGGTCGGAGACGGTGCCCTCGGCTTCTGGAAGGCGCTGGATGAGGTCTTCCCCGACACGCGCCACCAGCGCTGCTGGACCCACAAGATGTCCAACGTCCTGAACAAGCTTCCGAAGTCGATGCACCCGGCAGTGAAGACCGACCTGCGGGAGATCTCGCAGGCCGCGACCCGAGCGGCGGCAGAGACCGCCGTTAATACCTTCGTCGAGAAGTATGGCGTGAAATACGAGAAAGCCGTCGCCTGCCTGACCAAGGATCGAGAAGCGCTGCTGGCCTTCTACGACTTCCCGGCCGCTCACTGGGACCACCTGCGCACGTCGAACCCGATCGAGAGCGTCTTCGCAACCGTCCGTCATCGCACGGTCCGAACCAAGGGAGCCCTGTCCCAGAAGACGGCGAAGCTGATGGTGTTCAAGCTGGTTCAGGCCGCGGCGAAGAAATGGCGTCGGCTGAAGGGCGCGAACCAGTTGCCTCTCGTCGTCGAAGGCGTCAAATTCAACGACGGTG
>Ga0307937_1001394_pt1 | contig 12295 bp, 15 predicted proteins | sample OrgLakmetagenom3_FD_201814 | JGI IMG/M metagenome (GOLD analysis project Ga0307937, IMG submission 201814) | Saline water microbial communities from Organic Lake, Antarctica - #3 | ecosystem: Environmental > Aquatic > Non-marine Saline and Alkaline > Saline | place: Antarctica: Organic Lake...
TCAGAAGATTATGAAAGTTAGGTCTACGCTTGGTAAGGGGTATTTGATGAAGGAGTGGTCAGCGAATGCACAGCGCCCACAGATGTACAAGGATCTAGGTCTGGATGTTAAGGCTTCGCAGCTCTGCGTGACAGGCGATCAGTTAGTTGTGAGCGATAGGGGTCTTAAGACATCTCAAGCACTACACGAAGAGGGTGGTGATCTTATATTGTTCGATGGTCAGAGACCTGTTAAGTCATCCCCTATGAAACTTGTAGAGGAGGATGCAGAGGTTTGCCGTATCACACTGTCTAATGGTATGACGCATGATGTCACACACTATCACAAGGTTAAAACTAAGCGTGGTATGGTTGCTGCCGAAGATTTAACAGGGGATGACCACGTATACTTCCAGACTTCTGAGGGGTTGTTTGGCGATGTTCACATGCCCGACGAAGCTTTTCTACTGGGTAGGGGTTACTCTGAAGGGGATAGCATACCTGAGATAGTCCTCGAAAGTGATTTACAAAGCCAAGTAGCCTACTTGAAAGGTTTAGGTCAATCTCCTAATGATATAGTCTTAGAAAATGTTACAGACTTTGTAAAGACTTTAAAGCTTTTGCTAGTAAATCTAGGGATAGAGTTACCAATACCTGCGGGTGACTATTATAATGCGTCCTCAGTGTTGTCAGTTGAACCGATTGGTAAACAGGATGTGTACTGTGTGACAGTAGACTCAGAAGACCACCTATGGGTTTGTAATGGCATTGTCACTTCAAACTGCACGGAAATTCTACTTCACTCTTCTGAAGATCTAACTTACACATGTGTACTTAGCTCTATGAATCTATCTATGTGGGATGACTGGAAAGATACAGATGCTGTTTACGTCTCAACAGTATTCCTAGACTGCGTTGCACAAGAGTTTATCGAAGTTGCCAAGACTAAAGAGGGCATGGAGAAGTCTGTAGCATTCACCGAGAAGTCCCGAGCACTTGGGCTTGGGGTGCTGGGCTACCACACCTACTTGCAAGAGAATATGATACCATTTGCATCTTTTGATGCTATGATGTGGAATGCTCAAGTGTTTAAGAGTATCCAAGAAGAGTCTCTGAAAGCATCGCAGTGGATGGCTAAAGAGTTTGGTGAGCCTGAGTGGTGTGTCGGGTATGGTGTTAGGAATACACACCGCACAGCTATAGCACCAACTATGAGTACCAGCCTGTTGATGGGTGGTGTGAGCCAGGGTATTGAGCCGATAATTATGAACGTCTTCGATCAGACCACTGGCGGTGGAAAAGTCAAGCGGATCAACCCAACCCTGATAAAGTTGATGAAAGATCGAGGTGTTTACGATAAGAAAACACTTGAAGGCATCTCAGACAATGCTGGAAGTGTTAAAGACGAGGAGTGGTTGTCAGATGAAGAGAAGAAAGTATTCTTGACAGCTTTTGAGCTTAATCAGATGGATATTATAAAGGCAGCTTCGCAACGGCAACCTCGCTTGTGCCAAACCCAAAGTCTCAATACCTTTTTTGCGGAGGACGAGGATGAAGAGTGGATAATGGCTGTTGTACAAGCCTTTATCACAGACCCAAATCTCATAACACTCTACTATCAACGGAGTATGTCAGGAGTTCAGGCGGCTAAAGGGGAGGCATGTGAAGCCTGCCAGTAGTTGAGGAAGCCTCTGTTGAGGAAGCCTCTTAAGCCTTTCAAAGCCCTCTCAGGAGGGCTTTTTTGTGTCTATACACCCCCTTTACGAAGTAAACCTTCCAATCATTGAGATCTGTTGCTATAGTTAAAACCCATGTAGGTTAACTAAAAGTTTAATAAAGGAGTCACGATGATAAAATTCCAAAAGTATAACAGCATTGAGAATTCTTACCGGCAGCTCTTTGTTGATAAGTGTGATCAGCTAGGTTGCAAATCTTGGGTAGTCACTGAGAAGGTTCACGGTGCAAATTTCAGTTTCATAACTGATGGTGTATCAGTAAGACCAGCAAGTCGTAATGGTATCTTGGGGTCTGATGAGGAGGGTAACTATAACTTCTATGGGTGTTCCCCAGTTGTTAAGCGATATGCGTCGTCCATTAAATACATGTATCAAGAAGAGTTTAACAATTCTAGCCTAGTACAAGTATATGGTGAGTTATGTGGACAAGGTATACAGAAAAACGTGAACTATGGCGAGAAAGACTTTGTGGTATTTGATATCAAGGTTGACGGTGTTTTCCTAGACTGGGATTTAGTGGTTTCAGTGTGTAACCATAGTGGACTTATTCATGCACCAGAGATTGCTAGGGGGTCTCTATCTGACATGCTGGAGGTAACACCTGAATTCTTATCAATTGTCGCTGCGTGGTCTGACGGGGTTTGTAAGGCAGAAGGAGTTGTTATTAAGCCTATTGATGGATCTATTATGATGGGTGGAGTCAGGCCTATTCTTAAAAATAAATCAAAAGATTTTTCGGAAAAGTCCGAGAAAACTCCTAAGAAGCCCACTAAGATCTCAGAAGATCAAGAGGGAATACTGAGTAGCTTCTTAGGCTTCGTAAACACAAATAGGATTAGGTCAGTACTAAGCAAAACAGGAGTGCCTTCTGTAAAAGAGTTTGGTAAAGTCCAAGGTTTGCTAATACAAGATGCTAAGCAAGATTTTGAGAACGACCTGTATAGTATTAGCGATGAAGACTGGAAAGCTATTCGGAAGGTTATTAACAGAGAAGTATCCGCAATTATCCGTCCCCACTGGCTAAACATCATAGATAACAATTTTTAAGGGGTTGACAATGAGCAATTTTGAAATTACATGCCGAGGTGGAACACGTATTGAATACACGCGTAAACAATTTGCAGGGGGTGAAGAGCATGTTAAGCTTGGTAAGCTGCCTGTGGGAAGTCATCTTGGGGAGGTTGTCGTCAAGGGTTTGGTCAAGTCATCTTCAAACTTCACGGAATTACTACTCCTAGCTGATGCCCTATACGAGTTGGAGAGTTCTATAGCTGAAACAATCACAGCCGACATTGGATACATGCCCTACTCTCGACAAGATCGAGTTTGTAATGTAGGTGAAGCTTTTAGTCTGCGTCTATTTCTACAAATGCTAGATATCTCTAGCTATGATACTGTGATGGTGGATGACCTCCACAGTGATGTCTCTGTGTATAGTCTTGAACTATACGCTACGGAGCTTGTAGAGCGCACACAAGGTCGGATACTTGTAGAGCACCTTAATGGTAAGGTTAATGGTAGCACTGTTCTGGTGTCTCCTGATGAGGGTGCCAGAGGAAAAGCAAAAGGAGTGGGAGCGGTGTTAGGATGCCCTGTTGCTATTGCTGAAAAGGCACGCTGCCCGCTAACAGGTAATATCACAGGTACCTTGATAAAGAATCCAGAAGCTGTCATAGGTGCTGACTGTCTAATAATTGATGATATTTGTGATGGAGGTCGAACGTTCGTACCGTTGATTGAGGAGCTTTATGACAAAGGTGCAAAGTCTGTTTCAATGTATGTCACACATGCTATACTCCCCTATGGGATACAGCACCTAATTGATAAAGGTCTCGACAAGTTCTACTACTATCATATATTTCGGGAGGATCTGAAAAGCCACCCCTCAATTGATAGCATTACCCAGTACCAAAACCTAGCATGGAGGATAGTACAATGATTAAAGTAGGTCAGAAGTACCTTTTGAATGAAGATTGGCCTTCCCATCCTCGCGGAGACTTTGTAATTATAAAGTCTGTAAGACAAGCACCCTGCCATTTTCCGGGCGCAGGGAATATAGGAGGCGGGGAGATAATAGGTGACCACCACGTCGAAAAAGGGTTGGTCACTCTAGTGGAGGATGTAGATCGTCCTCTTTCCCCACAGGAGTCTTGGGAGTCTGTAAATACAATCCTAAAACGCATCAAATCAGATGTAGCTAAAGTTGAGAGGATTTTACATGGAGAAGGGTAGGGTCGATGTAATCGTAGGTAATGCTATCTCAGTTGCACTCGCCACTCCTCAAGCAGCCTTCCTACACGTTGTAAATTGTAAAGGTGTAATGGGGAGCGGTGTTGCAAAGGAGGTTAAAGAGCGTGTCACAGGGGCTTATGAGATATACGCCTATGCAGCGGCTACAGGTATAAGACTCGGAAGTTACAGTACATCTGCAGGGTTTTATAACTTAGCTGCACAAGAGGATTTTGGGAGGCAGCGGAGACATCTTAATTATGCTGCATTAGCTCACTCCCTAAGTAGTGTCAGGCAAGATACACTTGCATACAACACAATTGTAGTTCCTTATAAGATGGGAGCTGACAGAGCTGGAGGTGATTGGGACATCGTTGTTGAGATGCTTGAGTTCTTTTTCGCTGATAAATTCATTATTGCTTGTAAACTAGGAGTGAACTAATGAAGATTACAACCTCGGCTACGCTAGCTAATAGCCCTATCTTTGATATTGATTTTTACAAGGCTGGTCACATCTATCAATACCCAGAGAATACCGAGAAAATCCAGTCGAACCTTACGCCTCGATCAGGACGCCTGTTTAGAGGGTCAAAGTTTTACGACGACAAGGTTGTTGTAGTGGGACTGCAGATGTTTTTGAAGGAATACTTGCAATCTGCTTGGCAGGAAGGCTTCTTCGATCTTCCTTGGTCAGACATCGAAGTAGCTTATAAAGAGGTTATGGATGAGTCCCTCGGTAAAGACTCTATTGGCACAGAGCACATCAGGAGTCTACACACTCTAGGATTCTTACCAATCTCTATATCTGCTATCCCTGAAGGTGAACGTGTACCTTTTAGAGTCCCTGTACTGACTATTGAAAATACTTTGACTGAGTTTAGTTGGCTAGTTAACTACCTGGAGTCTGTAATGTCTTCTGAGCTGTGGTTGCCGATGACAAGTGCAACTATTGCCCTTGAGTACAAACGTATACTCATGGATGCTGCGGAGCGTACAGGTTGCCCTGGCGAAGGTGTTGCAATCCAAGCCCATGACTTCTCCTTCAGAGGTATGGAGGGGCGACAAGCGGCTGTACGTAGCAGTGTTGGTCACTTAACCAGTTTCATCGGTACGGACTGTGTGCCAGTTATCCCTAAGATCAAACACTATTACGGGATGAGTGAAGAGAATCAGATGCCTATCGCTGTCTCAGTTCCTGCAACAGAACACTCAGTCATGTGTATGGGTACGCAAGGTGATGAACTGGAGACATTCCGTAGGCTGATCGAAGATATCTACCCGTCTGGTATTGTTTCAATTGTGAGTGATACTTGGGATTTCTGGAAAGTTATCACAGAGTACTTACCATTATTAGAGGATAAGATATTGGCCCGTGATCGTAATGCTCTGGGTCTAAGTAAAGTTGTGATACGTCCTGACAGTGGAGACCCTGTTGATATTGTCTGTGGTACAGTTGAGGTTGAAGACCTTTCGTACATCTCTGATTTTAATCATTTTAATAGGTCAGCAAGTGAAAGTCTTTCCGATATCGTCCAATCAGAGACACCTCATGGTGAGATGGGTGTGCAAGAGGCTACAGGGTATTTTAAATATTCAGATGGTTTAGTTTATCGAGTTATCATATCGTGTGGATGGGGTCGCTATGATAAACAATACTATTATTTGGATGAGGTCGATCTTATCACCAGTGAAGAGGCGGTACTAACACCAGAGCAGAAAGGTGCTGTTGAATGCCTGTGGGAAACTTTTGGCGGGACTACCACGAGCACAGGCCACAGGCTGCTGGAAGAGCATATTGGCTTAATCTACGGTGACAGCATCACCCTCGACCGCTGCCATGAGATTTGTGATAGGTTAAGTAAGAAAGGCTTTGCATCTCAGAATGTTGTATTCGGTGTTGGTAGTTTTACTTACCAGTTTAATACAAGGGATACATTAGGCTTTGCTGTTAAGGCTACGTGGGGTGTTGTTAATGGAGAAGAGCGAGAGATCTTTAAAGATCCTAAGACTGATATGGGTGCTAAGAAGTCAGCTAAAGGTTACCTCAGTGTTGGAAAGGATGCAGGTGGAGATTTCTACCTCGTAGAAGGTAAGACGAACGCTACGTTCATTAACCAACTCCAGCAGACTTTCTATAATGGTCACATAATGCGTCATCAGACTTTCGATGATGTTCGTAACCGCCTCAACGCCTCTCTGTAAGCCTAGAAATCCTTTCATAACCTCTATACGCCCTCTTTACAAGGGGGCTATTTACCAGCGCCCAAGAATCTGTATACTTCACTTATCAACTAACAACGAGAGGGAATAACAGATGATAAAAAATATTACCCCTGAACAACACATCAAAGTTAGACAGCGTGTCAACAGTGTAGCTTCTATAGCTGATAAAAAGTATGGCACTAATCTTTGTGACAACATTGAAATTAAGTGTGATGTCTCGGGTAGGGTAGCTGGATGGGCAGTGGGTTATAGGACTATACGTCTTAATAAAGAAGCGATTATCAGTCACTGGGAGGCCTTGTCGGGGGATATCATCCCGCATGAAATTGCCCACCTTGTCTGCAACAACAACAAAGAACTTGGTAACAACCACGATAAAGGTTGGAAACAAGTCTGCATTGCTCTAGGTGGAGATGGTAAGCGCACTCACGATCTTCCACTCACACCAGCGCGTAAGGCTAGGAAGTTTCTATACCGTCTTGAAGATGGCACTGAGTTCCATGCTGGTATTACATGCCATCGACGCTTCAAACACCGCACGTATTCTATGCCAGCAAAACGCACTAAAAGCGGTGTCAAGATATATATCGACTCTGTTAGACACTTTGTTAAGGAGGTTGGATAATCCACAATATGAAATATCAATCAAATTGCCAGTGGCCTGACGGCACAGTATCAAATGCAGACGGGGATGGTGTATCCACAGATGAGCATGATTCTTACGAGCAGGCTTATTGGATCTGCCGAGCTTTAGCGTCAGAAGGTTTAGGAGGTGAACGCCTGGTATTCCCTACAAGTGTTTGGATCACGGAGGTCTCCGAGTATGCAGATTAAGCAGGGTGATACAGTGGACGTGGATGGGAGACCTCACGAAGTTTTCCATGGCCCTTGGCGGTATGAGACAAGCAAGAGTGCAAAAACTGGATATGGACTGTACGTTTTATTCGAGGATGTCGAGCGTGAACGGGATGTGTGGAGGCGGCGATGTGGTGTGGAGGTGTTAGAGCACTTCGGGTTTAGTCTAAAGACTGTCTAAAGACTATCTAAATTAACCCTTTACAAACCCTTGACAGATAATAGCAAATTTTGTGTTAGTATATACAACATCGGAATCAAGGGGTTTAACAACTAAACCTCCAACAACACAAGGGGAAACTTAATATGACTATTAAAACAGCAATGCAGATGATCACTGAAGCAAAAGAGAAGTCCCAGTACATCAGCGTTACATTCGTTAAGGTCAATGGTGAAGATCGTACCATCGTATACAACCCAAAATCTAAAGTTGGCATCCTTGGCGATAAAGCTACAGAGGCAGGTAAACAAGCTGTAGCTACACGGAAAGCTAATAACCCAAATCTGGTGTCTGTATTCGACTCTCAGTTAGCTTCAAAGGGAACTGCACCAGCACGTTGCTGGCGTTCAATCAACACTGATACAGTGAAAAAGATCACGTACAGCGGTGAGACTTACAACTTCTAAGGTAGCTTTCTAAGGCTAGAGAGGCATTACAATGAGTACTAAGATAATTGTTTTAAACGGCCCAAAATCAAGTGGTAAAGACATGCTCGGGGATTACCTAGCAGCAATCTTTGATGATGTAGTAGTAAAGTCTTTTAAGAGTGAACTGCTGGAGGATACTATTGAGCATTTTGGTGTCTCCCCTGAGTGGTTCTACGCAGTGTACGATAACCGCGTATCTAAAGAACAGCCGTTAGTGGAGCTTGGTGGCAAGTCTCCAAGGGAGGCCTTGATCTATGTCTCAGAAGACATTAAAAAACCCCTCTACGGTAATCAATATTATGGGGATTCTTTAGTAGGGTCTATAGACAGGGGCTTCATTAACGTGATCACAGACGGGGGTGTTGCCAACTTCACAGATACTGTTAATAAGACAGGGGAACATTGGGCAGAGATTATTCCTATCGTTGAAGAGTTTGGTGAGGACAACATCCTTATAATTCAACTGATGCGGGACAACTGCAGCTTTGAAGGAGACTCACGCCGATATTTTGGGCAGTGTAATATGACTCCAAGAATTATCGGTAGCCCTTGTAAATTCTCGGATGAGAACCTCCCGTTTAACACACCAGTTTTATCTACAGAAGTTTTAGACATAGACTGTGTTGAGGTGCATAATAACGGGAGTATTGACACCTTACTCGCACAGGTTGAAAGTATAATTGAAGATTTTAAAATAGGAGTCTTAACATGAAGAAATTTGAAGTAGGTCAAGAATACCGTATAGTAAAAGTAGATGATACTGGGTACGATCTATTGCAAGAAGATCAAACCCTTGTGGTTAGGGAAGTTGATAATACTGGTGATGCCTACATGTATTTGAAGGACAATCTGGATGCTGGTGATTTTTTTATGCTAAAAGAGGAAATTGATGAAGGGGTTATCGTATTGATTAAAGATTGTGATGACGCACCTGAAGTCTACAGTATTGATTACGGTAGAGTCGAACTCGAAGTTGGTCAGAGGTATAGTGTTATAGACCCTGATGGTTTTGGATACCCTGAGAGTCTTGTGCAGGGTGACGTGTTGTGTATTACCTCCTTGGAGAGGGATGGTGCTTGGCTTTGTCATAAAGCTGATACGGGACTGACGCATGAAACATCCGATAACTACACTATCTTCTTATCTGACGTTAACGATGGTTTTGTAGAACTCAAATACACCCCCCCTCTCCCTGCTGAGGAAACATCAACGCCAGAATCTCAAACGTCCCAATACTTTTCTACAGTTTTTGAAGATGAATACAACTCCCTAGAAGAAGCACTGGTAGGTGAGACTTTCTACGAGTATATTGAACATCTCAACTGTGATGACTTGGTGCTGAAGGAGAAGCTGATTGAAATGCTCACTTACGAGCAGCGTAAGATTGTTGTACTACATGCCCTGGCTCTGCGTAAAGCGGGGTAAGAGACTTAGGCTAATCAAACGCTTAGCGAAGACTACAGCAAATTATTAAAAGAGGATGGTCTATGAATTTTAAAATGACTCAGGAACAGTCAGACATCGAGAAGGCATTCCTAAGTGGAAAAAACCAGATAGTTAAGGCTGGTGCAGGGACTGGGAAGACTTCAACTATCAAAATACTAGCAAGCCAGATGGAGGGGCTGTCAGGCCTCTACATGGCGTTCAACAAAATGACTGCTGAAGAGGTTAAGGGCCACCTACCAAGCTCTGTACAGAGCCGTACAACACACTCCTTAGCCTACCAAGCCATAGGCCATAAGTACAAAGATAAGCTGTCACGTCCTCAAGGAAAGTATGTCAATGTTGCATTAACTCCAGCCGAGATTGCACGTTATTTCAACATTAAAGCTGTCGAGAGTGTTAGGGGTGTTGATATTGCAATAATTGTTAAGGCAACTCTAGGGCGTTTTGAGTGCTCTGCTACAGACGCCCTGAACATCAACTGTGTACCTAGACACCTTGTAAAAGACCTTGTAGATAAGGCTAGGGAGCGTGATGAGTATGCTAGTGTAGATGCGGGAAAGATTGGTAGGGTTGTCTTAGAATATGCAGTCAAGCTTTGGGAAGGGCGTAAAGATGTTAACAGCGATGTACTCATAACACATGACACCTACTTAAAGTTTTTCCAACTGAGCCAACCTCAGCTAGGGTTTGATGTTATATTTGCTGATGAGTTTCAAGATGCTAATCCCTGCACCTTGGCAATTGTTGAAAACCAGAAGAACTGTCAAATTGTAGCTGTCGGGGATAGTAGTCAGGCAATCTACCAGTGGCGTGGAAGTATTAATGCTATGGAAATAATGGGGTATGACGAATACCCGTTAACACAATCCTTTAGATTTGGTCAAAACGTAGCTGATGTTGCTAATAGTATTCTACTAGGCGCTACTGATTTAATCTTGAAAGGTAACCCTACCAATGATACTCAAGTCACTACAGTTGATTACGATCAACCATACACAGTTATATTCCGTACTAATGGGTCACTATTATCGCGAGCGGTGGCATTAATTACAGATGGAGTGTCTGTGAATATTCAGACTAACACTTACCAGTTCTGCCGCAAGCTAGAGGAGTCTGCACACCTGCGAGAGGGTAATATGAAGAAGGTCAAGCATGAGGATCTTATTGGTTTTAAAAACTGGTCAGAGCTTTGTGAAGAAGCCGCTAATGATCCAGAGCTTAAGCGTATCGTGAGTATGATTAATAGCAACACCCATCAAAAAGTCTTACGCCTGTTGAAGAACTATAAAACACCCGCCAACCCTCATGTGACCTTGATCACAGCACACAAAAGTAAGGGTAATGAGTATGCACAAGTAGTGCTTGATGATGACTTTCCAGAGATATCCCCTGAGATGGCAACGCAGGATCGCAACCTCTTATACGTGGCTGCAACAAGGGCTATGAAGACCTTACAACTTAACTCAGACTTGACTCGGTATATCACATCCTAGTGTCAAACTCTTTAGAGGTACTTTTCAAGGTCTTTTGTAAAGAGTTTGTATACCCATTGCCGACCTCCCCGCTGAGGGGTATGATCAAATCATCAAACAAACAAAGAGGTAGAGAAGCATTATGAAAACAGTAGCTGAGATGACCCACCAGGAAATACTTGACAAAGTTGCGATGAACCTTGCTATTCAGGGTGAAGTTAGCTTTATGCTTAATAGAGATGGGGAGATTAAAACTTGTGCATACAGAGGTGTCGGAGGTCTCTCATGTTCTGTGGGTGGTCTTATGCCGGATAGTCTGTACGATCCTATAATGGAGAATGAAAGTGTCTGTGACATCTACGGATATCCTGAGGTAGAGGAGTTCTTCGGAGAGCACAACCAAGACTTGCTTACGTGTATTCAAGATATACACGATGGTGAGTATGGACAACCAAAAGAAAATTTCTGGAATAATGTAAAAAGAGAGTTTAAGTACCTCGCTCAGAAAGAAGGGCTGAACCTATATGGTATTCAAGCTGCAGACGCTAAGCATTTTGAAATCCACGGGGTTGTATAAACTATGATGTTGACAAAAGCTCACGAAGTACCAACACACTTCTATAGATTTACGAGGGATCAACAACAACCTAGCGGTGGGGAGGCTAGAGATCTGTGGAACTCCATTAAAAAGCTGGTGGAGGCTAGAAAGCCTCTCTGGTCCAACGCGCCAGACTGGGCAGGATTCCTTGCGATGGACGCAGATGGGGAGTGGAACTGGTTTAAAGAAGAACCTAGATTAAGCCCAATAGGTATTTGGATCTGGGGATACACCTCTGCTCATGTAGCAGAGAGGGCAAAGTGTAAGGACTCTGATCTAAAACAGGGGGAGTACTATGAGTGGTGGACAGAATCTCTAGAATGTAGACCACTTGCCATGCCTGTAGGCACATCTGTGGATACATCTGTGGATACAAATACACCCGTATTTACATCTACAGACCACCCCAAGGATGTTTCTAAAATCACTATGAACTTCACAGACACTATCTGGGGATGGATGGTAAACAGTCAAATTAATAAAGGGGAGTTATACGACCTCTTACTTGAGTACTTAGACGCAGTTGAGGAGTTAAACTATGAGTAATATCAAAGAGCAGTTTGAAGATTTTATGTCGCACGGCGATCGTCGCCTCCAATTGAGGAATTTGGTTTACAAAGAAGAGTATGACGAGTACATGGATAAAAACCATCCAGATCTTTATGCCGACGAAGTTGATGAGCTTTATTCCGCATTCAAAGCAGGGGTGCATTTACGTGAGCTAGGAGACGAACAGGAACCAAAACCCTCCGGCCTCTGTGTGAGTGTGGACGGAATGGTGCAAAAGTTTAATCGGGAAACTTTAAAAAAGGTTACCCAGATGAAATCATCAGACCTATCTCAAGAGATCACAACAATCTCCGAGAATTTCGGTGAGCGTTGCCATGCAAGTACAGACGGCGAATGCTCATCAGCTCAATGCCCGCAGCTTAAGGACAACGAACCGAGTATCAGTGGAAGGCATTGCCCACTGGATACCCGAGATGATGTTTACTTATGAGTAAGCCATGTGAGTACGTGCAGGCTTATTATAATGTCCCGGCTGACATAGGACGTAGGGTGATTGTGAACGAGCGACACGGGGTCATTGCGGAGGACTGTGGGCATCAT
>Ga0307937_1001397_pt1 | contig 12273 bp, 12 predicted proteins | sample OrgLakmetagenom3_FD_201814 | JGI IMG/M metagenome (GOLD analysis project Ga0307937, IMG submission 201814) | Saline water microbial communities from Organic Lake, Antarctica - #3 | ecosystem: Environmental > Aquatic > Non-marine Saline and Alkaline > Saline | place: Antarctica: Organic Lake...
ATGTCTGTTGGTTGTTGGTTGTCTGTTGTCGGTTATCGGTTGTCGGTTGTCTGTTGTCGGTTGTCGGTTGTCTGTTGTCTGTTATCGGTTATTTGTTTTTGGGTTTTGGGTTTTGGGTTTTGGTTGCGGGTTGTCGGTTATTGGCTATTTGGTTTCGGGTTTTGGGTTTTCTATTTTTAATATCTTTTTCTCATTGCTCGCTTACTAATTCTTATTTCTAAATACTTTTCTATTCTAAATTGTGTTCTGAAAAAGGATTTCCCGTAGGTTTCTGCAGATTATCTTTTTCTAATTCATAAATTTAAATCAGAGGGCAAGGGAATTTCATATAACACTTTGGTTAAATTCAATTATTTCAATGTGTTATGTTATAAAATTATGACTTTGATTATTCAAAGGAATTTTATTAGGGTCTGCTGAAAAAGTCAGAAATGAATTAAATGTAAATCATTGTTATAAAATATATTAAATAAAGTGGGTTAGTTTAAAATCGTTTTTTTGACCCTATGAGGGTCAAATGTGTATAGCTAAATTGATGTGCGTAGGTATTCGACCCCAGCGGGGGTCGTACCTCTTGTAGGATTAGTTTTCTATACATATTTAATCCCTCTGGGATTATGGCTCTAAAATTTAAACTAGAATAAAAAGCATCAACTAAATTTGAGTGCAAGACTTTCAAAGCGTTTTGTTTCAAAAGCCTGCACTTGTTGAACGAAAATCAGAGCTTAGTTCCAGTAAATAATGACTTTATTGTTTCTCAGCAGACCCTTATTAAATGCTAAAATGCATAATATGAAATAAAGCTGACTAAAGATTATAAAAATTAAATTCTTCGCCTAAAGGCAAGGGATTTTCCTACAGATTAATACAATAAATACAACAAATGCACGAATGAAAAATTAGTGTATTCGTGGCATAAAAACTAAAATAGTGATATTCAATCCTTTCATGAAAAATCCTGAATGATTTAAATATTTTAATGTGTTATTCGTGTTGAAATGTGTTCTGCTAGCATTAAAAAACTACCTACTAAACACGACTGGCTAATAGCTAAATCCTATTTGAAGATTTTTTTCTTTCGGAGTTCGAAATTTTGACCTAGGTATACTTTTCTTACCATTTGGTCTTCGGCTAATTCTTCTGGTTTACCGTGTTTTAAGATATTCCCCTCAAACATAAGATAGGTTCTATCTGTTATGGCTAAGGTTTCCTGTACATTGTGGTCTGTAATTAATATCCCTATATTTTTGTCCTTTAACTGAGCTACAATTTTTTGAATATCTTCTACAGCAACTGGGTCAACTCCAGCAAAGGGTTCGTCTAGTAGAATAAAATTTGGATCTGTGGCCAAAGCTCGAGCAATTTCAGTTCTTCTTCTTTCACCACCAGAAAGCAAATCACCACGGTTGTTTCTGATGTGGCTAAGTCCAAATTCTTCAATTAGGCTTTCGGTTTTTAATTGTCTTTCTTTTTTACTCAAGCTGGTTAATTCCAGCACACTCATGATGTTTTCTTCAATACTAAGCTTTCTGAAAATAGATGCTTCTTGTGCTAAATATCCTATCCCGTTTTGCGCACGCTTATACATTGGATATTTAGTAATCTGCTTTTGGTTCAGGTGAATTTTACCTCGAGTAGGTTTCACCAAACCAACAATCATATAAAAAGTGGTGGTTTTTCCTGCTCCGTTTGGACCGAGCAAGCCTACTATTTCACCTTGGTTCACTTCCAAAGAAACTCCTTTAACAACAGGGACTCCTTTGTATTCTTTTACTAAATTTTCAGCACTTAATTTTATGGAAGGTTTAGACATTGGTTCCGTATTTTTCTTCTACTGCTTCCCAATATTCATAAGCTCTTCTTAGGTGTGGAATAACTATTGTACCGCCAACCAAAGTTCCTATACTCATGGCTTCAACTACTTGTGCTTTAGTGTAGCCCATTTTATGAGAGGATTCCAAATGGTATTTCACACAATCATCACATCGCAAAACCAAGGAAGCAACTAAGCCTAAAAGTTCTTTGGTCTTTTTATCTAAAGCACCTTCTGCAAAAGAGTTGGTGTCTAAATTAAAAATTCGCTTCAACACACGATTGTTATCATTGATAATTCTATCGTTCATTCTAGCTCTATAAGCTTCAAATTCATCTACTAAATCCTTCATCTTTTATTTTATTTTTTGTTCTCTTTTAACCACGGCTTTCGAAATAAATATACTTATTTCATATAAAATCAATACTGGGATGGAAACAATAATTTGACTTGCTACATCTGGTGGTGTAATAATGGCAGACAAAATTAGGATTAAAACAATAGAATATTTCCTATTATTTCTTAAAAATTCAGGAGTAATCAAACCTAATTTAGATAAAAAGTAAATAATGATGGGCAACTCAAAAATCAACCCGCAAGCCAACACGCAAGCTCGCACTAAACCGATGTAACTACTTAAATCAAAATCATTAAAAACCTCCTCACTTACTTGGTAGCTTCCTAAAAAATTGATAGAAAGTGGAGTTACTATATAGTAACCGAAAAGTACTCCTAAAAAAAACAATAAAGAAGTGGCAAAAATGAACCACTTTGAATTCTTTCGTTCACTTTCGTACAAGCCTGGTGACAAAAACATCCAAAATTGATAGATTACATACGGAAAAGCGATTATGAAGCCTGCCGTAATAGAAGTCCAAATATGGGCACTGAACTGTCCAGCCATGATTCTACTTTGTATACGGAAAGGCAATTCAGACAAACAAAAACTTTCATCTAAGCCCAAGAATTGAGATATATTGCAAAACATTCTATAGGTAAAGAAATCTGCACTTTTAGGGCCAAACAAAATCACATCAAAAATAAATCCTTTAGCTGTAAAAGCAACAGTAGCTGCTATCAAAATCGCTAAAGTAGCCCGAATTAAATGCCATCGTAGGTCTTCTAGATGGTCTAAAAAAGACATTTCGTTTACGTTTTTTCTTTGCTTTTTAGCCATTTATATAATGCCTTCTTTAACCAAGTTATGCAAATGAACTACACCAACGTATTTGCCCTCTTCTTCTACCAACACTTGTGAAATATCATTGGTTTGCAAGAGCTCTAAAGCTTTTACTGCTAGTGCAGAATTGGCTATGGTTTTTGGTGAGCTACTCATGATGTCCTTGGCGGTAAGATGAATAAATTCTTCATTGTTTGTTAACATTCTTCTAATATCTCCATCGGTTATAACCCCTACAATTTTTTCATTTTCAAGTACTGCGGTGGCGCCTAACATGTTTTCAGAAATGACCACAATTACTTCTTTTATGTTTGCTTCTGGAGAAACTTGTGGCTTCATATTATTAATGGTAATATCGCTTACCTTCAAATAAAGCATCTTTCCAAGAGAGCCTCCTGGGTGGAACTTCGCAAAGTCTTTACTTGAAAATCCGCGCATTTTCAGCAAACTCACAGCCAAAGCATCTCCTAAAACCAACTGTACAGTTGTACTTGTGGTAGGTGCTAAGTTGATAGGACAGGCTTCTTTATCTACATGAGAATTCAGCACAAAATTGGCTTGGTTTGCCAAATAAGAATCTACATTACCTGTTATGGCAATGAGTGTGTTTTTAAAATTTTTAATCAGTGGAACTAAAACTTTGATTTCTGGAGTGTTTCCGCTTTTAGAAATACAGATTACTACATCATCTTTTAGTATACTTCCTAGGTCACCATGAATGGCGTCTGCAGCGTGCATAAAAATGGCTGGCGTACCTGTAGAGTTTAAAGTAGCCACAATTTTACTTGCAATAATGGCACTTTTTCCTATTCCCGTAATAATTACTCTTCCTTTTGAAGAATATATTTGTTGAACAACATCACTAAAATCTGAAGTTAATAAGCTGGCTAAACCTTTAATAGAGTCAGATTGAATAAAAATTGTATCTTTGGCTAACTGAAGAATTTCATCAGAATTCATAATAGATGAATTATACATTTGTACTTTTTAAATAAATACGTATCTTTAAAAATGCAAATGTAGTTAAAACATAATACTATTATAAAATTGTCAGAACTCAATTTACACCTAGAATTGAAAAAGTACTTCGGATTCAACGAATTCAAAGGACTGCAGGAAGAAGTAATTAAAAGTATCATTGCTAAACATGATTCGTTTGTGATTATGCCCACTGGTGGTGGGAAGTCACTCTGTTATCAATTACCAGCTTTAATACAACCGGGAACTGCTATTGTGGTGTCTCCTTTAATTGCTTTGATGAAAAATCAAGTAGATGCTATCGAAGCGCTTTCAGACCAGAATGGCGTTGCTCATGTCTTGAATTCTTCCCTAAATAAAACGCAAGTAAAACAAGTAAAAAGTGATATTGAAAGCGGTATTACTAAATTGCTATATGTGGCACCCGAATCCTTGACAAAGGAAAAATATGTTGACTTTTTAAAGCAGCAGACCATTTCTTTTTTAGCCATAGATGAAGCGCATTGTATTTCTGAATGGGGTCATGATTTTAGACCAGAATACAGGAATTTGCGAAAAATTATTGGCAGAATTGGAGATAACATCCCTATCATAGGTTTAACAGCTACTGCAACTCCAAAGGTACAAGAGGATATAATCAAGAACTTGGGAATGGTTAATCCCCATACATTTAAAGCCTCTTTTAACCGTCCTAACTTGTATTACGAGATAAGACAAAAAACAGCAAATGTAGATGCAGACATCATCAAATTTGTAAAACAAAACGATGGAAAAAGCGGAATTATTTACTGCTTAAGTCGAAAACGAGTTGAACAGCTCTCTCAAACACTGCAAGTAAATGGTGTAAATGCTATCCCTTATCATGCTGGTTTAGATACCAAAACCAGAGCGAGACATCAAGATATGTTTCTTATGGAAGATGCAGATGTGGTGGTTGCAACCATTGCTTTTGGGATGGGAATAGATAAGCCAGATGTTCGTTTTGTAATTCACAATGACATTCCTAAAAGTATAGAATCTTACTACCAAGAAACTGGTAGAGCTGGTCGAGATGGTGGCGAAGGACACTGCCTAGCCTTTTACAGTTACAAAGATGTAGAAAAGTTAGAGAAATTCATGAGTGGCAAGCCAGTTGCTGAACAAGAAATTGGTCATGCACTACTCCAAGAGATTGTAGCTTTTGCAGAGAGTAGCATTTCTAGAAGAAGATTTATTTTGCATTATTTTGGCGAAGAATTTGACAATGCAACTGGAGATGGTGGAGATATGGATGACAATGTTCGCTATCCTAAAAAACAAGAAGAAGCAAAAAAAGATGTTGTTTTGCTTATTGAAGCAGTACTAGAAACAGGTGAAATTTACAAAACCAAAGATTTGGTAAGTACCTTGATTGGTAGTCCAAATGCACTTATTAAATCGCATAAAACAGATGCTAAGCCTATCTTTGGAAAAGGAAAACATCAGCCCAAAGAGTACTGGATGGCATTAACCAGACAAGTGATTGTTGCAGGAATGCTAAAAAAAGAAATAGAAACCTACGGAGTTATTCATGTTACTGATTTAGGAAAGGAGTTTGTAAAAAATCCTACTTCATTTATGATGGCAGAAGATCATGACTTTTCAGATAGTGCTGCCGAAACTACGAGTAAAACGTCTGCAACTACTGACGAGCAGTTGCTGAAAATGCTAAAGTCTTTACGTAAACAAGTTGCAAAACAAAAACAAGTGCCTCCATTTGTAGTTTTTCAAGATCCATCTTTGGAAGATATGGCTTTAAAATATCCTATCAACATGGATGAATTGGTCAACATTCATGGAGTTGGTGAAGGAAAAGCAAAGAAATTTGGTAAGAAGTTTATAGACTTAATTAGCACTTATGTTGAAGATAATGACATTTTTAGACCAGACGATTTAATAGTAAAATCTACTGGAGCAAATTCTAGCAACAAATTATACATCATTCAAAATGTAGACCGAAAACTACCACTTACCGATATTGCTGATGGCAAAGGAATGAATATGACTGAATTTATTGAAGAATTGGAAGCTATTATATACAGCGGAACTAAACTGAATATCACCTATTGGATTGATGAAATTCTAGACGAGGAACAACAAGAAGAAATTCACGAATATTTTCTGGAAGCAGATAGCGATAGTATAGATGATGCAATCGAAGAATTTGATGGTGATTATGAGGAAGAAGAGCTTAGACTTTATAGATTGAAGTTTATTAGTGAGGTTGCGAATTAAGGTGACTTTACTTTATAATTTTTCTTTTAAAATAACAGCAAATTATAAAACTACCCCGCTTAATTGAGCGGGGTAGTTTTGGTTTATACTAATTTTGTTTTATTTTGGTATTTGGGTTTTTTGTCATTTTTAGTAGCATGGCACGTATTGCAAAACTGAGGTGTAGGGATTATTTGGATCATCAGTTGCGAGAAGATTTTACTTATTCTTCTCCTGATCGATTAATCATTACCTAATTTATAAGCTTCAATTGAAGTATTATTTGATTTAAATATAGCTCCAATTAAATTTCGTTTTTTGTCCCTGAAATATTTTATCTCAAATTTTCCGTTAAACAATTTATTTGATGAATTTATTAAAATATAATCACCCTCTAATTGACTCCTTTTTGAAATTACCCGATTAGAATATGTTGTTCTAGGTATAGTAACAATTTTATTATTATTTACATTTTCAAAAAAAATCATATTATATCCCAACGAGTCCTTAAAATTAATTCCTGTGTATGAGATATTTTCTATTATCCAACTCCCTGAAATACTTTTAGATGTTTCATAACTATTGGCACATGAGATAAATAAAAATAATAAAAGAAGAATAGAAATTCTTAGTAAACTCTTTAAAAATAGAATATTATTCATTTTCATTACTGCTACCATTAGATTCTTGTATATCTTCATTTTTCCATTATTTTAATTTCAAAGCAATCCTTCATATATTCCAATTTCATGTAAATGTTCGCAACTAAATTACATAAAAAACTTTTATATTCTAGCTTTTTTATTGATGTCATGTTTTGTAGACGAGGGATTGCTTACTTGATATGGTACTCGTTTCAATCGAGCCAGCCAACATCTACATTTACATAAATCAAAGCTGTAACATTCAAATCATCTCCAACAGCTTGCTTACTCAGTACGGCACGGATTGCAAATCCGCGCTATCGGGCTAAAAAGTAGAAACAACTAGAAGTTAAAGCAAATAACTAACTCTTTTTTCGTAGAGTTATTTTTACTATTTTTGTGTAAAACAACTATAAATGCTTAACTTTTGCAATGTAGGGCAAGCATTATAAGGAAAATATCGGTACTTAAAAAAATAGTCTTAAACATATCTTGCAAAAGTTGTAAATGCTTCTAGAGACATTATTGGTAAACACAAAAGAGGAGAACATTCTCCATAAATTGAAATGACTACTAAGCTAGCTGATGCGCTAAACGTTTCTATCGATTTCCTTTTAGAAAGAGAACGGATTTGAGATTAGGATAAGGAAGCGATTAAAAAATTAGAAGGTCTTGAAAAGTTAAATGAAGGAACTAGACATACAATTTTTGACATAATTGATACTTATCTAAGAAACGCCAAAGCTAGAATAGCTTACTCACTATGAAAAATATTATCATGAAACAAATCACTTTAAATATCGATGAAACTAAGTTTAAAGCCTTTTTAAACTTCATTAAAACGCTTGACTACGTTTCTGTATCTGACGAAACAAATATTCCTTTAGAACAGCAAGAAGAAGTTCAAAGACGATTAGAACTAGTACAAGAAGGTAAAATGAAAACTAGAAGCTGGAGTGATGCCAAACAAGATATTTTTAAGCGATAATGGAATATTCTTTATCCATTACAGAAGCTGCCGAGCTGGATATGAGAGATGCTTTTCTTTGGTATGAAGATTAAAAATACAACTTAGGTCTCATCTTTGAACAATACATCTCCAAAACCATCCAAAACATTCAGAAAAACCCGCTAAAAATTCAAATTCGTTACAACCAAACCAGGGTCGCTTTTTTAAAGAAATTCCCCTACGGAGTACATTTTAATGTTCTCGAAAATGAAATAATTATTGTTGCTATTTTTCATACTTCGCAAAGCCCGAAGAAGTGGGAGAAAAGATAAAACCTAAGACCACGAGAAGGCTTCGCCAATTTGCGTGGCAGCTTTAGGGGTTTGTGATGCTGAACTCGGCTACTTCTTCTGTGTAGCTGCCGTAGGTGTAATCAGTAACTTCATCTACATAAATTCAAGTCTTGTATTCAAATCATCTCCAACAACTTGCTTACTCTTGACGGCACTCGTTGCAAACGAGCGCTAGCGGGAGCACTTTGTTTTACTGATTCTTTCAAGAGTTATAGATTGTAATTTAAAACTATCTATTTCAAAAATAATATTTTCTTTAATATAGAATTTTTTGAATTTAAACTCAAGTTTATAATTAAGACTATCTTTTTTAATGAGTTGAATTTTTTGAATTTTTTTAAAATTTTTAAAATCAAAAGAAATAGATTTATTTTGACTAAATGACAAACAGAAACAAAACAAAAATACTAGAGTATAACTTAATTTATCCATTGTTTTTTTTTATTGTACTTTTTCTTAATATTATTCTCCTCATTTTTACTTACAGTTACAGCATGATCATCTTTAATTTTAAAATTATAATTTCCTATTTTTTAATACTTCAATGAACGTTTTAGACTTACAAGAATTAGCTAAAATTTAACTTACTCTTTATTAGTATATTCCCAGATATGGGCCAGCTCTTTTTAAAAGCATTGTAGAGAAAGTAGGGCTTGAACTAACGAGGAGAGTTGAAATATTTTTAATTTTTGCACCCTGGATATTTATCCCAAACTTTGCTCTCGTCAGATTTAGAAAGCCTACAGCCACACATTAATTCGGAAAACTTTATTTCTTCATTAAATTTTGCTAAATATATATCACCAATATTCATTTTTCTTAACTCTCCTAAAGTACACATCTGCCTTTGATTATATAATTTATTTTCAAAATTAAATTCGTAGTGAACTGTACTAGTTTTACCAAAATTTATTTTAGAAACTTTTACTGTTATATAAATATGTCTTTTATCAAGATAACTTTCATTTATTTGACGTCTCACAATAATAAATATTGCGTACAAAAAAACTAAAACTATAAAAAGTCTAAAAAATAATTTTTTTCTACCTATTTCACTCATCCTCAATATTATTGTCACTACTAGCATCAGTAGCAGTATTACTTCCTTTCTTCTCTTTAAGCTTTTCGTTAACAGAAGTCTCAGTTACTGATATAACAGTACCATAAATAGCATCAAATATCTTTTTAGCCTTTGGATCTATATGCTTAGGATTTATTAATGATTCATTTTTAATTTCAATACCTTTTGCAATTAAACTTGTCGCTAAATCAATAACGACTTCTTTTTCATCTTTATTGATTCCAATTAATTTAACATCTCCTGAAATAATATTTAAATCAACAAACCCTCCAACAACTTCTCCTGCTCCATTTATTAATATTCCATCGAACATTACGTCTGCAAGGTCAATGTCACCAGTCATTGCCATTTGAGAACCAGCACTAATAATCATTTTTGTAGCTATAACTTCTCCACTTGCAGCTGTAATAACCATTGGTGCAATTTCTATTGCAACTGTTGGTACTAATATAAAAGTTACTGGTATCGCAGCAACTACATATGTAGCAATTTTAATATCTTCTGTGGCTTTTTGAGTTCTTTTCAGAGCATCTTGACGTTTTCTCAAAATTTTTGCTACATCTTCAGGTTCTGAATCACTAGGGTTTTCAATATCAAAATAGTCAAAACCAAAATAACTTTTCACTGAATTAACCAGACTTTCATAGGGCCCAGTCCAGTGTATGGATTTCTCTTCTAAACCTTCTAGTTCAGTAAAGGCTAAAATTTTGTTTCCTGAAAAACTATAAGGTGAATAATGAGGGTATTTCTTCGTCAACGGATCCACCGCAAAAAACCTCCCAAGCCTAGGATCATGCATCCTAAACTTATAGTTTACAGAATTCCCTTCCCCTTTTACTTCATCATCTTTTTCTTGTCCTTGGAACCCATATCTATAACTATCCACAGCTCCATGGCGTTTTGGCAGCAACATCCCATACGGGTAATACTCATTAAATGAAAGAACGTCTGGTACAAATGTACCAAAAAAATCGACTTGGTTGCTGGTTTGGGCAATTTCTGTGATATTTGCACGGAGTGCAAATCCGCGCTATCGGGTTTTTGACGCTGAACTCGGCTACTTCTTCTGGGTAGCTGCCGTAAGTTTAAACAGTAACTTCATCTACATAAATCCAAGCTGTTGTATTCAAATCATCTCCAACAACTTGCTTACTCTTGACGGCACTCGTTGCAAACGAGCGCTAGCGGGAGGAATTATCTAATTCTATATCATTAATTAAAAAATGTACTTCAATATTTTTAATATTTTGCTTAATAAGATTATACTTTCTAATTTCTTGATTGCTAATATCATGTAAACTTATCAAAGAATCAAGAACAATCTCTTTATTTGATTTTCCAACAATATCGCTCAAAGGATTGCTAAAATTTATATTTGTATTGTAAATATTCGATAACATATCAATTTTAAGACAAATAAATAAATTATTATCCTGCTTATAAAAATTATTATTTCCGATAACATATATATAATCTGATTCTTGTTTAAGATTAATTTGTTTTGATAGAAAAATATTAAAAATTGGATCTTTCAATTCATAATCGTAAGGTGATTTGTTATAGAACTCATGATTTTTATCACCAAAGTATCTATTAGTAATCTTATTTCCATGAAATTTATAAATACTGTCTTTTAAAACATAAAAGGATTCAATTTTTCCAATTTTATCACTGTCTTCTTTTTCTATTTTTATAAATAAAATACCTTTACTAGTACTATTTACTTCATCACATGAAAAAATTATTAATATGTTAATTATTAATAATCCTATCTTGATACTGGGGATAATCTTTAAGTCTTTCAATTTTTTCAACACTCTCTTTTTGTTTTTCGGGATTACTTGGGTTAACTGGTATTTGCTTTTCTAATTGATCTTTTGGTACATTTTTGTAAACAAAACCTGATAAAAAGACATTAACAACTTTATTATCTACTGTCTTAGCTAAATTAATAGCGTTTACAACCATAAATCTAACTTCCCGTTGCCTTAAACCTTGAATATTACTGGCATAACTCATCAAACCAGCATCTTCAACATACTGTCGAAGGCCATTACCATCAGATGTCTCAACATTTCCAAAAAAGCTACTTCCTGGAATGAAAACAGCATGTGGCAAACCAAGACCATGTGCAGTTTCATGTGTAAATGCTGTTTTACCTGTAATACCATATATATTAATTGATTTTGATCCAGCAGACCAACTAGCGCCAGTGTTAACGGTTGGTTGTGATTCATCAAATACAACTTTGTTAGCTGCTGGATTATCTTTTAATGCTTGCTCAACTTCACTCTCATTTTCCTTTCCTACAAATTCAATATTAAAGCTAACCTCCCATTCTTGACCGTCATCGTCAACAATCATATGGGTATTAAAGAAGTTCTCATTATCATCAATAATTTCAGAATATAAAGAATTAATTACAGTTCCTCTCTTTGTTGTATAATCATTAAAAATTGCAAATTTATTTAGATTTACATCATTTTTATTATAATAAAATGTTGCTGAAACTGTAATTTTTTTATTCTCTTTATCTACTTTAACTTCTCCATTTAATCCCATTGGATCAACGTAATAATTTGGATTATTCTTAAATGTAGCATACGGAGATTCATGTGCTTTAACTATTGGGTCAGGATTCCATCTCCGACCTAATCTAGAATCATACTGCCAAAAATCCGCAGTATAAGAACTACCTTCAACACCATTTATCTCATCATCTTTTTCTTGTCCTTGGAAGCCATACCTATAACTATCCACAGCTCCATGGCGTTTTGGCAGCAACATCCCATACGGGTAATACTCATTAAATGAAAGAACGTCTGGCACAAATGTACCAAAAAAATCGACTTGGTTGCTGGTTTGGGTTTCTGTAAATTTTAAAAAAATATTCCAGATGTCATGGGCAAGATGCTCGGATTATATTGGGGTTAGCTGGAGATTCACAAAGATTTAATAATGGCGGTTCCATCTACCCGACCATAATTAAAGTCTACAATACAATAATCAACTCTATTAGAAAAGTGTTTGCTTAAAATCACTT